>JACCDS011765303.1_pt1 | contig 10253 bp, 9 predicted proteins | sample 7446441 | NCBI WGS metagenome assembly JACCDS01 (sample SAMN15323445, study PRJNA562643) | freshwater metagenome | isolation source: river surface water | place: USA:Blue River Watershed | collected 2017-08-17 | reverse complement strand
CCTTGGGGCCGAAGCGCTGAAGCCACTGGACGGCTCGCGAGTGTCGGGGCTCGTGATGACTGACGGCTTCCACGGCTTTTTCTGCACCATAGCCCATCCACCAGCTGACGATGCCGCCGAGCGTGTTGCCGACCGTCGCCACGAGGATGGCGGGCCAGAACATGCTGGGGTCGGCCTTGACGACCAGGAACACCGCAGGCTCGGAGCCCAGGGGCAGCAGCGTTGCGGAAACGAAGGTGACGACGAAGATCGCGACCAGCCCGACCTGCGGCAAGGCGAGGGCGGCCAGCAGGTCGTGAACGAATTGACCAAGCCAAAGTTCCATGGGGTGATTGTCACGGCGGCCGGCTCGCTACAATCCCGCCTCTTTTTTGAGCAGACACGCGTGCAACTCGGCCCCCACCTCCTCCCCAACCGGCTCTTCGTGGCGCCGATGGCCGGGGTGACGGACAGGCCCTTCCGCCAGCTTTGCCGGCGCCTGGGTGCGGGCTACGCGGTCAGTGAGATGGTCACGTCGCGCCGCGAGCTCTGGGGCAGCCTCAAGACGTCCCGCCGGGCCGACCATGCGGGCGAGCCTGGCCCCATTGCGGTGCAGATTGCCGGCACGGATGTGGCCATGATGGCCGAGGCCGCCGCCTACAACATCGACCGCGGCGCGCAGATCATCGACATCAACATGGGCTGCCCGGCCAAGAAGGTCTGCAACAAGTGGGCCGGCTCGGCGCTGATGCGCAACGAGGCGTTGGCGCTGGAGATCGTCGATGCCGTCGTTGCGGTGGGAGCGCCTCGCGGCGTGCCCGTCACGCTGAAGATGCGCACCGGCTGGAGCCTGGAGGAGCGCAATGCGCTGCGCCTGGCGCGTCAGTTCGAGGCGGCGGGCATCGCCATGCTCACCATTCACGGCCGCACGCGCGAGCAGGGCTACAAGGGCTTTGCGGAGTACGACACCATCGCGGCCGTGAAGGCGGCGCTGGGCATTCCCGTCGTCGCCAACGGCGACATCGACTCGCCCGAGAAGGCGCGCGATGTGCTGGCCTACACCCAGGCCGACGCCTTGATGATCGGCCGCGCCGCGCAGGGGCGGCCCTGGATCTTTCGTGAAGTGGCCCATTTTTTGGCGACGGGAGAACACCTGGCGGCACCGACCATCACCGAGGCGCGCGATGTACTGACCGAACATCTGCATGACCATTACGGCCTTTACGGCGAGCTCAGCGGTGTGCGCAGCGCCCGCAAGCACATCGGCTGGGCCGTGCGCGGCCTGCCTGGCGGCGAAGCCTTCCGCCAGCACATGAACACCCTGGAGCGCTGCGACGAGCAGGTGCAGGCGCTCCGCGACTGGTTCGACGAACTCGGCCAGACGCACGACCGGCTGCCGCCCGCCGCGGCCGCCAACGACGAAGAGACGCCGGCCGAAGAAGCCTGCGCCGCCTGACATGGCGCATCCCCTTGCCCAGCGCCGCCCGCTAGATTGGGAGCGGCCCAGCGCTCGGCCCGACAGTGAATAGAGATTTGATATGAGCGCCCAGAAGACCCCCCCGCCCAATCCCATCGACGCCTGCGTGCGCGACAACCTCGAAGCCTTTTTCCGTGACCTCGACGGCCAGGAGCCCCACTCGATGCACGAGATGCTCGTCAAGCTGGTCGAGAAGCCGCTGTTCGAGATCGTCATGCGCGAAGCCGGCGGCAACCAGAGCAAGGCCGCGCAATGGCTGGGCATCAACCGCAACACGTTGCGTCGCAAGCTCGACGACCACGGCTTGCTCTGACCTGCACGGAAAACCTATGGGCCTGCTTGCGTCCTTCAGTGAGTTCCTTGAAGACAGCTTCGGCGTCCTGCGTCGGTTCAGCGCGCGGCTGGAGGTGGTCGAGCAGAACGAGCAGCGGTGCGTCATTCAGGGCGACCGCCGCCGGGTGGTGTTGAACCTCGAGCGCCGCATCGCCGATGTCGGCTCGGCCGGCCGGCTGCCGTTCGCCCAGTTCGGCTCGGTGGAGGTCGAGCACTTCCATCACGAGGACCGCGGCACGTTCTGGCGCGTCAGCCTCATCACGCGGCTGCGCGGGCGCCTGGAGGTCGGCAGCAGCACCATCGACATCGACGCGTCCATCGCGGCGGCCACCTTGGCACGCCACCTCGGCTGTCCCGTGAAATCGTTCTGAACCGCGCGTCGCCGAGCCCTTATTCAAGACTATTTCGCCTTGCCCACACCATGACCCAACTCACCGCACTCCTCTCCGTCTCCGACAAGACCGGCATCCTCGAATTCGCTCGCGGCCTGCACGCGCTGGGCGCCAAGCTGCTGTCCACCGGGGGCACCGCCAAGCTGCTGGCCGACAACGGCCTGCCCGTCACCGAAGTGGCCGAGCACACCGGCTTCCCGGAAATGATGGACGGCCGCGTGAAGACGCTGCACCCCAAGATCCACGGTGGCCTGCTGGCGCGCAGCGACCTGCCCGAGCATGTGGCGGCGATGAACCAACACGGCATCACGCGCATCGACATCCTGGCCGTCAACCTCTACCCGTTCGAGGCGACGGTGGCCAAGCCCGGTTGCACGCTGGAAGACGCCATCGAGAACATCGACATCGGCGGCCCGGCCATGGTGCGTAGCGCGGCCAAGAACTGGGGTGACGTGACGGTGCTGACCGACGCCGCCCAGTACGCCGCCGTGCTCGACGAACTCAAGACCCAAGGCAAGACCAGCGACAAGACCCGCTTCGCGTGTTCAGTCGCCGCGTTCAACCGCATTGCGCAGTACGACGCGGCCATCAGCAACTATCTGTCGACGCTGAACGAGGACGGCAGCAAGGCCGAGTACCCGGCGCAGATGAACTCGACCTTCGTGAAGGTGCAGGACCTGCGTTACGGCGAGAACTCGCACCAGACCGCCGCGCTCTACCGCGACCTGTTCCCGGCGCCCGGTTCGCTGGTCACGGGCAAGCAGCTGCAGGGCAAGGAGCTCAGCTACAACAACATCGCCGACGCCGATGCCGCCTGGGAATGCGTGAAGAGCTTTGACGTGCCCGCCTGCGTCATCGTCAAGCACGCCAACCCCTGCGGCGTGGCCGTGGGCGCGAACCCGGCCGAGGCCTACAGCAAGGCCTTCAAGACCGACCCGACCAGCGCCTTCGGCGGCATCATCGCCTTCAACCGCGAGGTGGATGGCGCGGCGGCTCAACTGGTCAGCAAGCAGTTCGTCGAAGTGCTGATGGCGCCGTCGTTCAGCGCCGAAGCGCTGGAGGTGTTCAAGAGCAAGGTCAACGTGCGCCTGCTGCAGATCGCGCTGCCGGCGGGTGGTGCCCGCCCCTGGGACCAGGGGCGCAACGCGCAGGACGTCAAGCGCGTCGGCTCGGGCCTGCTGGTGCAGACGGCCGACAACCACTTCCTGAAGCGTGAAGACCTCAAGGTCGTCACGGCGCTCAAGCCCACCGAGCAGCAGCTCGACGACCTGATGTTCGCCTGGACCGTCGCGCAGTATGTGAAGAGCAACGCCATCGTCTTCTGCGGTGGCGGCATGACGCTGGGCGTGGGCGCCGGCCAGATGAGCCGCCTGGACTCGGCCCGCATCGCGTCCATCAAGGCGCAGCACGCCGGCCTGACGCTGACCGGCTCGGCCGTGGCCAGCGACGCCTTCTTCCCGTTCCGTGATGGCCTGGACGTGCTGGCCGATGCCGGCGCCACCTGCGTCATCCAGCCGGGCGGCTCGATGCGCGACGACGAAGTGATTGCCGCCGCCAACGAGCGCGGCATCGCGATGGTGCTGACGGGCGTGCGCCACTTCCGGCATTGATGCGCCCCTCGTCCGGTCTGGCCTGCTGAACGCGGGCCAGACCAGCTGGTCTTGCAGGCTACGTGACCCAAGATGGCCGAGATCTTTGTCGCCTGCGCGACTAGACGCAATGCTCTAGTCCAGGGCCGGCCCGCATGCCGGCGCCTGCACTTGCGGTTAGCCTCCCGTGATTCGACCAAGAACCGGAGACGAGCTCATGGACATCGCCCTGCAGGAACGCCTGCACCTGGCGCTGACGACGCAACGCCGCGCCTTTGAGGCGGAGCGCATGCCGTCGCTCGAGGTGCGCCGCGACCGCCTGGCGCGGCTGCTGAAGATGACGCGCGACCACGGCGAGGCGCTGGCCGCCGCCATGGCGCAGGATTTCGGCCACCGCGCGCGCCAGGAGTCGTTGCTGGCCGACTTGTTCACCGTCGAGTCCGCCGCCCGCCACGCTATCAAGCATCTGCGCGGCTGGATGAAGACCCGGCGCGTGGCCACGCCGCTGCACTTCCTGCCCGGCCACAACGTGTTGATGCGTCAGCCGCTGGGCGTGGTTGGCGTCGTGGCGCCCTGGAACTACCCGTACTACCTGGCCATGGCGCCCGCCGTCGCCGCGCTGGCGGCCGGCAACCGCGTGCTGATCAAGCCCTCGGAGCTGACACCGGCCACCAGCGAGCTGATGGCGCGGCTGGTGGCCGAGCATTTCAAGCCCGAGGAGATGCACGTCGTCACCGGCGATGCCGATGTCGGCAAGGCCTTCACGGCCTTGCCCTTCGACCATCTGTTCTTCACCGGCTCCACGGCGGTGGGCCGCCATGTGGCGCAGGCGGCGGCCAGGAACCTCACGCCCGTGACGCTGGAGTTGGGCGGCAAGTCGCCGGCCATCGTGGACCGCAGTGCCGACCTGGCGCTCACCGCGTCTCGCCTGGCCTTCGGCAAATGCTTCAACGCCGGGCAGACCTGTGTGGCGCCCGACTACCTGCTGGTGCCGCGCGAGATGGCGGAGCCGCTGGCGCAGCGCATCCTGGCCGAGATGCGCCGCATGTACCCGCGCATTGCCGGCAATGCCGACTACACGAGCATCGCGGCGCCGCGCCACCTGGCCCGGCTGCAGGGCCTGTTGGACGACGCCCAGGCGCGCGGTGCGCGCGTGCTGCGCAGCCACGACGAGGCGCCCGCCGACCGCCGCCTGGTGCCGGCGCTGCTGCTGGACGTGCCGGCCGACGCTGCCGTCATGCAGGAAGAGATCTTCGGCCCGCTGCTGCCGGTTGTGCCCTACGACCGTGTCGACGACGCGCTGGCCCACATCAACGCGGGCGAGCGGCCGCTGGCGCTGTACTGGTTCGGCAGCGACAGCGCGGCGCGCGACCAGGTCATGCAGCAGACCCACGCCGGCGGCGTCACCGTCAACGACTGCCTGTGGCACCTGGGCCAGGAGGAGCAACCCTTCGGCGGCGTGGGCGCAAGCGGCATGGGCGCCTATCACGGCGAATGGGGCTTTCGCACCTTCAGCAAGGAGAAGCCGCTGTTCGTGCAGTCGCGCTGGGCCGGCACGAAGCTGTTCCAGCCACCTTACGGCGCCACGTTCGAGCGCCTGCTGGGCCTGCTGAAAAAAATCGTCTGACGCCATGAGCGACACCACGCGCTTTGACGAGGCGCACGATGTCATCGTCATCGGCGGCGGCTCGTCCGGCTCGGCGCTGGCCGGACGGCTGAGCGAGGACGCCGGCTGCCAGGTGCTGGTGCTGGAGGCTGGCGCCGACGTGCACAACTGGCTGGGCAGCGTGCCCACCGCCGCCGTGCTGATGGTGCCCAGCCATCTGCACAACTACGCCTTCGAGACCGTGCCGCAGCCGGGCCTGAACGGCCGCCGCGGTTATGTGCCGCGTGGCCGCATGCTGGGCGGTTCGTCGGGCATCAATGCCATGGTCTACACGCGCGGCCAGCCCGAGGACTACGACGGGTGGGCGGCCCTTGGCAACGCTGGCTGGGGCTGGGCCGACGTGCTGCCGTTCTTCATCAGGAGCGAGGGCAACGACAGCTTCGGCGCGCCGCTGCACGGCCGCGATGGCCCGCTCAAGGTGAGCCGCCTGCGCACCGACAACCCGCTGCACGACGCCTGGCTGGCCGCCGGGCGTGAGGCCGGCCATGTCGTCACCGACGACTTCAACGGCGCGTCGCAGGAAGGCATCGGCATCTACCAGGTCACGCAGGACCGGGGAGAGCGCTGCAGCGCCGCGCGCGCCTATCTGCGGCCGCATCTGCAGCGGCCCAACCTGCGCGTGACCGTGCAGGCGCAGGTGCAGCGCGTGCTGTTCGACGGCCGCCGCGCCGTGGGTGTGGAAGTGAAGGTGGCGGGCCGACTGCGCCGCCTGCAGGCCCGCCGCGAGGTGGTGCTGGCGGCCGGCGCCATCCAGTCGCCGCAGTTGCTGATGCTGTCGGGCGTGGGCAACGCCGCTGAGTTGCAGCGGCTCGGCATCCCGGTGCTGCATCACCTGCCCGGCGTGGGCGCGAATCTGCAGGATCACCCCGACTTCGTGTTCGGCATGCAGACACGCAGCCCGCATGCCTTCGGTCTGTCGCTGCGTGGCGGCTGGGTGTTCTGGCAGGCCCTGCGGCGCTACCGGGCCGAACGCCGCGGTCCGTTGACCAGCAACTTCGCCGAAGGCGGCGGCTTCCTGCGCAGCAGCGCCGCGCAGGCGCGGCCGGATGTGCAACTGCACTTCGTCGTCGCCGGTGTCGAAGACCATGCCCGCAAGCTGCGCTGGGGGCATGGCCTGTCCTGCCATATGTGCCTGTTGCGGCCCAAGAGCCGCGGCACGCTGACGCTGGCCAGCCCCGATGCAGGCGCGGCGCCGTTGATCGACCCCGCGTTCTTCCAGCACCCGGACGACCTGGCGCAGATGGTGGACGGCTTCAAGCTGACCCGCCGGTTGCTGCAACAGCCGGCGCTGCGCGCCCATTGGCAGCGCGAGCTGTGGAGCACCGAGACCGCCAGCGATGCCGACATCGAGGCGCTGCTGCGCGCGCGCACCGACACCATCTACCACCCGGTGGGCACCTGCCGGATGGGCCATGACGACATGGCCGTGGTGGACGCCCAGCTCCGGGTGCATGGCCTGCAGGGGCTGCGCGTGGTGGATGCGTCCATCATGCCCACGCTGGTGAGCGGCAACACCAACGCGCCGGCCATGATGATCGGCGAGAAGGCCGCGCAGATGATGCGCGCTGCATGAGCCGGCGCTGGGCCTGCGCCACCGTCCTACACGTAAAGCCTTGAAACCTGACAGGCCGCCGCCAACTCAGGGGCGCAAACTCTGTCGTGTCACCGCGCCCGTGCGCGCGGGCAAGGTTTGAGGAGAACGAGATGAAGTCCCCCCGATTTCTGATGGTGTGCCTGGCGCTGCTGTCCACGCTGTGGATGGGCACGGCCCATGCGCTGCCGACGGTTGACCAGGTGCAGGCCGCCGCCAAGAGTGGCGATTACGCTGGCGCCGAGAAGATGGTGCGCGAGGTCGTGGCGGCCCGGCCCGACAGCGCCCGCGCGCACTATGTGCTGGCGGAGATCCTGGCCCACGAACGCAAGTTCGACGAAGCGGCCGAGCACACGCGCCGCGCCCGCGCGCTGGACCCGGCGATCAAGTTCACCGACGCGGCCAAGTTCAACGCCTTCGAGCAGTTGCTGCAGCGTCAGCAGGTCTCGGCTGCCAAGCCCGTGGCGCCGACGCCGCTCGAACCGTCGCAGCTCCCTCGGGCTGCCGCGCCCGTGCCGCGCGCCGAGCCGGCTGTCGTGAGCGGCGGCAGCGGTGGTGTGCCGGTCTGGCTGCTGGCCGTGGGCGCCATCGCCTTCATCGCCATCGCCGCGAGCTGGATGCGCCGTCGCACGGCGGCACAGGCGCAACCCGTCATGCAGGGCGGCTATGCGCCGGCCGGCTACGGTGCGGGCGGTTATGGGGCCGGTGGCTACGGCGTGCCGCAGCAGCCCACGTCGGGCGGCCCGGGCATGTTGGGCGTGGGCCTGGGTGTGGCCGGCGGTGTGGCGGCCGGCATGCTGGCCGAGCGGCTGCTGCACGGCGGCGACCATGGTGACCGTAGCAGCCTGCCGTCCAACGCCGATGCCGGCAGCCACGCGGGCGGCATGTTGCCCGGCGCCTTTGGCGGCGGCGGCGATACGGGTGCGGCCGACGAGCTCACGCGGCGTGACATCGACTTCGGCGGTGGCGACGGTTGGGGCGGCGGCGGCAGCAGCGACGCCGGCGGTGGTGACTTCGGTGGCGGCGGCAGCAACGACTGGTAAGCCGTGATGTCCGGCCGGGTGAGGCGGGGCGGCCCGCGATAATCCGGCCCATGACGCCAGCCGCCTTCACCGGCCAGTTGCTCGCCTTCATCGCCCGTCTCATCACGGGCGCGCAGGGACACTGGAAGGGCTGCCCGCCAAAAGCCGAGCAGCGCATCTACATCGCCAACCACCAGAGTCATTTCGACCTCGTCCTGATCTGGGCCGCCTTCCCGCATGAACTGCGCGCGCAGACGCGGGCCATCGCCGCGCGCGACTACTGGACCAAGAGCCCCTTCAAGCGCTGGCTGACGACCGAGGTGTTCAACGCCATCTACGTCAGCCGCACCCGCGCCAACCCCGAGGAAGACCCGCTCGAGCCGCTGGTCGAGGCGCTCGCCAACGGCGACTCGCTGGTGATCTTTCCGGAGGGCACGCGCTCCAGCAAGGGCAACCCCATGCCGTTCAAGAGCGGCATCTATCACCTTGCCCAGCAGTTCCCGCACGTGCAGCTCATCCCCACCTGGATCGACAACGTGCAGCGCGTCATGCCCAAGGGCGAGGTCGTGCCGGTGCCCATCCTGTGCACGGTCACGTTCGGCGCGCCGATCCAGTTGCGCGAAGACGAGAGCAAGGTTGACTTCCTGTGCCGGGCCCGCGAGGCCGTCATGGAGCAGCGGCCTGACCCCAGCGAAGTCGGCCGTCTGTTGGAGGCCGACTGATGCGTTGGCTGAAATCGCTGGCCGCCTCCGAGCAGGTGGCGCTGTTGTTCGTCGTGCTGTTCGGCCTGCTGATGCTGCTGACGGCCGGGCTGTTCCTAAACTCCCTGCGCGAGCGGGAAAACGACGAGGCGCGCCGGGCGTCCGAGCTGACGTGGGAGCGCGTGCGGCGCGACCTGCGGGCCGCGTGGATCGGCGGCTGCATGTTCTGGGTCGCGTGGATCTCGGGGCCGCTGGGGGCGACGCTGCTGTTCGCGCTGTTCTCCTTCCTGGCGCTGCGCGAGTTCATCACGCTGATGCAGACGCAGCGCAGCGACCATCGCACGCTCATCGTCGCGTTCTTCGCGCTGCTGCCCGTGCAGTACATGATCTGCGGCACCCGCTTCTTCGATCTCTTCACGGTGTTCCTGCCGGTCTACGGCTTCCTCGTGCTGCCCATCGTCAGCGCGCTGGCGGACGACCCGACGCGCTTTCTCGAGCGCAACGCCAAGATCCAGTGGGGCGTGATGGTCTGCGTGTACGGGCTGTCTCATGCGCCCGCGCTGCTGCTGCTGGAGTTCCCGGGCTTCACGGGGCGCGGTGCCTTCCTGCTTTTCTTCCTGGTCATGGTGGTGGCCGCCTCGCAGATCGCGCAGGAGATCGCCACGCGCACGATGCGCCGCCGCCCGGTGGTGCGGCGTATCAGCCGCAGCTTCTCGATGCGCGCCTGGTGGATCGGCACGGCAACCGGCTCGCTCGCGGGCCTGGGGCTGTACTGGATCACCCCCTTCAAGGCCGGCCAGGCGCTGGCGATGGCCTTCGTCACGGCCGCCGCAGCCGGCTTCGGTGGCCTTGTCATGAAGGCGCTGAAGAAGGATGCCGGCGTGCGCTACTGGGGCAACCGCAGCTCCATCACCGGCGCCGTGGGCCTGCTCGACCGCATCGCCGTGCTGTGCTTTGCGGCACCGGTGTTCTTCCACTCGGCGCGCTGGTATTTCCAGTTGCCGCTGGGGTATCGGTGATGCGGATTCTTGGCATCGACCCGGGCCTGCAGACGACGGGCTTTGGAGTGATTGACGCCGACGGCCCGCGGCTGGCCTATGTGGCCAGCGGCACCATCAAGACCAGCGGCGTCGCGGTGGGCGACCTGCCGGCGCGGCTGAAGATCCTGTACGACGGCATCCGCGAGGTCGTCGCCCGCTACCAGCCGCAGTGCGCGGCGGTGGAGATCGTGTTCGTCAACGTGAACCCGCAGTCCACGCTGTTGCTGGGCCAGGCCCGCGGCGCGGCGATCACCGCGCTGGTGTCCACGGATCTCCCCGTCAGCGAGTACACCGCGCTGCAGATGAAGAAGGCCATCGTCGGCCACGGCCATGCCAGCAAAGACCAGATCCAGGCCATGGTGCAGCGGTTGCTGAACCTGCCCGGCGTGCCCGGCAAGGACGCGGCCGATGCGCTGGGCCTGGCCATCATGCACGCCCATGCTCGCACCAGCTTCGAGGCGAT
>JACCDS012004324.1_pt1 | contig 10254 bp, 9 predicted proteins | sample 7446441 | NCBI WGS metagenome assembly JACCDS01 (sample SAMN15323445, study PRJNA562643) | freshwater metagenome | isolation source: river surface water | place: USA:Blue River Watershed | collected 2017-08-17 | reverse complement strand
TACGCCCGCCTGGAGCATATCGCGCATTGAAACTTTAGCCATTTGAGTAATTCCTTAAAAGGGGGTTAGGCCTCCATACATCCCATAGATCCGACTGAAGCGAGCTTCAGCACCCCGGCTTATGTGACGATGTATGTGTGTTGTTTAACTTAAGTTTGGGTTTGCAATATTGACGCTGACGGCTCTTTTCAGAATTTCGTCGGCTTTATTTGCCAAATTGCGGCGCGCTTTATACCATAGGCGCCCCGTAAACACAACGAATTGTGTAGTTTTACAGCAGAGAGCACCCCATGGCCGCGACGATCAAAACCCCGGAACAAATCGAAAAAATGCGCATTGCAGGCCGTCTGGCGGCAGAAGTGCTGGAGATGATCGAACCGCACGTGAAACCGGGTATCACTACCGGCGAACTCGACCGGATTTGCCACGACTATATGGTCAATGTGCAAAAGACCATCCCTGCCCCGCTGAATTACCACGGTTTTCCAAAATCGATTTGTACGTCCGTTAACCATGTGATTTGCCACGGTATTCCGGCTGATGACAAAGCGTTAAAAGACGGCGATATCGTCAACATCGACATCACCGTGATTAAAGACGGCTTTCATGGCGACACATCCAAAATGTTCGTCGTCGGCAAACCAAGCATTCTGGCCGAACGGCTGATCCGGGTCACGCAGGAATGTTTGTACCTTGGTCTGAAAAAAGTCAAAAACGGCGCGCGCCTCGGCGATATCGGTCATGTGATCCAAGTCCATGCCGAGAAGCATAACTATTCGATTGTGCGCGAATATTGCGGCCATGGCATCGGTGAAGTTTTCCATGAAGACCCGCAAGTGCTGCACTACGGCCGGCCAAACACCGGTGACGTGTTAAAAACCGGCATGTGTCTGACGGTAGAGCCGATGGTCAACGCTGGCGAACGTCACAGTAAATTACTGAAAGACGGCTGGACGGTTGTAACGAAAGATCGTAGTTTATCCGCTCAGTTCGAGCACACGATTGTCGTGACGGACACGGGTTGTGAAATTCTGACCTTGCGATCAGATGACACTATTGAGCGGATCCTGACAGCGGACGCCTGAGCGCGGTCCCTGTCAGCACAGGGTAACAGCGCATGACAACGGCTATGGTCTTTGAAAAAACAGTCCCGGGCCAGTTTACCCTCGACGGTTATAAAAAACATTTCAGCGACTTTCTCGACTGGCTGAAAGTCGCTTCTGCCAGCCAAAGCGTGGCAACGCTGGTGCGGGCCAGAGCCCGTTTTATTGACGAGGTGCTGCAACAGCTGTGGCGCCATTACCAGTTACATCAGCACAAAAGCCTGACCTTAATTGCCGTGGGCGGTTATGGCCGTGGTGAGCTGCATCCCTATTCTGATATCGATTTATTGATCCTGACCGAATCACGCTTAAGCCGTGAGCAGCAGGAACAAATTGGCCAGTTTGTCACTATTTTGTGGGATTTACGTCTCGAAGTTGGCCACAGCGTTCGCACCATCAAAGAAACGCTGACACTCGGCCGCGACGACATCACCATCGCCACCAACCTGATGGAAATGCGTTTTCTCTGTGGTAATCAACCTTTATTTGAACAGCTGTCGCATGAAGTCGGTAAAGACAACTTCTGGCCGAGTAAAGACTTTTTTCAGGCCAAGCGCCATGAACAACAAGGCCGGCATGCGCAGTATCACGGTACGGCGTACAACCTCGAACCCAATTTAAAAGCCAACCCAGGTGGACTGCGCGACATCCAAACTGTTGGCTGGGTGGCGAAAAAACATTTCCGCACCCGTACTATGCGGGAGTTAGTGGCGCACCATTATCTGACTGAAGATGAATATCAGGAGCTGATGGAGTGTGAGGCCTATCTGTGGCAAATGCGTTTTGCCCTGCACCTCGAAGCTGGCCGCAATGAAAACCGCATTTTGTTTGATTATCAACCTGCAGTCGCGCGCTGGCTCGGTTTTGGTGATGACGGTAAAGCCTCAGTTGAACGGATGATGAAGCGCTTTTTCCGCACCGTGCAGCGAGTCAGCGAACTGAACGAAATGCTGTTGCAGCATTTTGAAGGCAACATCTTAAAAAGCCACAGTAAATTCAAAGCGCAAAAGCTGGATGATGTGTTTGAACAACATGGTCATTTAATTTTTGCTTCTGACAAAGCTGTATTTGCCCGGCGCGAGAATATTCTGAAGTTGTTCTGGCACATTGCTGAACAACCGCAAATCCAGGGCATTCATTCCGAAACACTGCGCCTGCTGCGTCAGGTGCGGCGTCGTCTGATGGGCGATCTGCAGGACTATCAGGGCTGCCGCGATTTATTTATGGCGATCATCCGCCATCCGCAAGGCATGGATCGCGCTATCACGCTGATGCACCGCCATGGCATCCTGGCGGCTTATTTACCAGCCTGGCGCAATATTGTCGGTCAAATGCAGTTTGACCTGTTCCATGCTTACACCGTTGATGAACATACTCACCGCCTACTGAAAAACCTGCATCGCTACACCGAGCCGGAGTTTGCTAACGAATTCCCGCTGTGCACCGATATTGTCAAACGACTAGAAAAACCGGAACTGCTGTATTTGGCCGGGATCTTCCACGATATCGCCAAAGGCCGTGGCGGTGACCATTCCGAACTCGGCGCTATCGATGCCCGCGAGTTTGGCAAAATGCATAAACTCAGCGAGTTTGATACCAAATTAATTGTCTGGCTGGTCGAGCAACATCTGCTGATGTCAGTGACGGCGCAGCGCCGCGATATTCACGATCCAGCCGTGATCGCCGAATTTGCCGACAAAGTTCGCGACGAAACCCGATTGAATTACCTGTATTGCCTGACACTGGCTGACATTCGGGCCACTAACGATAACTTGTGGAATGACTGGAAAGGCTCGTTATTGCGTGAGCTTTATCTCGGCACACAAAAAGCATTCCGGCGTGGTCTGGAAAAACCGATGGACCTGCGTGATCAGATCCGCGAACACCAGACTGAAGCGCTGCGGTTGTTAGCAGAGACCGGCATTACCGAAGATAAAGTGTTACCGCTGTGGGCGAAATTCAAAGCCGATTATTTTGCCCGTTACAATCCGAAACTGATTGCCTGGCATAGTGAAAATCTGCTTGCACACACTGATTTCAGCAAGCCAATGGTACTGGTCAGCCCGACCGCGATGCGCGGCGGCACGCAGGTCTTTGTTTATACTGCAGACCAACCCAAACTATTTGCCCGGATGGTGGCGGCACTCGACAGTAAAAAAGTCAGTATTTTTGATGCCCAGATCATGACTAACAAAGATGGTTACGCCATGGATACCTTTGTGGTGCTGGAGCAAAACGGCAATGCGGTCACGTCCACTTCCAGGATCCAGAGTATTAAAAAGGCTCTGGAGCAGGCAATTGGCCAACCCGAGCTGGTGCTGAACGCCAAAGTGCGCGTCAATAAGCAGCTCAAAGCTTTCCATGTACCGCCAAAGGTGGTGTTTTTACCCGGCAAAAATAAACAACGCACGATGCTCGAACTGGCAGCGCTCGATATGCCGGGTTTGCTGGCCACTATTGGTCAGGTGTTCGCGCAGTGCGAGATTAATATCCATGCAGCCAAAATCACCACTATCGGCGAACGTGCTGAAGACTTTTTTATGATTTCAACCCGCGAGGACCAGGCGTTATCTGCTGACGAGCAGGCGATTTTGCGCCGGGTGCTGGTGGAACAACTCACAGATGTTACAGAAGGCTGAAGAACCACCATGTCTGATTTAAAAAGCATTATCGAACAAGCATTTGAAGACCGCTTGTCGATCACTCCATCTACCGTCAGCGACGAAGTCCGCCAGGCAGTCAACAATGCGATCGCCCTGCTCGACTCCGGTCAGGCCCGTGTCGCCGAAAAAATTGCCGGTGAATGGGTGACCCATCAGTGGCTGAAAAAAGCGGTACTGTTGTCGTTTCGCATTAACGACAATCAGGTAATGGATGGTGCAGAAAACCGTTTTTTCGACAAAGTGCCAATGAAATATGCCAGCTACAGCCATGAACAGTTTGTTGCTGAAGGCGTGCGTGTAGTACCACCTGCCGCCGTGCGTAAAGGTAGCTACATCGCTAAAAACGTCGTACTGATGCCCTCTTACGTCAATATCGGCGCTTATGTCGGTGAAGGCACAATGGTCGATACCTGGGCAACCGTTGGCTCTTGCGCCCAAATTGGTAAAAACGTGCATTTATCCGGCGGCGTTGGCATCGGTGGCGTGTTGGAGCCGCTGCAGGCCAATCCAACCATTATCGAAGACAACTGCTTTATCGGTGCCCGCTCTGAAGTTGTTGAAGGCGTCATCGTCGAAGAAGGTGCGGTGTTGTCGATGGGTGTTTATATCAGCCAGTCCACCCGGATCTTTGACCGTGAAACCGGCGAAATCACCTACGGCCGCGTGCCTGCAGGCGCAGTGGTTGTGCCGGGCTCAATTCCGTCGAAAGACGGTACGCATAGCCTGTATGCCGCGATCATCGTGAAAAAAGTTGATGCGCAAACCCGTGCCAAAGTCGGCATTAATGCGTTGCTGCGTAGTATCGACTAATAAATTAGATCGCAAGAGCCCTGCAGATGCGGGGCTTTTTTTTGCCTGCAATACCGCCTACGGATTATCCAGAAACAGCTGGCAGTGAGAGGACGGCAGCTGTCTCTGCATGCACAGCGCGTCGACTAAACCGGCATAAAAAAAGCCCGCTGAGGGAGGGACAGCGGGCTTTAAAACAACTAATTGTAGGGTACAACACAGACGGCGCGCTGTTAACGCGCTGTCTGTTTAACTCATTAGAAGTCCAGAGACACGCCAAGCCGGATTTGACGTGGAGTCTGGTACGAGTTAGCCATGCCGTAGAATTGGTTCTGAGTACCAGAAACGGTCTCACCCAGTTCGTTCACAGACTGAACTTGTTGCGTATCCAGAACGTTAAACATGTCCAGACTTACACGACCTTCTAACTGATTGTAAGTAAAGGCGTAAGACACAGAAGCGTCTAAGTTAAACAACCATGGCGTTTCACCTTTAGAACCGCGTGGGTTAAAGATGTAGGTCTTAGTTGTTGAGTTGTAGACGTAGTAAGTGTCACCGTAACCTGGTTGTGGAATTGGGCTTTTCGCCGGGAAGCTCAAACCACGCATAGACACCGGACGACCGGCAACCAGTGACGAGTTCAAACCAACGCTCCAGTTATCCGTCAGTGAATACGAACCGTACAGTTTGAACGCATGACGACGGTCATTTGGCAGGTTGCCGTTTGAACCTTCAGCACTGGCTTTGAAGTCAAGGAATGAAGATACGCCGGTATCTGTCTGATAGTTATCAGAGTTCACACCACCTTCGTTGTTACCATAGCTGTGTGACCACACATATTGTGCTGTCCAAGACAGATTTTCTGAACGGTGCGACAGTTCGAACTGAACAGCTGCATAGTCACGTTTACCTTCTGGTAAGCCCAACGCTTCAGCTGAATAGTATTTCACTGAACCTGGATCAACTTTACCATCACCATTTTCGTCTTTACCGAAGGTATGGCCTTTACCCGGGTTAAACAGGGTACAGATGTTACCATCGCCTGTCGGGTCAATTTCACGGTCACAATAGTCGTCACCCATGTTGTCAGTAGTACGGTAAGTACCACGTACCAACGCGGTGTATTCTTCATTCAGTTCACGTTGGTAGCCCAGGATGTATTCAGTGACTGATTGTGCTGAATATTCCGGAGCTGCTGACAGAATTGGATCAGGAATCGCACCTGTACCGTTGATGTGTGTATCTAACAGAGTTAAACCTGTTGGTGTGTTATTGCCTGAATTAATACCAGTGAAGCGGTAATATTCAGTCACATCGCGGATACCAGAAGCAGTACGGTAGTTCGTGTTAATTGGAATTGGGAAGAAATACTTACCATAGTTCGCAAACACTTTTGAGCTGCCATCACCGTTTGGATCGTAAGTCAGACCCAGACGCGGCGCGATCTGGTCATCTAATTCAACGAAGGTCACGCCGGTTTTGCCTTTGTTTTCAGCAACGTCTGAACGTACACCGATTGTGGCAAACCACTGTTCGTTAATAGTCCACTGATCTTCTAAGTAAATTGCATAGTTTTCAGTAGAGAAAGCACCACCACCGGCAAACACACGTTTTGACACATAGTCATGTGCTGCATTTGTGTTGTTTTTGTAGTCAGTACCACCGATTGTCGCACCAGCAGCGATTGTGTTGTATGCATACGTACCATCGCCTGCCGGAGCAGTGATGTGATTAGCTTTGATTTCTTCACCGTCATAACCAAAACGCAATAAATGGCCATCCATAAATGCCCATTCGAAGTCAACCCGGCGGATTTCGCGTTCGATCTCGTTGCTGTTGATGCCTGTACCTGAACCACATGATAACAGTGGGCTAGCCTGATTTGGACGGGAGTCGGTAATCGCTGGACAATCTGTGTTACCAGGGATAGTACTGGATTCAGTTTTATAAGTACCAACCATTGCAGAAACGTTAAACGTCTCGCTGAAAGTACCACTATACGTCAGAGAGTGACTTGTACCACCTTCGACCAATTCGTCAGAGAAAATACGATTTGCCGGAGTCGTAACGGTATCAGTTGAAGCGTTGTAGTTCACCTGAGTACGATCGCGAGTTTCATCGTTTGAGAAACCAAACAAGGACAAACGATGCGAATCGTTGATTTCCCAGTCTAATTTACCCCCCCAGAAAGCATCGCTGCTGTCCGTTTCACGCCAGCGGTTAGTTGCTGTTGTGCGGGCGTTCGAAGCATAGGCCTCATTGCGCTCAAAACTACGTGGGTTGTAGATAGCGAAGAAGAACAGTTTGTCTTTGATGATTGGACCAGCAGCTGAAATCGTCGCGTTGGTTTCAGTGTATTCATTTTTGGTCGTATCACGGAACACAGCACCAGCGTAGTTGGTCAGTTCAGTACCGTCACCCAGATAATCTGGCTGGTAATAAGCGGTGGCACCGAATTCAAATTCGTTAGTACCTGATTTAGACACTGCGTTAATCACACCACCGGTTGCACGGCCGTACTGTGCTGAATAACCACCAGTCTTCACTTGGAATTCTTTATAAAATTCAAACGGGATAGAACCACAACCCAGACCTTTATCTGGATCTGTTACGTTCATGCCATTGATATAACAAACGTTTTCAGCAACTGAAGAACCTGAGAATGACGCAAGGTTACCAAACTGTGATTCACCTTTGATGGTACCCGGCGCAAGCAGAGCAACTGATGTGATATCACGGCCAACCGGCAGACGGTCAAATTCAACTTCACCAATAGTCAGACCAGAGTCTGCACTGGTCAGGTCAACTGCAGAAACACGGGCACCCGTGACTTCAATGCGCTCAACGCCTGATGGTGCGCCTAAGTCAAAACGGGCATTCGCAGTACCGCCAACGGTAACACGCACTTTCTGTTGCCCAGCCAGCGTACCGCCTTTTGTTACAACGATTTCGTACTCACCAATTGCCAGTTGTGGGAAACGGAATGAACCTGATGCATCGACCTGAATTTCACGACTGAAACCGATGTCAGGGTTTTTGATAGTGACGGTGTAACCGTTAGCAGGGACACCTGAGATTGCACCAATAACCGTACCAGTAGAGCCCGCAGCAGAAGCTGCACCAGACATACCAAGGATTGTAGATACCGCCAGCGCAGCCAGCGAGCGCTTGAAGCGCCATGTTCCATTGTTGGATTTCATTATTTCTTATTCTCCAATTTGTTGTTATCTAGGAACTTTCCGTTCCTCCTCTACTATTACCACGAACACCACGCGTCTGTACACTCGATCATTACCCATATAAGGAACTGCAAAATGCAAAAAAGATGGAAAAACTGCGTAATATTTCCATTCAAATTACATGCGTTTACAATTTCAGCAATAATTTGCCATGCCAAATAGCGAACTTAAGGACAATAAAATGAAATGACTATTACGTAAGTTTATGTAATTAAATGTATTATTGAGATCGATTTATAAGTCAGTTGGAATGAAACAAAAAAATTGATTCATATTAATTTTGTTATTTGTTTATCATTAATTAACACATGTGCATATTGAAAACTGAGACCAATTAACATAAATCTGCGATATTCGGTTTGAACTGAGATTTAATCAGTTTAAAACTGATTAACCCCCCCCCCTATCAGGTAATAGTCCCGATTATCCTTTTCAATCTTGTCGCAAGAGCAAATGCTTTTGGTTTAACTCCGGAAGTTTGCGGTCAAAATCATCTTCGGTGAATGTGAAGCCAAATTGCAGCAATAAATCAGCAAAATCACGCCAAGATGCTGACAATTTGACCATTTGACCCGACACCGGATGAATAAAACTTAACTGTGTAGCATGCAGTAATAACCGTGTGCAGCTGAATTGCTGGCGGAACATTTGATTGTGCTTGCCATCGCCATGGGTGGTGTCGCCAATGATTGGATGAAACAGATGCTCACAGTGCCGGCGCAGTTGGTGTTTACGTCCGGTCAACGGTTGTAATGCGAGTAAGCTGTAGCGAGCCGTGGCATAGCGCCCGACGGCAAATGGCAATTCAATATGTTGCAGCGGCCACATTGCCGTTTGCGCAGATTGCGCAGCTTTGTCCGTGCGGGCAAATTTGTCTGCGATCGCGTCGTGCTGTTCTTTTAATGCATAATCAAGCAGCAACGCTGCTTTCAAATGTCCACGCACCACAGCCAGATAGGTCTTTTGCCACAGATGTTGTTGTTCACCCATGTCTCTGGCGATTTCGCTGGACAGACCAAATAGCAACACACCTGACGTTGGCCGGTCTAACCGATGCAGCGGAAATACATGTTGGCCAATCTGGTCGCGCAGCCGCAACATGACAAATTCGGTTTCATGTTTGTCGAGGAAAGATCGATGCACCAGCATGCCGGCAGGTTTATTGACCGCAACCAGCCACTGGTCCTGATATAGGATCTCCAGCGGTGGTTTAACTTCAGACTCTTGCAATTTGTTGCTCCCGCCGACCACTTAACAACTCATCCAAATCGGCGATGCGATTAATCACCGGCCATGCCCTTTCTCCTAAACCTGCAAAGGCTTCTTCAGCGATGGGGCAAATACTGATGTGTGTCGGCAACGGCAGTCGCGCATCAATCAGTGCCTGCATTCTCGGCAGCAAAACATACTGCAACCATTGTTGCAGTGGCATCGTATCGCAACAAAATGGTGCCTGGCTGGCAAGCGCAGCAGCGCTAGGCGGCAGCTCAGTCCACAATTGCAGGCTTTGCAATTCGGCCTGAATAGCCCTTAATAACACTTGGGTCTGTTGATACTTCATCGGAATCTCCCCGAAAGAAAGGCGGCAGATTTTAGCACAGTGCTTGCTTTTACTGATGGCCAGCCACATGATCGTTGCGGGGGAGGAACCTTTATGAGTTCAATTGCGGTCTTACTGGCGCTGATGCTGGTTGCTTATCTGTTTTTATTACAACGTCGACAGGATGAACGCGCTACTGCGTTAGCGCGGCAATTATGCCAGCAGCAGCAAGTACAATTTCTCGATTGTGCACGTGACGGCCACCGCTGGGTCAAGATCAGCCAGAGATCTGGTTTACGGACTTTATATCTGATTGATTTCAGTGGAGATGGTGAAAGCCGCTACCAGGCAGAACTGTGGATGAAAGGCCTTCGCCTGGCGGACTTTAAACTACCGCCCTTTCGGGTCTGATGCGGTCAAACGCGTTGCCAATCTGCCGGTCATGAACTCAGCATACATGACCCAGTCACCCAGCAGGCTGTACAACGGGTATTTGAAAGTCGCAGGCCTGTTGTGTTCGACAAAAAAATGCCCCACCCAGGCGAAGCCATATCCAGCCAGTGGTAACCACCACAATAATGCCCATTGAGCTGTCCACAATGCATAACCTAAAATAACCAACACCAATGTGCTGCCACAATAATGCAACGCACGGCACAGCGGGTGTTGGTGCTCGCCAAGATAGTATGGATAAAACTCACTGAAACGCTGAAATTCAGGCACTGACATCAAGACTCCTGCAGTAGTTGCCGCTTTCTGAACAGCAATTTACCGCTGACCTGGTGGAAGTCAAGTTGACCGACGACCTGATATTGGTCCTGATGGAAAAACTGCAGGTATTTGTCCAGCGTGACAAAAACGCCGACGCCTTCTGACCCCGGATGCTGGTCAACCCAATGATCAATTGCTTTTAGAAAATG
>JACCDS011872907.1_pt1 | contig 10255 bp, 14 predicted proteins | sample 7446441 | NCBI WGS metagenome assembly JACCDS01 (sample SAMN15323445, study PRJNA562643) | freshwater metagenome | isolation source: river surface water | place: USA:Blue River Watershed | collected 2017-08-17 | reverse complement strand
TATGCTGCAACCTGCTCGCCGCAAGTACCGTAAAGAGCAAAAAGGCCGCAACACGGGCGTCGCCACCAGCGGCGCCACCGTGGCCTTCGGTGACTTCGGCCTGAAGTCCACCGACCGTGGCCGTCTGACCGCGCGCCAGATCGAAGCCGCACGTCGTGCGATTTCCCGTCACGTCAAGCGTGGCGGCCGTATCTGGATCCGCGTGTTCCCGGACAAGCCGATCTCCCAGAAGCCTGCCGAAGTCCGTATGGGCAACGGTAAGGGTTCCGTGGAGTACTACGTGGCCGAAATCCAGCCCGGCAAGGTGCTGTACGAAATCGTGGGCGTGCCCGAGCAACTCGCTCGTGAAGCCTTCGCCCTGGCCGCCGCCAAACTTCCCCTGCGCACCACGTTCGTGACGCGCATGCTGGGTCAGTGATTCAGGAGAACATGAGATGAAAGCTGCTGAACTGCGCCAGAAGGATGTGGCCGGCCTGGAAGCCGAAGTGAAATCGCTGCAAAAGGCCCATTTCGGCCTGCGCATGCAGAAGGCCACGCAACAATTGAACAACACCGCCACGCTGGGCGACACCCGCCGCGCCATCGCTCGTGCCAAGACCATTCTGGCCGAGAAGCAACGCGCCGCCGCCAAGTAAGGAGTGACGAAATGACGGAAGCCAAAACATCCCTCAAGCGCACCCTGATCGGCAAGGTCGTCAGTGACAAGCGCGCCAAGACCGTGACGGTTCTGGTCGAGCGTCGGGTCAAGCACCCGATCTACGACAAGATCGTGATCAAGTCCAGCAAGTACCACGCCCACGACGAGAACGGCGAGTACAAGATGGGCGATCTGATCGAGATCACCGAGAGCCGTCCGCTGTCGAAGACCAAGAACTGGGTGGCCTCCCGCCTGGTGCAAAAGGCTGCCCTGGTGTAAGCCTGTTTTTGCCCTCCTGGGCAGAACCCGAAAAAGCGACCGACAATCCGGTCGCTTTTTTCATTTCCGGAGGCCGGCTTTCAGCGGCGTCCCACACCACGGGCTGCGGCCCAAACACACACGAGGAGCACACATGATTCAGGTTGGCGACAAGATTCCTGCCGTGACGCTGATGGAATACATCGAGGTCGAAGGCAACGGCTGCAGCGTAGGCCCGAACCCGGTGGACACCGCCCAGGCCAGCGCGGGCAAGACCATCGCCTTGTTCGCGCTGCCGGGCGCCTTCACGCCCACCTGTTCGGCCAAGCATGTGCCGGGCTATGTCGAGCAGTTCGACGCCTTGAAGTCTGCCGGCGTGGACGAAATCTGGTGTGTGAGCGTCAACGATGCGTTCGTGATGGGCGCCTGGGCGCGCGAGCAGAAGACCGGCGCCAAGGTGCGCATGCTGGCAGACGGCAGCGCTGACTTCACCAAGGCAACGGGCCTGACCCTCGATCTGACGGCGCGTGGCATGGGTCTGCGCAGCAACCGCTATTCCATGCTGGTCAAGGACGGTGTGGTCAAGTCCCTCAACGTCGAAGGCCCCGGCAAGTTCGAGGTGAGCGACGCTGCCACGCTGCTGGCGCAGGCCAAGTCCGCCTGACGCTTAGGGTCGGTTCCCCGACTTCAGGGTGGTCGCCGCAAGGCGTCCACCCTTTTTGCCATCTTCAGTCTGCTGTCAGAGCCTTGAACCGCTGCTGAGATCGGCCTTGAGGTAGTGCGCGCCGGGAAGGGGGTTGTGGTAGTACGGTGCCACCTCGACGAAGCCGACTTCCTGGTAGAGCGCGCGGGCCGCCTCCATGTCGTTGAGCGTGTCCAGCAGCATCGAGGTGTACCCGGCCAGGGCGGCGCGGGTCATCACCTGCTCCACCAGTTGCCGCCCCAGGCCGAAGCCGCGGTAGGCCGGCCGGACGAACAGGCGCTTCATCTCGCAGGCGTTGAGATGGTCGCTGGTGATCAGCGGCCGGAAGGCGCAGCAGCCAGCCGGGGCGCCATCAACGGTGGCGAGCATCAGGATGCCCGACGGTTCGACGTAGTCGCCCGGCAGCTCGGCCAGCTCCTCGGCAAAGCCCTGAAAGCACAGATCGATGTCCAGTGAAGCCTGGTAATCGAGGAAGAGGGCGCGGACGGCCGACAGGTCTTCGGCCGTCTGGGCCACGCGCAACTGCAAATCGGGGGTGCTCACATCAGAAAGGCGGCATCTGCGGGGGAGCCCCGGACTATACGGCAGGGCCCGCTCAGTCGAAACTGCTCGCCGGGATAGCCCCATTGCCCAGCGAGACGATGCCGTAGACCGCTGCCGCGCAGAGCAGCAGCACGAGCAGGGCCCACCAGCGGGAGCGCGCGCTGTCGTTCGAGGCCGGCGCCGGGTGGGGCAGCAGCTTGTCGCCCATGATCATCGGCCGCACCAGGTGTTGCCGCCGCACCAGACGGTAGAAGGCGATGGCCAGCAGGTGCAGCACCACCAGCCCGATGAGCAGCAGCTTGCCGACGTCCTTGTGGTAGCGGGTGAGGCTGCTCACCCAGTCGCCCGATACCAGGCCGGCCAGCGGGCCGGTGAACGCGATCTCGTCATCGGCGAACAGGCCACTGCCCACCTGCGCGAACAGCACCAGCAGCAGGGCCAGCACCGACCACGCCCCCAGGGGGTTGTGCCCCACGCTGCGTTCCGGGCCGGTCTGGCCCCGCAGGTAGGCGAAGGTGATCGTCGGCGACACGACAAAGCTGCCAAAGCGCGACCAGCGTCCACCGACAAAACCCCAGACCAGACGGAACAGCAGCAGGGTCAGCACGGCGTAGCCCAGCCGGCCGTGCCAGACCATGGCGTTGCCGCCGACGTTGCCGGTGATCACAAGCCCGACGACGCAGCCCACCAGGGCCCAATGGAACAGACGGGTGGGCAGATCCCAGACGCGGACAGTGTGCATGGTGAACCTCGCAGAACAGGCCCGCGGATGGACACAAACCCTGAGACGGGCGTTTCCCCGGAACCAAAGACAAAACCCTAAACTCCATGCGGTTGTAGCACTTCGGGGCTACTTTGTTTCCACCACCACGCTCAGGAGTTCCCATGAAGACCCTTGTTCCCGCCGCGCTCGTGCTAGCCACAGCTGTCTTGTCGACCCCGGCCATGGCGCAGTTCCAGAAACCGGAAGACGCCATCAAGTACCGCAAGGCGAGTTTCACCGTGATGGCGGCGCATTTCGGCCGAATCGGCGCCATGGCCAACGGCCGTGTACCCTTTGACGCCAAGGTCGCCGCCGACAACGCTGCGATTGTGGAAACCATGTCCAAGCTGCCCTGGGCAGCCTTCGGTCCAGGCACCGACAAGGGCGACACGCGGGCGTTGCCGGACATCTGGAAAGAGCAGGACGCGTTCAAGGCCGGCGCCGACAAGATGCAGGCCGAGATCGGCAAGCTGGTGGCAGCCACCAAGACCGGCAACCTCGACAGCGTGAAGGCGGCCTTCGGTGCGGCCGGGCAGACCTGCAAGGCCTGCCACGACGACTTCCGCAAGGACTGAGCGCTTCCCTTCACAGCCTCCCCAATTAAAAAAGGCCGACCCGCGGGTCGGCCTTTGGCTGCGTGCTCGGCCCCATCAGGCCTTGGCGAGCAACTTCTCGATCAGCTGGTGCAGGGCGTCCTTGTCCGGCTCGCCCACGAAGCGCTTGACGATGTTGCCCTCCTTGTCGACCAGATAGGTGGTGGGCGTGAGCTTCACATCGCCCCAGTTCTTGGCCAGTTCGCCGGTGTTGTCGAGCGCGACCTTGAACGGCAGCTGGCGGCTTTGCGCAAAGTTGAGCACCCAGGCCGGCGGGTCGTAGCTCATGGCCACGGCCACCGTCTCGTAGCCGCGGTCCTTGAACTTGTTGTGCGTCTCCACCAGCATGGGCATTTCCTTGACGCAGGAAACGCAGGTGGTCGCCCAGAAGTTCACCAGCATGACCTTGCCCTTGAGGTCGGCTGTGGTGGTGGTGCTGCCGTCGAGCAGCACGAAGGTCGACGGCGGAGCCGCGTCGCGGGTGCCGCAGCCGCCAAGCAACAGGGATGTGCCCAATGTGGCGGCCAGGCCCAGGGTCATCAGGCCGCGGCGACGGTTGAGGGCGCGTGCAAAGAGGTGCTGTGTCATAGTGCGTGCATGCAGGGCTGGGATGCTGCGCGGGCACCGGCCCGAGGCGCGGTCATCCGGTCGCAGCCTTCCTGTGACCCCCCACCCGTGCAGGAGTTCAACATGGATCGTCGGCAGTTTAACCAGTCCTTCGTCGGCGGCGTGGCGCTGCTGGTGCTGGCAGCCCGCCAACAGGCCTGGGCCCTTTCCCTGGCCGACCTGAGCGACAAGGACGCGAGCAGCGGCCTCAGGACCGCGCTGGAAAAAGGTGCGCTGGCGGCCGTGGCCCTGCTGGGCCAGCCGGGCGGGTTCCTGGACAACCCCAAGGTTCGCATACCGCTGCCGGGCTACCTCGAAGACGCGGCCAGCCTGCTGCGCAAATTTGGCCAGGGGCAGCGGGTGGACGAGCTCGTCACCAGCATGAACCGCGCCGCCGAGGCCGCCGTGCCCATGGGCAAGGACCTGCTGGTGGGCGCGGTCAAGAACATGTCGGTGAGCGACGCGAAGAAGATCCTCACCGGCGGCGACAACTCGGTGACCCAGTTCTTTGCCGAAAAGACCCGTGCGCCGCTGGGCGAAAAATTCCTGCCGGTGGTGACCAAGGCCACCGAAAAGGTGGGTCTGGCCGAGAAGTACAACCGGGTGGCCGGCAAAGCGGCCGGGCTGGGGCTGGTGAAGAAGGAAGACGCCAACATCCAGCGCTACGTGACCGGCAAGTCGCTCGACGGCCTCTACACCATCATCGGCGAGGAAGAACGCAAGATCCGCCAAGACCCCGTGGGCACCGGTAGCGCCATCCTGCAGAAGGTGTTCGGCGCCCTGCGCTGAGCGCCGGCCACGGCCGATCAGGGCCGCAGCTTGCGGCGCGCCTCGGCCAGCCGGGCCTCCAGGTACTCGCCGTAGAAGTCCGGCACGGCCACGCCCTCCAGTCGCTCGGCCAGCTCCTGGCCTTCCGGTCCGAGGAACAGCACCGTGGGCGCAATCCGTGCTTTCCAGGCCTTGGCCTGGTTGGCCGGGGTGGTGGCTTCGCCCTTGAACCCCTGCAGGCTGCTGCTGCGGTCGCGCATGTCCAACTGCACGGCCTGCACCTCGCCCGCCTTGCGCATGGGCAGCAGGTAGTGGTTGCGCACCACATCGCAATAAGGGCAGCCGGTGAGGGTGGTCATCACCACCAGCGGCTCTCCGCGGGCGGCGGCCGCCTGTGCGGCGCGGCGCAGCGACGAGGGCGACGGCAGCGCCGTGGCGGACTTGGGGGGGATCAGGCCGGCGTCGGCTGCGGCAGGGGAGCTCATGCGAACCTCTCGGGAGATATCCATCAGCCGTTGCTGATGGAGCTCAGACGATACCGCGCTCGCGCAGTTGTGCCAAACGCTGGCCGTCAATTCCCAGCCATTCGCTCAGCACCTCGGCGGTGTGCTGGCCCAGCAGCGGGGGCGGCAGGCCGCTGCGCACCGGGGTGGCGCTGAGTTTGAGCGGGCTGGCCACCAGGTCGACCGTTTCGGCCAGGGGGTGCGCGTGCTCGCCTTCCCAGCGCTGCACCATGTTACGGGCCAGCACATGCGGGTCGGCAAAGACCTCTGCGAGGTTGTTGATCGGGCCACAAGGCACCTTGGCGGCTTCGAGCGCCGCCAGCCAGTCGGCCTTGCCGCGCGTCTTGAACAGGGCTTCCAGCAGCGGCACGAGCACCGCACGGTGGCGCACGCGGTTCTGATTGCGGGCAAAGCGCTCGTCGCGTGCCAGTTCGGGCTGGCCGGCCACTTCGCAGAACTTGGCGAACTGCCCGTCGTTGCCCACCGCCAGGATGACGTGCTGCGGCTGGCCCTGCGCATCGGGCGCGACTTCGAACACCTGGTAGGGCACGATGTTCACGTGAGCATTGCCCGCGCGCCCCGGCACCTTGCCCTCGTCCCGGCCGCGCACCAGGTAGTTGGCGCCCAGGTTGGCGAGCATGGCCACCTGCGTGTCGAGCAGCGCCATGTCGATGTGTTGGCCCTCGCCGGTGCGCTCGGCGTGGCGCAGGGCCGCGAGGATGCCCACCGTGGCGTACATGCCGGTGAACAGGTCGGCCACTGCGACACCCACCTTTTGCGGGCCGCCGCCGGGCAGGTCGTCGCGTTCGCCGGTCACGCTCATCAGCCCGCCCATGCCCTGGATGGCGTAGTCGTAGCCGGCGCGGTCTCGGTAAGGGCCGGTCTGGCCAAAGCCGGTGACCGAACAGTAGACCAGTCGCGGGTTGATCGCCTGCAGCGCCGCAAAGTCCAGCCCGTAGCGCGCCATGTCGCCCACCTTGTAGTTCTCGACGAACACGTCGGCCCGCGTCGCCAGTTCGCGGATCAGTGCCTGCCCTTCGGGGGTGGCAATGTCGCAGGTGATGGAGCGCTTGTTGCGGTTGGCGCCCAGGTAGTAAGCGGCTTCGGCGGTGTCGGCGCCGTCGCGCCCCTTGAGGAACGGTGGCCCCCAGCCGCGGGTGTCGTCGCCGCCGGGGTGGCTGTCGCTGCGCGGCCGCTCGACCTTGACCACGTCGGCCCCCAGGTCGGCCAGCGTCTGCGTGCACCAGGGGCCCGCGAGCACGCGGGAGAGATCGAGTATGCGGATACCATCCAGAGCGTTCATGCGGCCATTGTGCCGCCGCGGCAGGCTGCCCACTGTCGCCCCTTTGCCGGAGACTCCCCCTTGTCCATCATCTCCCGCGCGGCAGGCCTGACGGCCCTGTTGCTGTCGCTGTCCGCCTGCAGCCCCACCTTCAACTGGCGCGAACTGCGCCTGGACGGCACACCGCTGCAGGCCCTGATGCCCTGCAAGCCCGACAGCGCCAGCCGTTCGGTGCCGCTGGGCGGCGCGCCGACCGAGCTGCACATGCACAGCTGTGAGGCCGGCGGCCTGCGCTTTGCCGTGGCCTGGGCCGATGTGGGCCAGACCGCCCAGGTGGCGCCGGCGCTGGCCGCCTGGCGCAGCGCCAGCCTGCAGACCCTTCGCGTGGCGGCGCCTGACAGCGCGTCGCCTGACCACACCTGGCCGGCCCAGGTGGCCGGCGCTGATGCGGTGCAGGGCTTGCAGGTCCGCGGCACCGACCCGCAGGGCCAGCCGGTGCAGACGCGGGCGGTGTACTTCGCCCGCGGCACGCAGGTCTTTCAGGCCGCGGTGTACGGGCCAAAGCTGCCTGACGAGCCGCTGGACGCTTTCTTCGGCGGGCTGCGGCTGGCCGCGCCATGACGGCGGCACCACCGCTGTCGGCGCACTGGCTGGCGCCGCGCGCGGCCGTTGGCGTGTTCCTCGCCTTCGCGCTGGCCTACTTTTTTTCCACGCTGATCCGCGCGGTCACCGCGACACTCTCGCCGGTGCTCAGTAGCGAGCTGGCGCTCAGCGCGAGCGACCTGGGCCTGCTGGCCGGCGGCTACTTCCTGGGTTTTGCGCTGACGCAACTGCCCATGGGCCGCTGGCTGGACCGCCATGGCCCGCGCCGCGTCATCCTGGCTTTCCTCTGCGTGGCGGTGCTCGGCTGCGCGGCTTTCGCGATGGCCACCAGCTTCAGCGGGCTGCTGGCCGCGCGGGTGCTGACCGGCATGGGGGTCAGCGCCTGCCTGATGGCACCGCTGACCGGCTACCGCCGCTGGCTGCGACCCGAACTGCTGCTGCGCGCCAATTCGTGGATGCTGATGACCGGCTCGCTGGGCATGGTGGCCGCCACCTTGCCGGTGCAGTGGCTGTTGCCCGTGTTGGGCTGGCGCGGGCTGTTCTGGGGGCTGGCCGCGCTGATCGTGCTGTCCATGGTCGCGCTGCTCTGGCGGGTGCCGGGCTGGTCGACACCGGCCGCCGCCGACGACGACGCGGCAGCGCCCGTGGGCTACGCGCAGATCGCGCGCCACCCGTATTTCCGCCAGATGGTGGGCATCGGCTTCGTCTTCTACGGCGGCATGCTCGCCATCCAGACCCTGTGGGCCGGGCCGTGGCTGGTGAAGGTCACCGGCATCACGCCGGCCGGTGCCGCGCAGGGGCTGTTCGGCATCAACCTGTGCATGCTGGTGACGTTCTGGCTCTGGGGGCTGCTCAACCCGCGCCTGGCGCGCCGCGGCTGGAGTGCCGAGCGGCTGATCGCCTGGGGCGTGCCGCTGGCGCTCGTGGTGCTCGCGCTCAACGTGGCGCTGGGGCCGCAGGCTGGCTGGCCGATGTGGGCGCTGTTCTGCGTCTGCAGCAGCGTGGGCGCGCTGGCCCAGCCGGCGGTGGGCATGGCCTTGCCGGCGCAGGCCGCGGGGCGTGCGCTGTCGGCCTACAACCTGGTCATCTTCGCCGGTGTGTTCGCCATGCAGTGGGCCATCGGCCTGGCGGCGGACGCGCTGGCCCCACTGGGCTGGGACGAAGCGCTGCGCCTGCGGGGCGCGGTGGCGCTGTTCGGGCTGGCCGCCGCACTCGCCTACGCCGGCTTCTGGCGCGCGCAGCGGCGGCGCATGGCCGGCCGCTAAACTGTGCGCCTATGAACGGCATCCTCATCGTGGCGCACGCTCCGCTGGCCTCCGCATTGCGCGCCTGCGTACTGCACGTGTTCCCGGACGCTGCCGATGCGGTGTCGGCCCTGGACGTGCAGCCCAACATGCCGCCGGAGGAGTCGCTCGCGCAGGCGCAGGCCCTGGTGAGGCAGCTGGGGCAACCCGGCACCCTGGTGCTCACCGACGTGTTCGGCGCCACCCCCTGCAATGTCGCGCAGCGCCTGGTCGACGGCGTGCAGAGCAAGCTGCTGACCGGTGTGAACCTGCCCATGCTGCTGCGCACCGTGTCCTACCGGCACGAGTCACTCGATGCGCTGGTCTCGCGCGCCATGATCGGCGCGACGCAGGGCGTCATCCAGGTGGCCGTGACCGCACCCCAGAATCAGGCGAGAAGAAACACCCATGATCAAGACCACCGTCACCATCAGCAATAAGCTGGGGTTGCACGCCCGCGCCTCGGCCAAGCTGACCAAGCTCGCCGGCAGCCACCAGTGCGAGGTGTGGATGTCGCGCGGCGAGCGGCGCGTGAACGCCAAGAGCATCATGGGCGTCATGATGCTGGCCGCCGGCATCGGCACCGAGGTGGAGCTGGAAACCAATGGCCCCGACGAGCAGCAGGCCATGGACGCGCTGCTCGCGCTGATCAACGACAAGTTCGGCGAGGGAGAGTGACCGTGCATCACCGGCTTCTGGGCACTGAGGCACTTTTTGCCGCCGGGCCGCCCCAAGGCAAGACAGCCCCCTGGGTGAGCAGCGACCCGCGTCAGCGGCGGAGCGTGGGGGCAAGATGACGTTCACGGTCCACGGTCTGGCGGTTTCCCGGGGCATTGCCATCGGGCGGGCCGTCATCGTGGCGGCCAGCCGGCTCGATGTTGCGCACTACTTCGTCAAGGCCGATCAGGTCGAGGCCGAGATCGAACGCCTGCGCGCCGCGCGCAAGGTGGTGGTCGAGGAGATCGGCCGCGTGCAGCAGAGCCTGGCCGACCTGGGCCCTGCCGACGCGCACCCCGAACTGGCCGCGCTGCTGGACGTGCACCTCATGCTGCTGCAGGATGAGCAGCTGACCAGCGGCGTCAAGCACTGGATCGTCGAGCGGCACTACAACGCCGAGTGGGCACTCACCTCGCAGCTGGAGGTGATCAGCCGCCAGTTCGACGAGATGGAGGACCCCTACCTGCGCGAGCGCAAGGCCGATCTGGAGCAGGTCGTCGAGCGCCTGCTGCGCGTGATGCGCGGGGTCGCGTCGCCGGTGGCGCCGGCGCCGGCTGCGGGTGAGAGTGCCCCGTTGTTCGACACCGACCACGAGGTGCCGCTGGTGCTGGTGGCGCACGATCTCTCGCCGGCCGACATGCTGCAGTTCAAGCAGAGCGTGTTCGCCGGTTTCGTCACCGACGTCGGCGGCAAGACCAGCCACACCGCCATCGTCGCGCGCAGCATGGACATTCCGGCGGTGGTCGGCGCCCGCTCGGCCAGCCAGCTCATCCGGCAGGACGACTGGGTGGTCATCGACGGTGACGCCGGTGTGGTCATCGTCGAACCCTCGCCCATCCTGCTGGCCGAATACGGATTCAAACAGCGTCAGGGTGAGGTCGAGCGCGAGCGGCTGGCCCGGCTGAAGAACACGCCCGCCGTCACGCTTGACGGGCAGAAGATCGAACTGCTGGCCAACATCGAGCAGCCCGAGGACGCGGCCGCCGCGCTCAAGGC
>JACCDS010153735.1_pt1 | contig 10255 bp, 10 predicted proteins | sample 7446441 | NCBI WGS metagenome assembly JACCDS01 (sample SAMN15323445, study PRJNA562643) | freshwater metagenome | isolation source: river surface water | place: USA:Blue River Watershed | collected 2017-08-17 | reverse complement strand
GGTGAGGCCAGGGTGACGGCGCGGTTGCCCGCCAGCGGCGGGTAGGCCCACTGGCCGTCCCGCCCGCGGATGCCCTGGCCTTGTTCGCCGTGGCATTGGGCGCAATGCTTCTCGTACAGTCTGGCGCCCAGCGGCGCTGGCATCGCGGCCGGGGCAGCGGCGCGTGGCGTCTCGGTACGCGGCAACTGCTGCAGGTACAGCGCCACGGCGCGCAAGTCGGCCGCTTGCCAGTGCTGCGTGCTGTGCTGCACCACCTCGGCCATGGGGCCGGTCACCACCGCCGTGCCAGCGCGGCCGTCGCGCAACAGCGCCACGATGTCTTCCCCGGGCCAGTCCTGCACACCCGCCTCGAGCGGGTTGGTGAGCGAAGGGGCATACCAGTTCTGCGCCGGGATGAGGCCGCCGGCCGGGTCCAGGCCGCTGGCGCCCAGCGCGTTGCGCGGCGCGTGACAGGCGCTGCAGTGCCCGAGGCCGCGCACCAGGTAGGCGCCGCGCTGCCGTTCCATGCCGTTGGCCGGCAAGCCGGCAGCCGCGACTTCCGCTTGGCCTTCCTCGAAGTACAGCGTGCGCCAGACCTTGAGCGCGGCTTGCGTGTTGAAGGGCCAGCGCAGATGGTGCGCGGGCGCGGGGACGTCCACCGGTTTCAGCTGGTGCAGGAAGGCGTAGAGCGCGTCGCTGTCGGTCCGCGTGATGTGCGTCGTGTTGTTGTACGGAAAGGCCGGCGACAGCCAGCGCCCGTCGCGCGACTGGCCGTGGTGCAGTGCGCGCCAGAAGTCGTCACCGCTCCAGGCGCCCAGGCCTGCGGGGCTGGGCGTGAGGTTGCTGCTGTAGACCGTGCCGAAGGGCGTGGTGATGGCGCGCCCGCCGGCAAAGGGAGCGCCGCCGCGCGCGGTGTGGCAGTGCTGGCAGTTGCCCAGCGTGGCCAGGTAGCGGCCGCGCTCGATGGTGCCGGCATCTGCTGCCGGGGTGGAGGGGCTGGTCACGGCGATCGGCGTGGCCGGCCACAGCAGCCAGGCGAGCAGGGCTGCGAGCAGCAGGCCCAGCGCCAGCACGGGGCGCAGCCAGCGGTGTCGGCTGCGGCGCGCGTCGTTGTGCGGGGCGCTCATCGCCGGCCTCCCGGCAGCTGGGTGGCGCTGGCGTCGGCGGTGATGCCATGTGCCGCGCCGCAGTCCAGCGGCAGCGGCCTGGCCAGGGCGCGCGCGGGCCGGGTGTTGGCAGGAAGGGGTTGGCTGGCCAGCCAGCCGCTCACGGCCGACACATCGCTCATGCTCAGGCGTTGCGTGATGGTCGCCATGCAGTCGGGCGCCTGGGTGCCGCGCAGGCCGTTGCGCCAGGCGCCGAGCTGCGAGTTCAGGTAGTCGCGCGGCAGGCCCAGCAGGCCGGGCGTGGCGGGCAACACGCCGGTGAGCGCGCTGCCATGGCATTGCACGCAGGCCGGCAGCTGGCGCGCCGGGTCACCGCGCAGGGCCAGCTGTTCGCCGCGCTGGCGGTCCTGCGGCGTGAGGTCCACCGGGGCGGGTGCCGGGTAGGGCAGGTCCAGTGCGGCGAAGTGTTCGGCGATCTCGCGCAGGTAGGGCTCGCTCAGGGGCTCCACCAGCTGCGTCATCAGGCGGTAGTTGCGGTGGCCGTCCCGGAAATGCAGCAGCTGCTGGTAAAGGTAGCCGGCCGGCTTGCCGGCGATGCGCGGGTAGTAGCCGTCGGGCCCGGCCCGGCCCTGCTCACCGTGGCAGGCCGTGCAGGCCTGCATGCGCTGCGCCATGCTGTCCTCGAATTTGGGCGGGGCTGCCGCGGCAGACAGCGTCAGCCCCAGGGCGGCGCCAAACAGCACGGTACGCAGGCGGAGAAGCGGAGACAGGCGCGAAGGGTCAGGCATGGTGGGCCGGGTGGTGGTGAAGCGTAGGGGTATCAGGACTCTAGTGCAAACGCATCCATGGCCAGCATGCCGTACATCACCTCGCGGCTCAGGTAGTCGGGTTTCGCGCCCTCGGCCGCGGCGCCCAGTGCGAAGAACAGCGGCAGGAAGTGGTCTTCCGTCGGGTGCGCGCGCTGGGCGTGCGGGGCCTGCCGGCGGTAGTCCAGCAGGGCCGCGGTGTCGCCCTGCGCGACCTTGTCCTCCACCCAGCGGCTGAATTCGATGACGTAGGGCGCGGCTTCGGTCTGGCCGCCGAAGAACTCGCCCAGGTTGTGCGTCATGCTGCCCGTGCCCATGAGCAGCACGCCGCGCTCGCGCAGGGGGCGCAGCGCGTGGCCGAGCGCGTACACCTCGGCCGGTCCCGCGCTGGTGGGCAGCGCGAGCTGCAGCACGGGGATGTCGGCCTCGGGGTAGAGGTGCATCAGCGGCACCCAGGTGCCGTGGTCGAAGGGCCGGCGGCTGTCCAGGCCGGTCTCGATGCCGGCGGCCTGCAGCAGCGTCACCACCTCCTGCGCCAGCGCAGGATGGCCCGGTGCGGGGTATTGCAGCTGGTAGAGCTCGGGCGGGAACCCGCCGAAGTCATGCCAGGTCTGCGGTGAGGGCGTGCCCATCACCGTGGGCGTGCGTGCCATCCAGTGCGGCGACATCACCACGATGGCGCTGGGTTGGCCGTGCGCCCGGGCCCAGGCGCGCAGGGCCGGGCCGGTGCTGCCGGCGTCCACGGCGAAGAGCGGGGCGCCGTGCGAGACAAAAAGGCTGGGCAGGGTGTTCATACGGGGTCCTTGGCAGAGTTGTCCTCACCGGGCTTGAGCCATAGCCGCGCCGGCACGTGGTGTTGCAGCTTGTCCACCGCCAGCTCCACCAGATCGGGGTGCAGCTCGTGGCCGATGAAGGGCAGCACGTCGGCCGTGAAGTCCGTGCCCAGAGCCTTCAGGCGCAGAGCGCCGTCGATGGCGTGGCTGTAGGGCATGACCGCGTCGGCCTTGCCGTGCAGCAGGTGCAGGGTGCTGCCTTCGTGCAGGGGCGCCTCGGGCAGGCGCGCAAAACGCCCGGCAATGGCGATCACGCGGGCGGCTACCGGTTCGGGGCGCAGTGCCGAGGCCAGCGCCATGATGGCGCCCTGCGAGAAGCCCACCAGGGCGGTGCCCGCGGTGTCCACGCCCGAACGTTCCTGCCAGTGGCGCACGGCATATTCGAAGGCGGGCAGGGCGGCGTCCACGCGCGCCGGGCGGTTCTCTTCCGTCACGCCGGCCACGGAAAACCATTGCCAGCCGCCGGGGGCGAGTTCACTGGGCTGGGGCGCGTCCACCGCCACCACCATAGCCTGTGGGAAGGCCTGGGCATAGGCCTGGCCCAGCCCGGCCAGGGACCGGGCGTTCGAGCCCACGCCGTGGAACAGCAGGATGAGCTGCGCCGCCTTGGGGCTGGGCTGCTGGAGGATGAGGGCCTGGGGCTGGTTCATGGGGTTTCCTGTCTGCGCCGCCTGATGCGGCACTGGATGTACTTTATTGGCGCTTGTTCAATAGATAAACAAGCTGTTGGTTGACTAATTGGATATTGAAATGAAACAATAAAGCCAAGAGCAGGCGAGAAAGCAGCATGGACCAGTTCAAAGAGATCGAAGCCTTCGTGGCGGTGGCGCAGCTGGGCAGCTTCGTGAAGGCGGCCGACAGGCTGGGCATGTCCAAGGCCATGGTCTCGCGGTACGTCGGCGAACTGGAGGAGCGCCTGGGCGTGCGGCTGATGCAACGCACCACGCGCCGCCTTTCGCTGAGCGACGCCGGGGCCGAGTACCTGCAGCGCTGCGTGCAGATCCTGGGTGAGCTGCACGACGCCAACGCCGCGGTCAGCGCCACCGCCGTGCAGGCCCAGGGCCTGCTCAAGATCACCGCGCCGCTGACCTTCGGCATCCGCCACCTGGCACCGCTGTGGGGCGAGTTCCTGCGCATTCACCCGCGCGTGGAGCTGGAGGTGAACCTCAACGACCGGGTGGTGGACCTGATCGAGGAGGGCTACGACCTGGCCGTGCGCGTGGGCCAGCTGGCCAGTTCCTCGCTGATCGCTCGGCGCATCAGCGGCACGCGCCTGGTGCTGTGCGCCTCGCCGCGTTACCTGCAGCGGGCGGCGCCCATCCGGGAGCTGGACGACATTGCCAACCACGACGTGATGGCCTACACCTACCTGGCCACGGGCGAACAGTGGCATTTCACGGGGCCGAACGGCGCGCGCAGCATCGAGGTGCATCCGCGCCTGCGCAGCAACAGCGGCGACACCTGCCGCGCCGCGGCGCTGGCCGACCAGGGCATCGTGTTCCAGCCCAGCTTCCTGGTGGGGGAAGACCTCAAGGCGGGCCGTCTGGTGGAGATCCTGCCGCAGTACGCGGGGCCGGAGATGGATGTCAGCGTGGTCTATCCCAGCCGACACCACCTGTCGCACAAGGTGCGCGCCATGGTGGAGTTCCTGGGCACGGCCTTTGCCCAGGCTGGCCGCGTGTAGGTTCCCGGGCGGCCTACATCGCCCAGATGCGCGGCGGCACGGCTTCCAGCTGCCAGAGCTGCTGGCGCCAGGCGGCGCGCAGGCTCTTGAGCAGGCCCATGGCCGGCTCCACCAGCGGGGCCAGCACGCGCACCACCAGCACCTGGGGGTGCGGGCTGGTGGCGCCGGCGCTGGCGCGCAGGGCGTGCGCGTCGATGAGTTCGCGCACCACGTCCAGTGCGGTCTCGCGCCGGGCGCGTGCGATGGGCTCGCCCGCCACGAAAAACAGCGTGGCCATGCAGCGCTGGCCGGCCAGGCCCAGCGGGCCGTCCATCAGGCGCGCGTCGCTGGCGGCGATGCGGCCCTGCTCCAGCCAGACGCCGGGCACTTCCAGATGCTGCGCAAACGTGCCTTCGGTGAAAGGCAGGTCCGCCGCCGGCAGGCCCAGGGCGGTCACGTCCCAGCCCATGAGTTCGGCGCCGGGTGCCAGTTCGAACACGGCCCGGTTCTCGGCGCGGCATTGGTTGTAGGCCAGCGCCTCCAGCGGCAGCCACTCCAGGCGCGCACCGGTTTCCAGGCGCGCGTGCACCAGCTGGCGCGCGACCTCGCCGCTGCTGCGGTAGAAGCGTGTGGCGCCGGGGGTGGTGACCAGGCCGTGCGCGCCGGGGCCGACGGTCACCCGGACGTCCAGGGTGTCGCCCCCCACCAGGCCGCCGGGCGGATGCACCAGCACGTTGTGGCAGATGGTCTCGCCTTCGGGGTAGAGGCTTTGCAGGATGCGCAGCGGGCCTTCGTGGCGGTAATGCGCCAGGCTGCGCACGCCGTCGCGGGTGTAATCGAGTCGCAGCGAGGCATGCCAGGTCATGCGGCAAGTCTACCTGCGCAGACACGCGAGCCCGGGTGACGGACAATCGGGGCTTCTCCGAAATTCGACACCCATGACGACCAGTCCTACCCTGTCTCCCGAAACCCCGGCGCAAACGCCGGCTGTCCCCGAGGCTCCCGCTGCCAAACCCGAGGGCAAGGCCAAGCTGGCCGAGCGCAAGCAGTCCGCGCTGCCCGTGCTGGAACAGCTCTTCGGTTTTTACCCCCATCTCTTCGGGGCCGACTTCCTGCCGCTCAAGCGCGGCATCTTCCAGGACCTGCTGGCCCGGCACCCCGAGGTGTTCCAGCGCGACAGCCTCAAGGCCGCGCTGGCCGTGCATGCGCGCTCCACGCCTTACCTGCAATGCGTGGCCGCGGGCAAGGCGCGGCATGACCTGGACGGCGCGGCCGTGGAGGAGGTGGCGCCCGAGCATGTGTACCAGGCCGTGGTCGAGCTGCACCGCCGCCGCCAGGCCCGCACCCAGGACGATCTGTCCCCGAAGCTGCGCGCCCAGCTGTCGGCCGCCTTCGAAGCTTCGGGCCTGAGCCGCCAGGACTATCTGGAGCGCGTGCAGCCCGCCGACGAGGCGATGACCGCCGTGCTGGACGAAGCGCTGAGTGAAAGCGCGGGGAGGATCGCCCGCCAGGAGGCCCTGAACAAGGCCTTCGAGGCCAGCGGCAAGAACCCGCGTGAGTTCGCCGAGATGTATGGTGTGCAGGAGCGCGACGTCATCAAGTCGGCGCTGGCCTGCAAGCGGCGCGCCCAGGCCGCTGCCGCGACCTGAACCCGGACGGGCCGCCCGTGTCCACGCCGCCCCCCGCCCAGCCGCGCAACCCGCTGCACGGCCTGACGCTGGAGGCCATCGTCACGGCGCTGGTGGCGCATTACGGCTGGCCCGGCCTGGCCGGGCGCATCCCGGTGCGCTGCTTCAGCGCGGACCCCAGCATCAAGTCCAGCCTCACCTTCCTGCGCAAGACCCCCTGGGCCCGCGAGAAGGTGGAGGGGCTGTACCTCTACATGCTGCGCGAACAGCGGCGTGCGAAGTAGCCTGTCTGCCCGGAGTCGAGCCACATGCAAGAACTGTCGGATCGCAGCAGCTTGCAGGCGTCCTGGACCCGCTGCTGGCAGACGCTCGGCGCTGCCGGCGACGGCCTGGTCCTGAGGGATCGCCTGCTCGTCGCTTGGGCCGAGCCGCAGCGCAAGTACCACACGCTGCAGCATCTCGGTGAATGTCTGTCGCTGTTCGACCGTTGTCGCCAGCTCGCAGAGCAGCCGGCGGAAGTGGAGATGGCGCTCTGGTTCCACGACGCGGTGTACGACGTGAAGGGCAAGGACAACGAGGCCCGCAGTGCGGCGTGGGCGCAGGCCGAGCTGCAGGCGGCAGGTGTTTCCGCTGCTGTCATCGAACGTATCACCGGGCACATCATGGCCACCTGCCATGCGGCACTGCCCGTCGGGGTGGATCAGCAGTTGCTGGTCGATATCGACCTGTCCATCCTGGGGGCGTCCCGGCCCCGCTTCCTCGAATACGAGGAGCAGGTGCGCGCCGAGTACGCATGGGTGCCGGGTTTCCTGTTCCGGCGCAAGCGCCGCGAGATCCTCAAGGAGTTCCTGGCGCGCCAGCCGTTCTACAACACGCCCTCGATGCGTGAAGCATTCGAAAGCCAGGCACGTGACAACCTGGCGTATTCGATCGCGGCGCTCGGGGGCTGACCCCGCATCTCCGCCTGCTGCGTGGGCAGGGGGCCCCTCAGGCCTCAGAAATAGAACCGCGCAAGCAGCTCAAGGCGCCGTCCTATGGCCTTCTCGCCGAATTCGGTGCCGGCATCGCCATGCAGCAGGATGGCGCGCACGCGCAGCTCGACGTTCTGCCAGCCGGTGTAGCTGAGTTCGGGGGCTGCCTGCCAGCTGCGGTCGTTGGTGTTGGCGATGATGGACAGCGCCGGTGTGACGTACAGCCAGTCGAAGGGGGCCTTGGCGCTGACGCGCAGGTAGACATAGTGGCTGCCCGCCGTGGGGCGCGCATAAGCCGATTGCGCCAAGGAGCGGGCCAGGGTCTGTTCGGCGGACGTGCCCGTCGGCGCAAAGGCGTCGTTGACCAGCTGGTAGAAGGAACGAAACTCGTCCTGCGCATAACCCTGGCCATTGCGATAGAACTCCAGGATCCAGGTGACTTCGTCTTCGCTCAGGTAGCGCAGGCCCAGCAGCCAGCTGTCGGCATGGCCGCCCCGCGTGCCGATGCTGCCGTCGGGGTTCACCACCCGCTGCGTGGCGCTGATGGTGCGCGCCCATTCACCATGCACTTCCAGCTGGCTGCCCAGGTTGCGCGAGAAATCCAGGCCGATGCGCTCGGGGCGGCTGCCTTCGCCGGCCCACAGCAGGTCGATGTCGGTGTCGGCCCACAGCAGGTAAAGCTTGGCTCCGGCATTGAGCTTGTCCGGCGTGCCGTAGTCGCTGTTCAGGTCGCGATTGACCGGCATCAGCACGGGCATGAAACCCACCGCCGCCAATGTGCCGGGCAGGCTCTTGACCCAGTCGGCACTGGCCATCACATAACCTTCACGCGACAGCGTGGGGTCGCTCGGGTCCTTGGGCCGCTCGAAGAAACCCACCGGGTTCCAGGCGTAGCCCTTGCCCCAGCGTTGCAGCTGCTTGCCGGCGTCGAAGGACAGGCCGGTGGACGGGCTCAGGCGCAGACCGGCTTCGAGCCAGGTGGAGTTGCTGTTCGTCACCAGTGCGTCATGCGCGGCGGTGCCGGCCAGCCGGCCGTACAGCGTGAGGGTGTCGCGCTGGTATTTGCCGGCGAGTTCATAACCGGCGCTCTGGCGGTCCAGTTCGCTGCGCGGGAGCGTGCCGGGAAAGTTCAGCGGGTAGAGCGCGCTGCCGGGGCGCAGATTGAAATGTTCGGCCCTGGCATCGACAAAGCCGCTCCATTCCAGAGGGGAACGTTCGATTTCCGAGAGATCGAAGCGGTAGTCGGCTGCATGCGCACCCGCCACGGCGACGGCCAGCAGGCAGGCCGCTGCGACCTTGCGATTCACTTGCGCAACTCGTCCAGGCGCGACATGAAGTTCAGCGTGAAGACTTCGTCGGCCACGTTGCGTTTCTTGACGGCCGCGTAGAGCATGACGGACTTGTAGCCCTTGTACAGCGGGCTGTCGGTCTCCACCGTGGCCGGGCGGCGGATGCCGCCGCCGAAGTCCTTGATGTCCTTGAAGTGCAGGGTCTTCACCAGCATGCCGCTGGCGGCATAGGCCTCGATGCGGGTGGGCAGCACGGTCTTCTTGTCCACCGTGAGTTTCAGGCGGTCGTAGGCCACGGCGCCGGTCTTGGCCTTGAGGTCGAGCAGGTAGTTGTCGCCCTCTTCGCTGGCGCTGGTGACGTCGTATTCCTCGGAATAGTCCACGCGCAGGATGTCGGCGTTGTTGAAGACGCCGCCGGTCACCGACTGCAGGCTGGTGATGCGCACCGGCTTGCCGACATTGGGGATGTAGAGCCACATGTTGTCGCCCTGGCGCAGGGTGCTGCGCCCCTTGTCGCTGGCCGGCGCCAGGAACAGGGCAGCCACCTTGTCGCGGCCCTTCTTGACCGAGTAGAGTATGAACTCCTTGCGCTTGCCGTCGGGTTCCTCGTTGATCAGCTTGCGCGTCATCTCGTAGGCCTCGGGTTCGAGGTTGCGGTCGACTTTTTCGAGCAGGGCCTTGCCGTCCAGGGCCAGCACGGCGACGGGCAGGCAGAGGCAGGCCAGGGCCAGGGTGAGCTTCAGTTTCATGTGGGGTCTTTCAACCTAGAAATCGCAGTTGGACGCACTTGAGTGGGCCGTCATGGGGCGGGCTGGCAAGGCGCGACGACGCGGCTGGCTTCCGCCAGCAAGGAGGAGCAACGCCGCCAGCGTGCCCCAGGGCGGCTCAATCGGGTGCGTAGCGCACTCACTCATCAGGTGAGTCACGTCGTGGCCAAGAATGTGGGTGTCCATGTGTGTTTCCAGCGAAAGGTCAGCGGTCAACTGCGGTTTCTAGGTTTAAACGTGGCGCAGCGCCTGGATCGGGTCCATGCGCGAGGCGCGCCAGGCCGGCTGCAGGCTGGCGATGACGGCCATGCCCACCACCAGCAGGGCCACGGAGAGCATCTCGGTGGCCGAGAGCGTGGGGTGCAGGATGATCATCTGCCGGCCGAAGGGGAACTGCAGGGGGTAGAGGTTGAGCACGGCGACCACGGCGGCGCTCAGGGCGACGCCGACGATGGCACCCAGCAGACCCAGCAGCAGGCCTTCGCCCACGTACAGGCCCAGGATGCGGCTCGGCGGCGTGCCGATGGCCGCCAGCGTGCCGATCTCGCGGATGCGCTCGTACACGGCCATCAGCATCACGTTCATGACGCTGGTCAGCACGATGGCCACCAGCATGACGCGGATGAACAGGGTCATGAGGTCGATCATGCTGGCGATGTTGGCAAAGGGCGAGAGTCCCTTCCAGTCGTGCAGCTCCAGCACGGGCCGGCCCTGCGGGTTGGTCAGCTGCTCCAGCCGGGCCCCCAGGGAGGCCATGACCTTGTCGAGCCTGCCGAGGTCCTTGAGCCGGATGACGATTTCCATGGCCTCGGCCTCGTCCATGCGCAGCAGTTCGCGCGCGTCGTCCGTGTGCAGGTAGGCGTCGCGCCCGCCCGGGCCGGTCACGGGTTCGAGCACGCCGCGCACCTTGAAGTTCTTGCCGTTGACCGAACCCTCGCGGTTGGTTGCCACCAGCACCACCGAGTCGCCGACCTTGACCTTCATGCCGCGCGCCAGCAGTTCGGGGATCAGCAGTTCGCCCGGCGCCAGCAGGGGCCCTTCGCGACCGCCTTCGATGATGCGGGTGCGCAGGCCCGGCGCGGCGGCGTCCTCGGCTACCGGATCGATGCCGTTGAGGCGGATGCTGGTGGTCTCGTTGAAGTTGCTGAACATGGCGCCCAGCTTCAGGCGCACCGAATAGGCGGCGATGGCGGGCTCGCTGTCGAGTTCGGTC
>JACCDS011307243.1_pt1 | contig 10256 bp, 7 predicted proteins | sample 7446441 | NCBI WGS metagenome assembly JACCDS01 (sample SAMN15323445, study PRJNA562643) | freshwater metagenome | isolation source: river surface water | place: USA:Blue River Watershed | collected 2017-08-17 | reverse complement strand
TGAGCGGCAACGGCCCATGAGCGCCTCTGGCCCGGATGCCTTGCCCCAGGCCTTTTTTCTGCCGGCCAAGGTCGGCCACCGCTTCTGCCTGTATCACGCGCCGCAAGGCGGTACGGCCAGAAGCCGCGTCCTGTTCCTGCACCCCTTTGCTGAAGAAATGCACGCCGCGCGCCGCGTGGTGGCGCAGCAGTGTCGCGCCCTGGCGGCCGACGGCCATGCTGTACTGCAGATCGATCTGCTCGGCTGCGGCGACAGTTCGGGCGATTTCGGCGACGCGTCCTGGAGTGCCTGGGTGCAGGACGCACTGCTCGGACTGGAGTGGCTGCACCAGCACACCCCCGAGGCGCCCAGCTGGCTCTGGGGCCTGCGTGCCGGTGCACTGCTGGCCTGCGAAACCGCGCGTGCCCTGAATGCCGCTCAGCTGGATGTCGCCATCAACCTGCTGCTCTGGCAGCCGGTGGCCAGCGGGCAGCAGCAATTGCAGCAGTTCCTGCGCCTGCACGCCGCCGCCCAGTGGCTGGGCCGGGACGCCATGGGCGAGCCCCCAGCCCAGTTACTGGCTGCCGGCCGCCACGCCCATGTGGCCGGTTACAGCCTTTCGCCCATCCTGGCCAACGAGATGGACAAAGCTCACCTGTCCTTGCCTGCCGGTAACGGTCGCGTCGCCGTCATCGAATGCAGTGCCGCTGAAAATCCCACCAACAGCCCCTGGCTGAACCGCTGGCGTAGCGCATGGGAGGGCGCCGACTGGACCGTGCACACGGAGGCTGTCATGGCGACGCCTTTCTGGCAAAACGTGGTCGAGTCCAGCCTGCCCGCGCCGCTGGACCAAGCCACACTACAGGTACTGGCATGAGTGACCTGCTCGAACAGCCTGTGGTCGTTCAGGGCACGCTACCGACCCCCATGCTGGGTGTTCTGACGGCGCCATCCGATGGCACCAAGCCCTCCGGCATGGGCGTGGTCGTCGTCAATGGCGGCGCTCAATACCGGGCTGGCGCACACCGCCTGTTTGTCCAACTCGCACGACACCTGGCCCACGAGGGCCACGCTGTGCTGCGTTTCGACTTCCCGGGTCAGGGAGACAGCCCAGGCGAGCCTGTTGGCTTTGAAGACACCGCCCCACACATAGCCGCCGCAATCGACGCCTTGCACCAGCAGGTTGCCGGGATAGAAGCGACGGCTCTCGTGGGACTGTGCGATGGCGCCTCAGCCAGCATGCTGTATCTGGACGCGAGCCGCGACAAGCGGATCACCCATCTGATCCTGCTCAACCCCTGGGTGCACAGTCCCGTGACGCAGGCACGCGCTCAGGTCAGGCATTACTACCGGCAACGCCTCCTGATGCCCGATTTCTGGCGAAAACTTGCCCGTGGAGGCGTCAGCTGGGCCGCAGCCGGAGAGTTGTGGACGCAATGGCGCCTGTCACGTCAGAAACCAATCACCACAGCCCCCGCTGAGTTTCAGGACCGGATGGCGATGGCTTGGCAGAGCTTTTCTGGAAGGCTGCTGCTGGTCCTCAGCGAACACGACCGTGTGGCGCAGGAGTTCAGCGAACATGTCCACACGTCTGCCCAGTGGGACGGCTGGCAACAGCATGCCGGCCTGCAAAAGCATTACCTGTACGGAGCTGATCACACCTTTTCGCCTGAGAGTGCGCAATCGGACTTGCGGCAAGCCCTCCAAGCGTTTCTGGAAAAGCCATGAAAAAAGGCCGCCGTGGATACGGCGACTTTATCGAACGGTCCTAGGTTTCAGCGAGACTGCCGACGGCGAGCGAACGCCAAGCCAGCCAGCCCCAAGCCCAACAGCGCCAAGCCTGCCGGCTCGGGAACATCATTGGTCGGAACACCGACGCGCTTTGTCAGATAAATCTCTTCACTGGCGCCGCCGTCATCGGCAATCTTGAAATTTCCCCAGAAAAGGTTCCCGTCCTTTGCGTAAGGCGTCAGATCCATCGTCGGCGCAAAAGCGATGAACTCAGGTGCTCCCGAACCGCGGCTGTTGGTAATCTTGCACCAATCCGGCCCCAATGCAGCGAAGTCGTTGCAGTTAGAGCCAGGGATGAAGACGGGAACGTTCTTCGGCGCCAAGACCATGTCGGCATCCTGCGTAGCGCCACTGGATCCCGAATACGTTCCATCAAAGGTATTGTCGAAGGCCCAAACCGCATTCGGGATAGCCTTGCCATCCTTGTCAGTGATATAGACCTGCCCCCCGAAGAACAGGTTTGCGACGGAATTGTTCTGCGGATCGGCAAGGTCAAAGTAAAAAACCGGGATCTTGGTTGGCGACAACCACTGAACCACCTCCTCGACCGTCAAAACCGGATCATTCGGGTCTTGACCAGGATCGTTGGTGTCTGTCCCCCCGCTTCCGCCCCACGTACGGACATAAATGGGGTCTGTGGTATTAGAACTCGTCGCGTCCGGGAAAGGGTCGGGGTTGTTCAAGACACCGCCACCGCTTGCCTTGATCAGAACGCCGATATCCAGTTGCCCTGAACCACTGACGAGTTTGCTCCAGTCGCCATACGTTCCGATCGACAACAGGGTGGGAGCGTACTTCTGGACAGTTTCCAGCGCTTCAATGGAGTAGGAAAGAAACTCGTCGTGGTAACTGGCGACATAAGTGCCACCCAGACCGCCCGACACAGTACCCGAAAGACACTGAAGGTTGTTCAAGCCACCGCTGAGTGCTGTTTGAATATCAGCACCGCACTTCTCCACGTTGGGAAGAATCAAGGCCGCGTTGGCCGCACCAGCAAAGGCGAAAGCACAGACTGCGGTTGACTTCGCCAACAAGCGCTGGATTCGATTGGTTTTCATGGACATACTCCAAAGAAAAAAGCCGCGCCGTTTGGGGCAGCGCGGCTTACGTTCGGCTATCCCGTCTACAAGGTCAGGATGCGGCCTTTTTGTTACGGCGGGCGAGACCCAGACCGGCGAGACCCAGCCCCAGCAGAGCCAAGGCGCCAGGCTCAGGCACGTTGAACTGCAGATTGCCGTTCAGCTTGGAAGTCCTCTCCCACTGAAGGGGGCTTGTATTGATTTGTCCAGGAGCGGGGCCTTTGTTGTTGAAGTTCGCCTCACCAACGATCACCTGCAAATTCACCAGCAAATCGTCAAAATCGGTGACACCATTGAGGAAGAAGACGTCGGGAGCAACCGAGGTCACCTTAGTAAACAGACTGAAGTTACCGATCGTCCCCGTACTGCCAATCACACCCAACGTCATGAGGAGCACATCCCCAATACCGTCAGCATTGGTATCACCGCGCAGGTTGATGGTGCCGCTGCTGTAGAAAGCGCCAATGCCACCGGGATCAGCGGGATCAATCGCAGCCACAACACCGGACAGACCAGCATAGTCAAAAACCATGGCATGAGTGAAGCCGTACCCCTCGTTGTTCTCGGGACCAAACAAAGTGTTGTTACCTGCGTCGAGATAACCAACAGTGCCTTTACCCGAATCCACAACAAAGTCCCCAACGCCGAGAGAACCCACGTTGCCGTAAGGATTGGTGGTGTTGTCGGTGTAAGTCGACTTTGCCGACCAGTTCAGCGCGAAAAACGAGATCGGCGCGGTCTTGCCATCGGTTCCACCCGCGGGGGTCGGATCCCACTGGTTGACGTCTACCACAACCGGTGCGGCCTGTGCGGCACCCATCGCAAATACCGACGAGACTGCCAAGGCGCTGAGCAGTTTCTTGAGTTTCATGAGGTACTCCTTGAAAGGTTAGGGCCGTTGATCTGAGGGTCTCTTCGGCTTGCGCGAGAGATAAGCAGACTCCATGCCAGGACGAAAAACCTGCGCAAATACAAGCCTCTACGTCATCACGCGACTGGCAGACGAAGAGTAGTGAAAAGAAATCCGACACCTTCAAGCCTTTGAGCCGACACTGCGTGCCGTCGGCCGATCCGGGCTTTGCCCACCTGTCGGCCGGCCGATAATCTGGCCGACAACCACGGGGGAGCCAGCATGGTCGACTTCAACTATCCGGAAGCTTTTAGCCGCAACGTCGGCGTCGTCAGCACAACAGAACATGAGCGCCTGCGCAACTGCACGGTGGCCATCGCCGGCATGGGTGGGGTGGGCGGCGACTACCTGATCAGCCTGATCCGCGCCGGCGTGGGCGGCTTTCATCTGGCGGAATTCGATGAATTCGAAATCCACAATTTCAACCGGCAGTACGGCGCCAACACGCAGACGATAGGGCGACGCAAGCTGGATGTGATGGTGGAGATGGCACTGGCCATCAACCCTGATCTGCGCATCAAGACCTTTCCGCAGGGCGTGTCGCCAGCCAACATCCACGAATTCCTGGATGGCGTGGACCTGGCGATCGACGCCATGGATGTGTTTGCGGTGGACATGCATCCGCTGCTGATGAACTCCGCCTCGGCCAAGGGCCTGACGACGATTGCCGCCGTGCCCCTGGGGCTGGGTTCGGGCGTTCTGGCCTTTGGCCCCAAGGGCATGAGTTATGCCGACTACTTCGCCATCACGCCCGAGATGAGCGAGGACGAGAAGGTGATCCAGTTCGCACTCGGCTTTGCGCCTGAGATGTATCACCTCAAGTATCTGGACCCGGCTTCGGTAAACCTGAAAGCACGCAAGGGCCCCAGTTCGGTGGCCGGCTGCAAGCTGTGTTCGGGCTTCATCGTGACGCAGGCGCTGCTGGCGCTGCTGCACCCGCAAGAAGTGCAGTACGTGCCGTGGTACACCTACGTGGACGCGCGGTTGAACAAATACCGCCACCGCCAGTTGTGGATGGGTAACCGCAACCCGATCCAGCGCCTCAAGAGTTACATCGCCAAGAAGCGGCTGGATAAACAGAGCGGTCGCTGATCGAGCACCGGAGACACGTGATGGTCGATTGCAGTCTCATGGCCTTTTCATTGAACCGAAGGCTGATCTTGGCCGGCGCCGGCATGCTGGCCCTAGGAGCATGGCCCCGCCTGGCACGCGCCAACGATGACGGGATGGCGCTGGCCCGGCGCGTGCACGAGCGGCCAGACGGACAGGACGTGACCTCGCTGGTCACCATGTCGCTCGGGCAGGAAGGCAAGCCCCCCCGCGTGCGCCAGATGGTGGTGTTTCGCGCCAATGGCGCCAAGGGCGAGGTATCCACGCTGATCCGCTTCACCGACCCCGCCGACATCCAGGGCACCGGATTGCTGACGCTGGATGCCGCCGACGGCAGCACCAACCAGTGGATCTACCTGCCTGCCATGCAGCGCGTGCGCCGGGTGGATTCGAACCGCCAGGGCGGGCGCTTCGTCAATTCCGACTACTACTTCGAAGACCTCAAAGACCGCAAGCCCACAGCAGACGTGCATCGCATCATCGGTCGAGAGAAAGTAGGCAACACGACGTGTGAAGTGCTGGAGAGCATGCCGGCACAGCCCGACAACTCCGTGTACCTCAAGCGACTGAGCTGGATCGACCCCAGGAGCCTACTGCCGCTGCGCATGGACTTCTTCGAACGCCAGGCCGACAAGCCCAGCAAGCGCCTGACGGTGGCACGACTGGAGCAGGTACAAGGGTACTGGACGGTGATGGACAGCACGCTGAGCGACTTGGAGTCCGGCCACCAGACGCGACTGAACGTCGACAAGGTGGTGTACGACCGTCGGCTCCCGGCATCGCTGTTCACATCGCGCGCCCTGGCGGAAGAGCGCCAGGAACGCGACTACCGGCCTTGAGCCGCAGCCACAACCAAGACCAACACACAACCGACAGGAGAGGTGGGATGAAATCAAAGCAGGCTTTGCTCTGCCTGGCAGGGCTGGGCGCGTTGTGGTCAACACTGCCCGCCAACGCAGAGACGCTGAAGCTGCGGCTGGACAGTGCCGCCGTGGAAGCCACCGCTCTGCCCGACCAACCCGACGCCAGTGGCCAGCTCCGCGCCCGTGCCGCGGTCAGCGCCAAGGGCGGATCAGGCGCCTGGTCGTATGCACTGGGAGCACGTGTCGATGCCAACAGTCAATCTGGCGCCCTGCACTTCGACCGTGTACGACTGGACTACACCGACAACTACCTGCGCTGGCAGGGCGAGCAGCTGCAGGTGACTGCCGGCACGCAAAACGTGCTGTGGGGCCGGGTAGATGAAATCTCCCCCATCGACCGACTCAGCCGTGCGGACCTGAGCCACGCCCTGATCGACCGGCTCCCCGAGCGGCGGCGCAGTGTGCCCGCCATCCGGGTGGAGCGATTCGGTGACGAGAACAAACTGGATGTGGTCTGGCTGCCCGTGTTTGACGAGGCGGTCATGCCGCACGAGCGCAGCGTGTGGCACCCGGTGGACACTCGAGAAGGACGCCTCCTGGGCATCGGCAGCCTGCCGGCGCTGGTGGGCGCGCAGGTACGCCAGGCCGATGTGAACGGCAGCGGCGGTGCCGGCGTGCGCTGGACCGCACAGGGTCAGGGTCTGGACTACGGCCTGAGCCTGCAGCGCGCCCGCTCATCGCAGCCCTATTACCGCGTGCTGCCCGGCTCCACGGTGGTGCTGCTGGCGGCTCACCCGATCAGCACCGTGGTGGGCGCAGAACTGGAAACCGAGGCCGCGGGCGCCACCTGGCGCATGGAGCTGGCTTGGAGCAGCGACAACCCGCTGACCACCACCGGCCTGCAGTACCGCACCGCACCCGGTGTGGCCTGGGTGATCGGCACCGAGTTCTTTCCCGGCGACAGCGAAACCCGCGTGACCCTGCAACTGGCCGGCCAGCGCATCCGTGCCGCCGAATCGGTACTCGACCGCACGCACATGACCTACCTGACGGGCGAGGTCGAACACCCCTTCGCTCAAGGCCGCTGGCGCGCCGACCTGCGCTTTTCCTTCGGTCTGAACGATCGTGATAACTACGTCAACCCTCGACTGACCTACACCGGCATCGACCAGCACGAGTTGTACATGGGTGCACACCTGTTTGGCGGGGCGGACAACACCCTGGGCGGCTACTACCGCCGCAACGACGCGTTGACCCTGGGCTGGAAGGCCAAGTTCTGACCAGGCATTGCTCCGCGCGCCGCAGGCCTGAAACCCCAAACGGAACACCCACGTGATCGACCGCCTGCGCGACCAGATCATCCGCCTGCAAGGACACCCGACCTTTCGGCGCATCACACAGCCGCCGCTGATGCGCTGGCGCGTGGCCAGCGCCCTCATCGTGCTCATCCATCTGGTGGGTGGCGCGCTGCTGCTCACCCTCAAGCTCAACAACGCACCAGGCTTGTACTTCCCGGCCCAGGCACCGGCCACCCTGCTCGAAAAGGAACTGCGCCAGGAGTTTCCCAGCGACGAATTCCTGATCGGTCTTTTCGAGGGTGATCGCATCTACGAGGCCTCCAGCCTCAAGGCCATAGACCAGGTGGCGGGCGACATGGCACGCCTGGCAGACGTGGATCGGGTGTTTGCCGTCACTCGTGTGGACCACATCGCGGGCACGCCCGATGGCTTTGCGGTCGAGCCATTGATCGATGTTGACAGGCTGGACCGTTCCAACCCGGCAGCCAACCGCGAACGGGTGCTGCAGGACCGTTTCGTGCCACGCTGGCTGGCGTCCACCGACGGCAAGGCCCTCGCCATCGTGGTGCGCACGAAGCAGCTGCAGGAAAGCCGCCAGCGGCAGGAGATTGAACAGGCCTTCCGCGATGCCGTGGACCGTCATGGCCTCTCGGCCCAGCTCAGTGCCGTGGCCGGCACCGTGGTACTCGACGCAGCGGAGATGGACTCGATGCTGCGCGACACGCTGGTGTTCACCCCGCTGGTCATGGGTCTGGGGCTGGCCCTGCTTTACTGGGTGGTGGGCCGCATCATTCCGGTGGTGATCGGGGCCGTGGCCATGAGCACGACAGTCACCATGAGCGTGGCCATCATTGCGCTGCTGGGCCAGCCCTACACCTTGGTCACGGCCATGGTACCCACGCTCATTTCGGCCTACACCGCGGCCAACCTGCTGCACTTCTACGCCGCCATCAAGCGCATGCGCGATGCCGGCTTCCACCGGCCCAAGCGGGTGGTGTTTGCCCTGCAAGCGGTCAACACGCCGGCCATGTTCAACGTACTGACCACCGCGGCCGGCATGGTCAGCCTGGTGCTGGTGCCCATCCCACCGGTGCAAGTTTTCGGCCTGATCGGTGCCGTCGGGGTGTTGGTCATCTACTTCGTGGTGTTCTACCTGGTGCCGCCCCTGATGGCCAAGTTCGACCACGGCCCCTGGGCCGGCAGCAGCGGCGGCTTCGCCTGGACGCGAGCCATCTCCTATGGCATCACCCGGCTGAGCATCCGTTACGCCGGCTGGGCGGCGGGGCTGCTCCTGCTGCTCATGGTGGCTGGCGCCAGCTTGGCGCTGAAGGTGCAGGCCGAATCGGACCTGCTCAAGTTCTTCGGCCCGCAGCACCCGCTGACCGTCTCAACCGAACGTGTGGAGAAGGCCCTGGTCGGTGTCACGGCGCTGGAAATCGTCGTGGACGGGCCCGTGCGAGACGCCTTCAAGAACGTGGAGTTGTTGCAACGCATCCAGAAATTGCAACAACAAGTGGAAGCTCTGCCCCAGGTGGACCGGGCTTTTTCGATGATGGACATCGTCGAGGAAATGAACTGGGCCTTCAACGACGAAGACCCCGCCTTCCGCGCGCTGCCAGCCGACGACCGCATGCTGGCGCAATTGCTCCTGATCTACGACGGGCGCGACCTGCAGGAACTGGTCAACCCGGACTTTCAGCGCATGCGCATCCTGCTGAATGTGAATGTGCACGGGGCCAACGCCATTGCGGCGGTCATTGCCGACATCGAACAGCTCATCGCCCAGGCCGACATTCCACAAGTGAAATGGCAGATGGCGGGCTATGGCCGTCTGTTTGCCGACCAGGAAGACCTGCTGGTGGTTGGGCAGTTGCACAGTTTCCTGGGTGCCTTCGGGCAGATCTTTCTGATCATGCTGCTGCTCTGGCGCACGGTACCGGCGGCCGTCATCAGCATGCTGCCCAACCTGGCGCCGCTGCTGTGCGTGTTCATGATCATGGGCGGCAGCGGCATCTACCTGGACATGGCCACCGTGCTGATCGCCGGCGTGGTGCTGGGCATCACGGTGGACGACACCATACACCTGTTGCACAACTACCAGCACCGCCGGGACAAGGGGTTAGGCGTGGTCTATTCCATTGCCCGCAGCGTGGAGGCATCGGGCAAGGCTGTGCTCGCCACTTCCTTGCTGCTGGTCTCTCAGTTCCTGCTGCTGAGCACGTCCGACTTCGTCCCCACGGCCCACTTCGGGTTGCTCACCGCCGCAGGCCTGGTGGCTGGGCAACTGCTCGAACTCGCGCTGTTACCTGCACTGCTGGTGCTCTGGTCGCGCCTGAAACTGCGCCACCCGCTGCTGCGCGTCTGATTGCGTTTTGTTACCGCTCACCAGGGGTCTGCCGTTCAGCCCCGGGATAATGCCGTTCAGCTCGCAACTGCAAACGATTTCACTGGGGAGTTGCGCTGGCGCCATGCCAGGCGCACCAATCGGAACGGACAACCAGCCTTTGGTCGGCCTGCCAGATTCCAGCCATTCATTTCTGCTGGAATCAAACCGATCCCTCATCTGTTCCGTTCAATTTTTCACGCTCCGCCATGTCCTCCGGCTCCTACCAGTTCGAAGCTCTGGGCAACACCGAGTTTCAAACCCAGCGCCTGCAGCAGCAGGCGCAAGCGGTGCGTGGACTGGAAGCCAACCTGCTGCGCAGCGCCGGCATTCAGCCTCAGCACGACGTGCTGGAGGTGGGCAGCGGCCCCGGCTTTGTCACCGACCTGCTGGCCGAGCTGGCACCGCAAGGCAGCGTGCACGCGCTGGAGCCCAGCCCCACGCTGGCTTCGCAGATCGAAGCGAACGTCACCCACCGGCCAGCCAAAGGGCTGTTCGTACACCAGGGTTACGGCAATGCCATTCCTCTGGCCGACCAGAGTGTCGACTTCACTTACACCCGCTTCGTGCTGCAGCATGTGCCGCAGCCTGAGCAGGTGGTAGCCGACGTGTTCCGCGTCACCCGTCCTGGCGGCCGCTTCTGCGTGGTCGATTCCGACGACGGGCTGGTGATGTTCCACCCCGAAGAGTCCCGCGTCAGCCGTCTGCTGGCCGGAGCGCAGGCCACCCAGGCCGCGCAAGGCGGTGACCGCTTTGTCGGCCGCAAACTGCCCGCAATCCTGCAGCAGGCGGGCTTTGACAACGTCAAGGCCCGCGTGCTAAGCCTGACCAGCACCGAACTGC
>JACCDS010621284.1_pt1 | contig 10258 bp, 6 predicted proteins | sample 7446441 | NCBI WGS metagenome assembly JACCDS01 (sample SAMN15323445, study PRJNA562643) | freshwater metagenome | isolation source: river surface water | place: USA:Blue River Watershed | collected 2017-08-17 | reverse complement strand
GGCCGAAGCCCCAGGCGCCGAGGCGCAACTGGTAGAACGTCCGGCCGGCGCGGAACACGCGGAGGCTGCCGGGAGCGCCGGCCGGCGGGGCGGGATCCGCGGGGACGCGGAGCCAGAAGAGGAGGCGGGTCCGGATCAGGTCAAACATCGCGCGAAGGTTCCGCCGGGCCGGATTTGGCGGCGAGGGCGAGCCGGGTGGCGCGCAGTTCGAGCGCGACTTCGCGCAGGGCGGCGGCGAGCTCGCCGTCGCCGGCCGCGGGGGCGGCGGCCGGGGCGGCGGGGGTGTGGTCTTTGACGCCGCGCATGCGGGCGTAGAGGAAATCGCGGATCGCCTCGAATTCCTGCAGGCCCTCGAGGGTCATCTCGGCGCCGCTGTTGCCGCTGGCGGTTTGGACGAGGACCTTGGAAAGGCCGAGCCAGCGCTCGACGAAATTGGAGCGGAGGTGGATGTCCTGGATCCGCGCGTAGTTCACGATGATCTCGCGCCGAAAGAGAATGCCCCAGCTCATGGAGATGCCTTCGGCGGTGAAACGGTACCGCATGGTGCGGTAGCGGAACCAGAGCGGCAGAATCAGCACCGGCAGGAGCGGCGGGAACACCAGCAGCGAGAGCGCGTAGTAGGTGAACAGATTCCGATGCGGCCGTTCGATCGCGAAAATCGCGGCGTCACCGAGAGGCGGATTCATGGCGGACTTAAGGCGGGGAGGAGGAAGGACGGCAAGGGCGGACGCGGGACCCGCGGCTCCGGATCACGCCGCGCCGAGGGCCTCGTCGAGCACGGCGAGGGCGAATTCGGCATCGGCACGCGTGATGGTCATGGGAGGGCCGAAGCGGAGCACGTTGCCGTGGAGTCCGCTCTTGCCGAGGAGGAGGCCGAGCTCGCGGGCGTTCTCGAGGACTTGGGCGCAGGCGGCGCGGGCGGGTTCTTTGGTGGTGCGGTCGGTGACGAGTTCGAGGCCGAGCATGAGCCCGCGGCCGCGGACCTCGCCGATGAGCGGGTGCTTGGCCTGCAGGCGGCGGAGACCGTCGAGGAGGAAGGCACCGAGCTCTTGGCAATTGGCCTGGGTGCGTTCGCGGACGATGACGTCGAGCACGGCTTCGCCGGCGGCGCAGGCGACGGGGTTGCCGCCGAAGGTGTTGAAATGGACTTTCTGCGCGAGGGTCGCGGCGATGCGCGGCGTGGTGACGACGGCGGCGAGGGGGACGCCGTTGCCGATGCCTTTGGCCAAGGTGACGATGTCGGGAATCACGCCTTGGGTTTCGAAGCCCCAGAAATGCGAGCCGGTGCGGCCGAAGCCGGTCTGGACCTCGTCGGCGATGCAGAGTCCGCCGGCGGCGCGGACGGAGGCGTAGACGGAAGCCAGGTAGCCGGAAGGGAATTCGACGAAACCGCCGACACCCTGTATCGACTCGGCGATGAAGCCGGCGATTTTCCCGGGCGTGGCGTAGGCGATGAGACTGCGGACATCGTCGGCGTACTTGCGGCCGGCGTCGGGATCGTCGGATCCGAAGTGTCCACGATACGGATACGGGGCGGCGGCGTGGTGGATGCCGGCCGGCGGAGGGAGGTCGAATTTCCAGGTGCCCTGGCCGGTGAGGCCCATGCCGCTGAAATTGCCGCCGTGGTAGCCGTTGCGGAGGGCGATCATGTCGTGGTGGCCGGTCGCGAGGCGCGCCATGAGCAGGGCGAGGTCGTTGGCCTCGGAGCCGGAGTTGACGAAGTAGCAGACCTTGAGGTCGCCGGGGAAGGTGGCGGCGAGTTTCTCGGCGTAGGCGCCGACGCGGGGATTCAGGTAAAGGGTGGTGGAGTGCTGGAGCGTCTCGTTCTGGCGGTTGACGGCGGCGACGACGTCGGGGTGGCAGTGGCCGACGCTGACGGTGAGGATGCCGCCGATGCCGTCGAGGTAGCGCCGGCCGGTGTCGTCCCAGACCCATTGCAGGCGGCCGGCGACGAGCATGAGGGGCTCGCGGTAGTAATGGAACAGGCCGGGATTGAGGAAGGCGCGGCGCTGGGCGAGCACGGCGGCGGCGGACGGCCCCTGGTAGGGCGGCGGGGAGAAGCCGGTGGGCGGCAGCGGAAGGGTTCTCATCGGCGTAGGGGAACTTGCAGGGCGCCGGGCGCGGGGGCACGGCGAAACCGGGGAAGCGGCGCGGATCCTTCGGGCACCCATTTTGCGGATACGGCGGCGAATTGCCGGATTGAATGTGGCCGGCGGGATGCTCACGGTCCTCGGTTCAAGCTGCCCCGGTTTGCTTCCCCGAACAAAGATGCGATGGCCCCTGAAATCCGTACATGGCGCGGCACGAGTGTGCCCGGCTGCGGGGATTTGCGGGGGCCGGCAGGCAGAATTGCCTAGGCTTAAGACGAAAGCGCGGGTTGCCGAGCGGAGCGGGCTTGGTCCATAGGATGAGCGTGGTTGTTTTTCCCTTTGCCGTGTTGCTGGCCGGACTCCTCCCGGTGGCGGCGCTGAGTCCGATGGCGCAGCATGAACTTTGGCTGGGGGGCGCGGCTTTGGTGACGTTGCTCGGAGCCAAGCTGTGCTGGGACGGCCCGCGGTTCCGGATGTCGATGGAGGAACGCGTGAAGGACGGGGAGATGAGCGAGGATCGGGCGCGGAGCCGGATCCGGCTCATGACTTGGAGCGGGCCGGCGGTGACGATCGTCGGGTTCGGGCTGATCGCCCTGGTGCTGTCGCGCTCGCCCTGAGGCGGACGCGTGCAGGTGAGCGTTGAAAGTTGGGGGTTGAGAGATCGATCCGTCGAAATACGGAAAATCCGACTGCGGCGCGGTACTCCCGAAACCGAACGGTTTTGCGCTCAACTTTCCGAACCAAGCTTCCTCAGCGGCATGACCCTGACGAAGGCGGCGCGGAACGGCCGCGTGGCCGGAGGTCATTGGTCCTGGAGGCGCACGGGTTTGCCGGGGCGGGCGGGCGTGAGTTCGCCGGCGCGGATGACGGGCGTGCCGTTGACGATGATGTCGCTGAAGCCGACCGCGTAGTGGTGCGGATCGGCGAAGGTCGAGGGATCGCCCACCTTCGCGGGATCGAAGATCACGACATCGGCGACGTGGCCGGGTTTCAGTTCGCCGCGGTTCTGCAAGCGGAACGTCGCGGCGGGGAGCGAGGTCATTTTGCGCACGGCGTCCTCGAGGGTGAGCAATTTGAGTTCGCGCACGTAGCGGCCGAGGACGCGGGCGTTGTTGCCGTAGCCGCGCGGGTGCGGCACGCCGGAGCCGAAGCGCCGCACGCCGGAATCGGAGGCGATCATGGTGAGCGGAAGGGCGAGGAATTTCTGCAGATCCGCTTCGTCCATGCCGTGAAACACGCCCTGCGCGCCGCCGCGGGCCTGGATGTCGAAGATCGTCTCGATCTGGTCGTCGATGGAGTCGGCCCCGCGGAGCTGCTTCGCGGCCTGCGGGATCGTCTTGCCGTTGAGGGAACGGTCGGCGGCGAAGTTGGCGATGACGGCGAAGCCGAAGTCGGCCTGGCGGTTGCGCACCAGCGTCGCCTTCATTTCGGCGACGTACTCGGCTTTGAGTTTCGGGTCGGCGATGCGCTCGCGGAAGCGGGCGGTGCCGCCTTCGAGGGCCGCTTCGGGAATGCGCGAGCCGATGCTCGTGCTCGAGGCGGTGTAGACATATTGGTCCTGCGTCACGTCGAGGCCGGCGGCGCGGGCGCGGGCGAGGTAGGCGACGATCTCGTCGGCGCGGCCCCAGGCGGCGGGCGAGGCGAGTTTGATGTGCGAGACCTGGGCGCGGATGCCGGCTTCGCGCGCGATGGTAGTGAGTTCGTCGAGCGCTTCGGTGATGCGCGCGTTTTCGTAGCGCATGTGGCTGACGTAGATGCCGCCGTGCCGGGCGGCGATTTTGGCGAGGCCGACGAGTTCTTCGGTTTTGGAAAACGTGCCGGGCAAATAGATGAGGCCGGTGCTGAGGCCGACGGCGCCGTCCTGCATGCCCTTGGCGACGAGCGCGTGCATCTTGGCGATTTCTTCGGCGGTCGGCGGGCGCATGAAGCTGCCGCCCATGACCTGGCCGCGGACGGTGCCTTGGCCGAGGAGGGTCGCGACATTCACGGCGACGCCGGTGCGGACGATCCCGGCGAAGAAGTCGGCGACGTCGACCTTGGAGCTGCCGCAATTGCCGGTGACGATGGTCGTCACGCCCATGCGCAGGAAATTCTCGGCGACGGGCAATTCGGCGATGTCTTCGGAGTGCGTATGGACATCGATGAAGCCGGGGGCGACGGCGCGGCCGCCGGCGTCGATCTCGGTGCGGCCGCGGCCGGGGACGGTACCCACGGCGGCGATACGGCCGTCGCGGATCGCGACATCGCCGGCAAAGGCGGGCCGGCCGGAGCCGTCGATCACGCGGCCGCCGCGGACGACGAGATCGTAGTCCTGGGCGAAAAGCGGGGAGACGAGCAGACCGAGGCCGACGAGATGCGGCAGCAGGGGAAAACGCATGCGCCGGAGCTTGGCGCGGAGGTCGCGGCGGACAACCGGGAATTGGTCCGGCGGAAATCAAAAGGGCCGGTCTGGCGACCGGCCCTTGGGAAAACGGAACGAACGGGCGGATCAGGATTTCTTGCCGGCGAGCAATTCGGCGGCGAGGGCGTCGGCGCCGTAGACCTTCTTCAGCGACTCGATGATCGCGCGGCAATCGACGCTGATGGCGCGGGCCTGCACGTCCTCGTAGGCGAAATCGCCGACGAGGCTGTGGATGTTGCCGTCGAAGATGATGCCGACGAATTCGCCCTTGGTGTTGACGACGGGGCTGCCGCTGTTGCCGCCGATGATGTCGGGCGTGTGCACGAAGTTGAACGGCACGGTCAGATCGAGGGCGCCCTTCTTTTCGACCCAGCGCGGGGGCAGGTCGAAGGGTTCCTTGTTCTTGTGCTCCACGTTGCGGGCATAGAGGCCGGCGAGGGTGGTGTAGGCAGGGACCTTCTTGCCGTCCTCGACGTAGCCCTTCACGGGGCCGTAGCTGAGGCGCAGGGTGAAGGTGGCGTCGGGGGCGCGGTTCGGACCTTCGAGGGCGAAGCGGGCCTTCTCGATCGTGGCGTGGGCCTGCTTCTTGGTTTCGTCGCGGGCTTCCCATTCTTTGCGGAGGGCGCGGGATTCGGCGTCGACCAAGCGGGCGAGCTCGATCAGCGGATCTTTGGCCGCGGCGACGGCGGCGGCGCCGCCTTCGTAGAGCTTTTTGCGGAAAGCGCCGTCGCGGACCTTGGTGCCGTTGATGAGGGCGGCGGCGCGGTCGCGGGGCGACTGGCCGGCGAGGACTTTTTGGACGAGCGGATCGTCGAAGCCGGCGATCTCGGCGAAGAAAGTGAGGGCTTCGGCGAGGTGGACGATTTCGAGATCGGCGTAGACGGGCTTTTCGGAGAACAGCGTCTGTTCGAAGGAGGCTTTGCGGGCATCGCCGAACTCGCGGAGCCGATCGCCGTTGGGCTTGGGGCGTTCGTCGCCGGCGCGGAGCAAATTGCGCGCGAAGGTGAACGAGTCGCACATGAAGGCGTGGCCGCCCTCGAGCAGACGGTAGCGGCGGTAGATCTTGGCCTGGGCGAGGGAGTTTTCCGCGATCAGGTCGAAGGCGGCGCGGACGGCGGTGCCTTCGGGGCGGTCGCCGACTTGTTGCAGGAACGCTTTTTCGGCAGCGGCTTTCGGGCCCATGATGGCGGGCGAAAAGAGCCCGGCTTGGCGGCCGTCGAAGACCTTGCGGGAATTCTGCAGGCCGAAGAGGTCGTCTTTGGCGCGGCGGGCGTTTTCCTCGCTACGGTCGCCCCAGCTCTTGAGCAACACCTCGAGCCGTTTGATGCGCGGCACGACATAGGGGTACTGCGTGTCCCGGAGGAATTGCAGTTCCGCCATCGTGAATTGCCGGTTGGTGCTGCCGGGATGGCCGGAGACGAAGGTGAGGTCGCCTTCCTTGGTGCCGGCGGGAGACCATTTCAGGTAGTGCGCGATCTTGGCCGGCTGGCCGTTTTCGTAGGCGCGGTAGACGGTGGCATCGAGATTGAAGCGGGGGAACTCGAAGTTGTCGGGATCGCCGCCGAAGAAGGCGATCTGCTGCTCCGGCGCCCAGACGAGGCGCACGTCGGTGTATTTCTTGAACCGATACAGGTGGTAGGCGCCGCCCTGGTAAAGGGTGACGACGTCGCTGCGCAGGCCGGTTTTATCGAGCGATTCCTTTTCGATTTCGGCCATGACCTTGCGGCGGGCGGACGCGGCGGCATCGCCGGCGGCGCCGGCGGGGACGCCGGCGTTGACGCGGGCGGTGACGTCCTCGATCGACTGCAGGACGTTGAGCTCGAGGTCGACGAGGCGCTTTTCGTCGGCGGGCGTGCGGGCGAGGAAGCCGTCGCGGAGGTAGTTGTTTTTCTCGTCGCTGATTTTCTGGAGATCGTCGGAAGCGACGTGGTGGTTGGTGATGACGAGGCCGTCGGCGGAGACGAAGGAGCCGGAGCCGCCGCTGTTGAAGCGGACGGAGGACTTCATCAGGTGCTGGAGCCACGCGTCGGTGGGCTCGAAGCCGTACTTGGCCTTGAGCTGGGCGCGCGGCGGGGCGGAGTAGAGCCACATGCCTTCGTCGGCCCGGCCGGGCCCGGCGACGGCGGCGAAGAGAGCAGCGACCGCGGCGAGGCGGCCGGAGCGGAGGAAACGAAGTTTCATAGGGATCGAATAGGTGTCATAAACCGACCCGGAATCCAGTCGGAAGCGCGGGCGGGAACCGGTGCGGAGGAGCGGGCCCGGAGGGACTGGCGGCCGGTTGCCGGACGGCACCGGCGGTGCCGGCGGCAAAGTCGAACCGGAGATTGAAGTCCGGCCGGCAGCACCCAAGGTGCCTTCTTGTGATTCGACTCCGTACAATTCTGGCGGTGTTTCTCGGGGTGGCGCTGGGTGCCGGTACGGTGGAAGCGGCGCGTGCGCCCGAAGTTGCGGGGCCGCGCTCCGGCAAGTGGGCGCATGAGATTGCCAAGGGCGCCGCGCCCGATCCCGGCGTGGTGTGGGGGCGGCTCGACAACGGTTTCCGTTACGCGCTGCGGCCGCACGGCGGCGTGCCGGGCCGCGTGGCGCTGCAACTTGTCGTGCTCTCCGGTTCCCTCGACGAGCAGGACAACGAATTGGGCATCGCGCACTACCTGGAGCACATGGCCTTCGGCGGTTCCCGGAACTTCAAGGCCGACGACATGGTGTCGCTGTTCCAGCGGCTCGGCGTGGAGTACGGCAGCGACGTCAACGCGATCACGACTTTCGACTACACGGCGTACCGGCTGGATTTCCGGGAGAACGATGCGGCGCTGCTGCGCGAAGGCCTGCGGCTGTTCCGCGATTTCGGCGATGGCGTGAGTTTCGAACCGCGCATCATCGAGCAGGAGCGGCGCGTGGTGTTGGCGGAATTGCGCAACCGCAATTCGCTTTCCGACCAGGTGCAGCAGGCGTCGATGCCGGTGGTGTTCCGCGGGCTGCATTTTCCGGCGCGTTCGCCGGGCGGGAGCGAGGCGCAAATCGCGCGTTTCACGCGCGAGGATTTCCTGCGTTTCTACCAACGTTGCTATCGGCCGGACCTGATGGTGCTGGTCGGGTCGGGGGACTTCGATCCGGCGGCGATGGCGGCGCTTGTCCGCGAGCTTTTCGCGGACATGGCCAAGCCGGCGATCCCGGTGCCGGCGCGCGTGGAGGGCCGGCTCGACGCCCGCGGGCTGCGGGCCGGAATCTTCCGCATCGGCGGAATCGGGGCGGCATCGGGCGAGGTCGCGTCGGTGGCGCCCCTGCCGGCGCGGACGGATCCGCGCCAGCAGCAGATCGAGCGGCAGCGCCGCGAATTCGTGATGGGCATGTTTTCGGAACGGCTGCGCACGCAGGTGGCGGCCGGATTCGGGGCCGGGGGCGGGTACGACGAGATTCTCGGCTACGGGGTGGCGCAGGCGAGCGTGCGGACGTCGGCGCGCGAGTGGGCGCCGGGGATCCGGGCGCTCGACGAAATGGTGCGGCTGACGCTGGAGCGCGGCTTCGAGCCGGTCGAAATCGAGAATGCGCGCCGCCGGCAACTGCGGATGGCGGGCGTGATGGCGGACCAATTGCCGACGCTGGATCCGGGAGTGTTCTGCGAGGCGCTGACGGATTCGATCACGGGACACACGGTCTTTGCGGGGCTGGCGCAGACCTCGGTTTGGATGCGGGAGGCGATCGAGCGCATGACCCCGGCGGAGGCGTTGCAGATTTTCCGCGGTCTCTGGTCGCCGTCGGCGCTGGCGTTCCACCTTTCCGGCGGGCTCGACCTCGAATTGACGGAGGAGAAAATCCTCGCCGAGGTGGCCAAGGGGCGGCGGGCCGGTCTAAGCCAGGTGCAGACGAAGGCGCAGCGCGACACGCCGTTCGTGCTGCCGAGATTCGCGGAGCCGACGTTGATCGCGGAATCCCGGGAGGTGCCCGAGCTGAAGGCGAAGCTGATGCGTTTCGGCAACAATGTGCGGTTCAATTTCGTGCCGAACCGCGCGGAGCCGGGACTGGTCCACGTGGCGGTGCGCGTCGGCTCCGGGCTGCTCGATATGCCGGGCAACAAGCCGGCGCTGAAGGAATTCGGCCTCAACACCCTCATGGCCGGCGGGGCGGTGCATTTCCGGCCGGAGCAGTTGAACGCGTTGATCGAGGAACGGTTTCTCAGTTTCGGTTTCGACGTGGCCGACCGCGATGCGTTCACGTTCCGCGGCGTGATGGTCGCGGAGCAGCTGGAGGCGTTCCTCGGGATCGTCGCCGACTTCCTCCACGCGCCCCAGTTCAACAGCTATGTGCACCGGGACCAGCGGATGATGGCCGCGGTCGGGCGCATGTCCGGCGCCGTCGGGATGCAGGACGGGTTGCGCGCCCTGACCGACCATCTCTTCAAGGGCGACGCGCGCTTCACCTCCGGATCGCCGCTCGACTACGTCTCGATGAGCGTGCTGGACGTGAAGCGCTGGATGGAGCCGTCATTGGCCCGCGGATACGTCGAGGCGACGATCGTCGGCGACGTGGACGAGGCGAACGCGGTGGCGCTGGTGAGCCGGACGCTCGGGGCGCTGCGGCCGCGGGCGGCGGCCAAGACGACGGCGGCGCCGCCGAAGCCGGTCGCGGTCACGGCCGACCCGGGCATCACGCGGATCGAGTTTGTCGGCGAGCAGAACGTCGGTCTGGTCGTGGGCAGTTGGCCGGTGCAGGGCGAATTGCATGTGCGCGACCAGGCCGCGCTCGAGTTGCTGGCGAAGATGCTCGAGCTGCGGGTGCGCACGGAGCTGCGCGAGCGGCTGGGGCTGGCCTATTCGCCTTCGGCGGAGTTCCGGCCGTACGACGGGTTTCCGCAGTTCGCGATGCTGCGGGCGCAGATCGACTGCGCGCCGAACGATGCGCCGAAGGTGGCGCCGCTGGTCGAGAAGATCGGGGCCGAACTGGCGGAGCGCGGCGTGCAGAACGGCGAGTTCATCGGGGCGCGGGGAATCCTGAAGAGCCAGATGCGGAGCGCGTTCCGGGAGAACGGATTTTTGGTCGGCGCGCTGATGCGGGCGCAGGAGCGGCCGGAAGAGACGGCGGAGATCGTGGCGCTGAAGGGCGGGCTGATGGATCAGATTTCCCGCGACGAAGTGAACGCGTGGGCGAAGAAGATTTTGCCGGCGACGAACAGCCGCGCGGCGTCGATCGTGCCGAAGGCGTTTGTCGGGGTTTTCGACGGGGGGCGCTGAGGCCGGCGGCGCCGCCGCCGGCGGTTGAAAGTTGAAAGGTGAAAGTTGAAGGACCGGAGGCTTGAGCTGAGGCGGCGCGCTGGACGCGGAGTCCGGTCTTTCAACCTGAGACTTTCAACTTTCAGTTGAGCGATCCCGCGTTCAGGCGGAGCCGAAGAACTTCAGAATGCGGCGCAGGCTGGCGACGAGGACGTCGATTTCCTGTTCCGTGTTGTAGACGTAGAAGCTCGCGCGCGTCGTGCTCGTGAGGCCGAGCTTGCGCATGAGCGGCTGGTTGCAGTGGTGGCCGCCGCGGAGGGCGACGCCGTCTTCATCGGCAAACGTCACGATGTCGTGCGCATGCACGTCGGCGAAGGCGAAGCTGACGAGGCCGCGGCGGGCGCCGCCGGCGCGAGGGCCGAGGAGGCGGATGCCGGGGAGGGCGGAGAGTTTCTCGTAGGCGAGGGCGGCGAGCGCTTCGTCGTGGCGCGCGATTTCGGGGCGGCCGAGGCCGTCGAGGTAGTCGCACGCGGCGCCGAGGGCGATGGCATCGGCGACAT
>JACCDS012192719.1_pt1 | contig 10259 bp, 4 predicted proteins | sample 7446441 | NCBI WGS metagenome assembly JACCDS01 (sample SAMN15323445, study PRJNA562643) | freshwater metagenome | isolation source: river surface water | place: USA:Blue River Watershed | collected 2017-08-17 | reverse complement strand
GGCGTTCAGGCGTTACCCCAAAAAAACGATAGAAAACTTCATTGGCGAAGATATAGGTGCCGTCGCCGCGCAGCCGGGAAATGACTTCAGTCTGGTCCTGCACAACAGCGCGGAACAGCTCTTCATTTTTCCTCAGCAGTGCCTCGTTCTCATGCCGCAAAGTTTCGGACAGTTTTACGTGGGTGATGTCCGAAACAATCACGAAGAAACCTTCGACCACCCCGTTCTGAATGTCCGGAATGTAGTCAGCAAGCGCGTGCCGCACCTCGCCCCCGTCCGGCGTTGGAATGGCACGCTCAAAGGTCTGCGCCTCGCCGCGCAACGCCCCTTCGACATACGGCAAATTCAACCGGTAACGCTCTTCTCCAATGACCTCGCGGAGATGTTTTCCTTCATTTTCGCTGGGGTCCATACCCAGCCAGGTCTTATAGGCCTTGTTGGTATAGCGGTTCCGTAAATTTTTGTCCCAATAGCCAACCATCGACGGTATCCGATCGAGAATCCGCTCGACTTCGGTCTGAAATTGATCCCGTTTTTTCTCTTGGACGAGCTTTTCTTGAGCAATGCTTTCATGCAATCGATCAAGCTCGGCCTCGAGGGTGTTTACCCGCGCACGGAGCTGCGAAATGATGTCTGAATGACTTTGATGCATGGCGGTTGCGTCTGTAGTTTCGCTAGATCGCACGAATGTTTACCGGCGGGTTGAAGACTATATAGAATCAAAAACTATTGCAACAAGGAAATTATTTTTGCCTCGCTCCCAGCGCACGATACACTGCTTGGGAGTCGTGCTCATTTGTCATCGCTGCGCTTAGTTATGCTTGCAAAAAGAACAGGTGGTTCGGAATGCTGCGAAACCACGACAGAACCGACGTCGTAATTGCGGAAAGGTCAGGAGAATCAAGTCGCATGGACTGTCGATAGGATACCGGTATAGGCGGTATGTTGGGACGCAAATGGCTTCGATGCACGGTATTGATCTTGGCAGAGGGCGCGACATCCACCTGAGTACTCTTCAGCGAGGCTGAGCTGTAATGAATACGTCGCAAGTATTGACGGCATGGCCGTTCAAGTACTGCCACGCGCGCACGACTACACTAAGTGTACGCAGCAGCTCCCCGACATCCTCATCGTCGATGAAGACAAAAGATCGTCGCTGAAACTATTAGCTCGGGTTTGTGGGTCAAGCTAGCCGATAAAAATACCCAAGCGAACGTCCCGTTTCAACTGCGCCATCGTGCCCCCTCTTGCAAGGGTCTACATAAAAATTTGCATTCAAGATCGATTGCAGAAATAAAAAACGCACCCGAAGGCGCGTTTCTTATTCATTACCTGCCGGGGGAAGTAGTCTTTCCCTAGGCCACCTGAGGATATATCCCTGCTAACAGCGGACTTTGCAGCGAATTTCGAGGTTTTTCATACCTCCAAACGGTAGAACCAAGCAAAATACCTGCCCTGCCTAGCTTCTCCGCTTATTTTTCAAACTAAAAGCATCCGAATGCTGGAAAACAGGGAATAGTATTCCCTGTATTAATAATCATGAGTTTAAATTCCGTAACAGGAATTCAAATTCACTTAATTGCATCAGCGCATTATTCACTCAAAATTTAGACACGCATAGCTTTGGGCAAAAGCATACATACGGGAAGATGTCCCTCGTCCTTGGCAGATCTTTGCTCTTTATGATGGTTTGGTGGAGATTTTGCATGAGGACCAGCGTGTAGACAGACCCAAGACTCGCGGTAGCACAATCCTAGTACACCAACCGCGCGGGAAGAAGCATTCCGTATCCTGGTCCTACGCCACTTGCGTTCTGAGCTTGGCACTTATCACCATCGGAAGTAAGGTGAGCAATGATGGACTTATCAGATCCACCCGCTGCAGAAATGATTCGCATGCAAGCCAGACCAACGACAGGGTTGTGTGCATGCGTGTCGATATCTTCGACAACCGGAACCGTTACATACTCACACGACTTATTTCCTGAATAGCTGCAATCATTAACATCGGAATAAAGGGCTGTCTTAGAACCCGGCTGTATCCAAATGTTGTCGCCAACAGCAATCGGCGCGCTATTCCCGTTTGTAATGATGTTCCGAATAGTTGGGACGTTGTTGCTGTCGATCTCCAGCGATGTCCATTGACCAGACTCGCACACACCTGCATGGTAAGAGGAAGTGATTTTGAAAATGTAAGGTTTGCCAATCGTCTGTGGAAGATCAAATCCAGGAGGATTAACGGCTGTCGCGACCTTTGGAGATTTGCTTGTGGTGTCCCAATAATTATCGAACAAACATTTTGTGATTGCCACCGGGAATAGAGACCCAGCCCCAGCATTACCAGGAGAAGTAATTAGAGCCACCGCGGTAGCAGAAATTGGCCGGGAATTGATGCCCCATATCCTCGCAAAAAATGTTTGCACCTCTCCACCGTTAGAATTTCCAGATCGGCTAATTGTGACCCTTATGGCGGGCGCATCAATGCTGGCGGGGGTATATGGCAAGCTTCGCAACGACGGCGTTGCCGAAGTAGGATCCCAGTACCCATATTCCACGCTGACTGAGCTAATTGCGTTGTTTTCTACCGAATTATTTGATGCAAAAACCTGTGCTTTCGTCGAGGCAGATGACCAGTCTGGCACCGCTGCGCTCAAGTTTGAACAGTCAGCGCGGGCGTACAGACATCCAGCACCCGCGAGAGCCGTCGAGTCGGCAGCATTTTGAAGCTCATTTTTAATCATGAACCCGTAACTGACATCAACCGATAGAGCAGCGAATCCAATCAATAGTGGGAGCAAGATAACTACGATAATTGCCACCGCTCCATCTTGTTTTTTTCTGTAGCGTCTCCTGTAAAAATTTGAATTTATCATAGTGATAATTTTTCTTACTCATGAGACATTGCTGCGGATGCAGTCAGTGTCATTGGCGAGGTTATTGAACTCAACAAACTTCCCAAACCCAACCCTCTGTAAATATAGTCAACTTTTACCGTGAGTTTTGTTCCAAATGATCCTGCAGCGCCAGTTACCGTAACCGTTGGCGGCGATGCAGTACCAAATGTAATCAAATTCGCACCCGTATACGCCGTCGCAACAGATGAAATTTGCCCAGTTGTGAGCTTTGGCGACTTCAGAACGATGCCGGCGCGAGCTGCCTCTCGTGCGGCATTTGTGATGACGGCCTTATTGAATAGCACCACACTAAATTCAACGATTCCGAATATCAAAGTCAATAATATTGGCAAAACAATCGCAAACTCGACAACAACTCCACCAGATATTTTTTTAACAGATATTTTTCTGCGAGAAATCATCATGAAATAGCACAAAAATATTTTATTGAAAAAACAAAATATTTATAAAATTAATTGTCAAAAAATCTGGCAGGGCAAAACACCTGCAAATCTCGATTGCACGCTATTAGATAGACCAGACATCCCATAAAGTAAATTTTTTACTGGTCGGCAATCGAGTTGAGCCCTGTGGCCGACCAATTGAACTTTAGAAACGATAGCGCACGCCCACCATGAAATTGCGTGGCGCACCTGGCGCAACAAAGCGGCTGACCGTTGGCGGGGTCGATATCGACGCCGCCTGGTTGCCAAACTGGTCGAACATGCTGAGAGCCATCAGGCCATAGGTTTCGAAGCGCGTATCGAACACGTTGTTCACGCGGACGAAGTAATCCAACCCCTTGCTAGCTTCGTAGTTTGCATGCAGGTTCATGATGGAGTAGCCCTTCACGCTGGCATTCACCTTTTCACCATCGCCGATCAGGCCATCTTCATTGCCCTGAGACACCAGGCTTGACGTTGCCATCACCGTACCACCCACCACCAGCTTCGGCTGCGCGCGCCACTCGACGCCGATGCGAAGGGTATGTTTTGGCAGACCGGCAATTCGCGTACCCGGACGTACAGCGATATTCCGTTCTCCGCCGAACAGCTCGCCGTCATCTTGATAGGTGGCATCGAGATAGTTATAGCTGGCATGCATGCTGACCTGGCCAAATTCCGTCCGTGCAGACAGGTCAATGCCCTGACGGCGCGTGCGCGAGAAATTGCTGAAATAACCAAGGCCACTGACGGACACTGCACGAAACAGAATGTCATCCTTGTTTTCCGAGCGATAGATCGATGCAGTGAATTCTGAGTTCGGTGCAAGACGCCAGCGAGTGCCGAATTCGATGGTGCGCGCAATCACTTGCTTGAGGTAGGGATCGGCCTGCAGGCCGGTCGGTAAGCGGCACGGCTCATTCGGATCGGCGCAACCCAGTTCGATTACGGTCGGCACGCGGTTGCTCTGCCCGATGTTCCCGAACAGCGAAACTGCCGGAGCCAGCTTGTAGCTTATGCCCAGCGACGGATTCAGGCTGTTGTAGTTGAAGCTTTCGCGCGGCCGTTCCGTTCCTATGCCGCCTTCGAAATTCGTGATGGTATTCGAAACGTTCGAGTGGTTAAAACGTGCCGCACCGGTGATGAACGTGCGTTCGTTCAAGGTCCAGGTGTCAGACGCAAAAATCCCTAGCGCATAGCTCTTGCCGCGCACACCAGAGGTCTGTTCAGCTTCGCCACACTCCACGGGAGACCGGCTTGCGCTGAGTCCTTCGCACTCTGCCTGCGAAGCACCGTAACGAACGCGGCTCGCGTCGGCGCTCGCGCCCAAAGTCAATTGATGATCATCCAGCAGCTTGGTCAGGTTCACGCTGGAGCCGTAACTGGTCGAGCGCGTATTATTGCGATTAACCACGACTTCATCTGCGAAGGAACCTGGTATTGACTCAATCTCCTCTCGCTCGGCATCGCCTCCTGAAGAGCGGCGCTTGCTGCTGCGCACGTAGGCCATCGCCGACAATTCTGTGTTGCTGTCTAGTAGTCGCTGGAAGTTGAAAGTCAACATGTCAAGATCATTTCGGGTCTTGTCCGGATGCGTATAAATCCAGCGCCGATTGTTTTCGTACATGCCACGTGTCGGCTCATCTTCTCCTTCGGGCCCGTAGTAACGACTGGGCAGCAATCCGTTACCCAACAAATTGCTGCGCGCAACTACCAGTGAAAGATCCCAGTTACTGTCATTTTGCTGTCGGCCAATTTTTGCGAATACATTACCCAGCGTCCCGGAAGAGTGATCACGCCAGCCGTTTTCGTCGAATGCGGTTGCGCTGATGAAGTGATGGTAGCCGTCTTCCGATTTTCCGCCATTGGCGACATCAATGCGCTTGCGGCCGAAACTTCCGGCTTGCATCTTGATTTCAGTGCCCGGTGCGGTTAGACCTGACTTCGTCGTGAATGCGAGTGCCCCGCCGAGGGTATTCAAGCCGTAAATGGGATTCGATCCGGGAACCAGCGTCACGTTGTTAATGGCTGCTTCGGGAATCATGTCCCAGTTAACGACATCGCCGAACGGCTCATTCACGCGCACGCCATCGAGGTAGACCGACAAGCCTTGCGACGAACCGAGAATGCCCGAAAGCCGGAAGCCTCGGTAGGCGATATCCGCCTGAAACGGGCTGCCCTGAACTTCATTGATTGTGATGCCTGACAGATTGCGCGACATAAAGTCGGTCAGGTTCATCGTTTGGCTGCGCTCAATATCGCTTGACGTAACGCTCTGCACGTCATAGGGCAGCTTGTCTTCTTCAATGCCGATGCCTGGTAGCGGTGACGTGCCGACAACCTCGATCTCTTTTAGCCTCTTTTCCTCCTTGCCTGCGCTCTGTTCTTGCGCATACACCGTTGCAGTACCGAACAAAGCGGCAACCGAAAGTGCAACGACGTTCAAGTGGAAAACATGCGGTGAAAATTGGTTCATAGGATGTCACTCAATTCCTGATTTTTTCAAATGAATTTTCGCTCAAGCAGTAGGCGTCTAAATCTTTTAAAACACGATGCGCGGCTGATTTTAAGGGCGATTCTGCGCAATCTCGATGGGAATTATTCCCAAGATGCTTCTGCTGAATGTTGCGCCACGATGAGCAAGATAAGAATACTGATGGCTTGGGAATTTTTCCTATTTCTAGGCGCCTTGCAGATCGCTATATTCATCATCAATTGATGCAGTCGCTGCCCGCATCGGCTAATTTCTTTTTCATCCACCAAGCCTGCCATCTCTTTAGTCCACCATTCGTGGAGTATTTCAATTGCGCTACTGGCCATTTTGAATGGCCACCCAAGTCGTGACTTTCGAAAAATCAGCAGCCGCAATCATTTTTGTACACAAGCTGGCTTTCATGATGCTCGTTGACGAGCATGCGATCGTTCGCTCATGAGCAAACGCTATATCGATCTCGGTACTCTCAGTCCAGGTGAATGTCGGAGCAGGGACGAGACAGGAAGCATTTAACCCGCTACGGAGAATCTCCGTTGAAATTGTGGTCTTGAATCTATCTATGCACGGCCAAGAAGGCTTCGAATACCTGCGGCACATGCTCGGTCGGTACTCGCCGCAGTGAATACTGATTTTTTTCAATGCATGAAAATATATTGGTCGCTAGGCAGTCTATGAGAGTGTATGCCTGCACTTGCCTCGCCAAAAAAATGGCGCCGGATGAAATCGTTAACGCGATACGCCGGGCCATGCGAGATGTACGTCCTGTGGCTCTAGCGTTGAGTGGCGAATTGAAGGAATTGCGTCTGTCAACGCTTTGCCGCAATCAACTTTTCCCTCGATGATTTGGAATATTTATTTCCCTTGCGAATGGAGAGGTATAAAAATTTTTTCAAGTCTGGAATAAAGCGAGAAGATCGATTACAAATTTATAGAAAAATGCATAGACAGGCCCAAGATGCATTTTTGATGTTTCAGTGAAATGCGCACGAAAATGATCTTATCGACAAATTTTTGTCAGCTATTTTTATAAAAAGAGCACAGATTTATGAAATAGAAATTTATTGGGAATAATTCCCAATAAGACAAAATTTAACAAAGTTGGGAATTTTTCCTGATGACATTAATGTAGCCCTCTGCCAATCTGATCAGCCCATAACTTCAACAACAGTACGGAAGATGGCAACTACAACAATCAAAATCGGCAAGTCCGGAGGAAATTTTTTCGGAACTTCAGGATCGGATACTTTCGAAATAGCTGACGCTCCTAAAGGAAACAACGTTGCGAGCATTTCTATTGATGGTCTGACTTCGGCACTAAACAACAGCGGTAACTCTGCGGTGCCGGGCGCAAGCAGTGGCGATATCGCGACGGCGCTTTCTTATGCGACTGACCGCAAACTTGCAATGGCCTTCCGACCAGGGTCAACGTCGAGCATTGACACCAATGCGACGTTAGTTAGCGGCTATAACGCTGAAGACATTTTGCTCTTCAGAAAATCTGGCGATTACTCAAAGCTTGGCGCGTTCTTCAGCAACATCGAGACCATTCAGCTGGCAAGCGGTGTGAACATCAAGCTTTCTGCCGACGTTTTCGAAACGATCGGTGAATATGCCGATCACGGCGCTGTAAATACGGGGATCTTGTTTCAGGGTATTGCCGGCGGCAAGGCAGAAAAAGTGACCTTTGATATCGAATATGAATCTGAAGGCATCCGCACGCCGACAGTTGGCGATTCTTATGTGCAGGCCGACATTCAGCTGGACGATTACTCGTTCGCTCACCTTTTCAGAAATGTTGATGTTGTCTATGACGCGCGTGATCCGCTGGATGATGATGACCTCGAAACCTCAACTGAGGGCGATTCTCAGATATCGTTCGGTCGCTATCTGAGGCTCGATGGTGCGAACGAGAATGGTGGTGCCGGTGAATCGGTGTTGGGTACCGATGGGGTCGATAATGCAACCATGCGATTGGGGAACGACTCGTATCTCGCCTTTGGCGGTAACGATCTACTGATTGGGCATGGTGGCGCAGATAGTCTGGATGGCGGTGAAGGCAACGACATTTTCGTGATTGGCGGCTTCGGTACCGGCGTTTCCGGTACCACAAGCAAAGCGGATGATGGCAAGGCAGAGTGGATCATTGCCGCCGACGACGCACTTCGTACAGGCGTGACCAGCGGCGCCACCAACACGACTGACTATGCCAACAAATTTGACGTGATCAAGGGCAGTATCGGCTATGACACCTTGCGTGTTACCACCGGTATCGGTGCAACGAATGCCGCCAACGGTACCATTGTGTTGAGTGATAAAAATTTTGTGGGTATGGAAAAAGTCGAAGTCGGCGGCACGATCGCCAAAGATGCCGACGAGAGCACTTATCAACAACTACGTGACGGCCACTATCTGTTTGCCCGTGCCAGCACGGTGCCTGATCAATCCACCGCGTCCGGCGGTCTCGCAGGCAATAGCATCAATAAGGTCGTTATTGATGCTTCTGGTGTGACCAAGAATGGTCTTACCTTTGATGGCAACGGCAATACGCAGACCTTCATTGGCACGTCGAAAAGCGACACCTTCATCGGTAATGGCGGTGCAGACAGTCTGACTGGTGGCGGGGGCGCGGACAAATTTGTTTATCAGACCATCCGCGAATATGCGCGCGACAGCGGCACCGCCAATGGTGCCATCAGCTATAGTGCTATCGACCGGGCGCTCGTTTCCAGCGATGCGGACACGATCAACGACTTCGTATCGGGCACGGACAAGATCGTATTCCGTATCGAAACCACCGATGTGCTAGAAGACAGCTTTGATGCCCTAATCACCCTGACCAAGGGCAATCTGACAGAGACCAATGTCGTGATCGGCGATTTGGCGGACGTAGATACCGCCGGCGGCGCGACCTCGTTCATCAAGGCCAACACGACCGGTAGCGATGTCGAGGTGTACTACGATGCTGACGGCAGCGGCGCTGGAACGGCCGTGCTGATTGCGACGCTAACTGGGGTATCCAATGTCGTCGCCAGCGACTTCGTGCTTGCCTCTGTACAAAATTTCTGACGCGTCACACGTTTCCGGCAGTTATTTAAAGGCTGGCCTGCGCGGTCAGCCTGCCAGGAATCAGTGGGCATACAAGAGCAGTCAGGCCCGGCCAAGATAGCAGCGGGAAGGAAACACACAATTGATGCGATCGGACCGGCCAGACCCCTCGGTGACGTCAGCCCAGAGGTCTTTGAACGTGCTTCAGCGTGAGGCTGGCGACTGTCTCAGTAAAGGGAGGTAGTCCACTTGATGCCGCATTTAAATTTACGACACATATTCCCCTCCGATTTCTCAATCGGCACTTTTAACTTTAACCAAAATAATCGAATAGACCTTACTTAAAATTGTGACTGGGAATTTAGTGAAGCCATTGCCTTATGAGCATCGCGACGCGCTCACTTGCTCGACCGTCGGTGATGTTCCCAAACAGGTGATGTCGGAGCATCAGGTAAGCGGCATTGGGTGGCTTCGACGATTTCAGAGAATTTTGCACAACATCTCTAAGCACAAGTCGGTCGTTAACGTGCGTTGCGGCTTTGTGCATTCGCCATTCCAGTCCATCAGGTGCATAGTGAGGGGACTGTCGCGCAGTGGACGGATCAGTTATGCAGACCAACGGTCGGTCTGTAGCTAACCATGCTAGCCCAGCACTCGATACATCGGAAACCATGACATCAGCCAATGGAAATAAATCCATCAGACTCAGGTCTTCCTCGTCATGCACACTTACTCTTGGAAGGATTGCAGCTTGTTTTTTCCACACCTTTAAGAGGGCAGGATGGGTTTTTCTGGAGTGAGGGTGAGGCCGGATCATGATCCGGATACTATCGTCGACTCCTCTAACGCTTTCTACCAAACGCTCCCCCAAAATTTCTACAGCGCTCAGCCCTTGTGTAAATGTCGGAGCCACCAGAACCGTCCGAGATCTCGGCGGTGCCGGGTTGTCCAACAAATGCCGGAACAGAGAATCCATCTGCGGGAATCCTGTGACCCAAAATCGCGCACGATCTATCATGAATTGAGCGGAGAATTCGTCTGCGACCGTGGAGCTTGAAACGCAAGTTACGTCCGCTTGGCCAGCAGCATATGATGCAAAATTTTTGTCCCCCAAGCCGTGCCGGGTATAGACGATGCGGCAGCGGGGTAAGAACTGTCCCAAGACCATCCGGTTTGTGCCGAGAGAATCACTAACCACGAGTACTTTCGGTCTCGCTGCGACGACCTCCCAAATTGACCTTAGAAACATGCAGCAAACTGAATCGCTCCGGGTTTTGAGGAGGCTCCTTCCTTTGAGAGAATGGAGCAATGAACAAGACGAACAAGTTTTCGCCGGAAGTCCGGGAACGTGCGGTACGACTGGTGCAGGAGCATCGCGGCGAGT
>JACCDS011154865.1_pt1 | contig 10262 bp, 8 predicted proteins | sample 7446441 | NCBI WGS metagenome assembly JACCDS01 (sample SAMN15323445, study PRJNA562643) | freshwater metagenome | isolation source: river surface water | place: USA:Blue River Watershed | collected 2017-08-17 | reverse complement strand
CAGCTCAAAGAAGTCAGTACTAAAGCCATTTACCAGCAATTTCAGACCGAGCTGGTGATCAGCGGTAGCTTGCAGCACCTTGGTAATACCCGGCGACTGTCGCTGAATCTGCAAAACGGTGCGGATGGTCGCATCCTGAAATCTACTGAAGTGGATTTGGCATTAGACAACTGGGATTTGGCACAACAGCAAGTCAGGACTGAGCTGGTGCGCTTGTTGAACTGGCAGCTGCCGGATGCTTTACCACTCTCCAAAGGCAGCGCGACCAGTGATACGGCATATAAAGCGTATCTGACCGGCATCAGTTATCTGTACCGAATTGATTATAAAGATAATATTGAAAAATCGGTGCAACAACTGCAACTGGCGACTCAGGCGGCACCAAATTTTATCGAGGCCCGTTTTGCGCTGATCGAAGCCTATTTCCGCATGGCCCGGTTACGCGATATTCATATTTGGCTGCCGCAGGCCGACGAGCTGTTGCTGCAACTGGGTCAAAATGAATTAGTTCATCGCAATCAGCAGCCGCGATTACTGGCGTTACAAGCTGATTCGGCCAAGTTACGCAGTGATTTGCCCACCGCATTACAGCTCTATCAGCAGGCACTGCAGGCAGAGCCGGCCAATCCAAACTTATTGCACGGTCTTGCCAGAGCTTATGAGGCAGCGGGAGATATCAGCAACGCTGAGCAATATTTCAAACAGACGGTCGCCGCCCAGCCAAGCTGGTATTTTATTAATTCATTAGCGGTTTTTTATTATGAACACCAGCAACTCGATAAAGCCGAACAAACCTACCGGCAACTAAGTGGTCTGTCGCCGAATAACAGCCAAATCCTGCAAACACTCGGCGCTATTCAGTTCAGCCGTAGCGACTATACAGCGGCATTAGAGACTTTTCGCCAGGCCGTTGCCATCAGTGACAATGCGGTAAATCAATCAAACATAGGCACTATTTTGTTTTATCAGCGTGCCTACGCCGATGCTGCAGTCCATTTTGCCCGGGCGACGGAGTTAAAACCAAACAGCTATCAGCTATGGGGCAATCTGGCAGACAGCTATCGCTGGGCAAAGCAGCCGGAAAAGGCCATGCAGAGTTATCAGCAGGCGATTATTCTGGTGCAAAAACAATTGGAAAAAATGCCGCTGAATACGCCAGCGCGACTACGACTTGGTCTTTATCTGGCAAAGTCGGGACAACCGAAACAGGCGCTAAAACAGCTCGACACCAGTGGCGCGCTGACTAAAACCCAAATGTTGATTAACGCGGCGCAAATTTGTGAAATTAGCGGGCAACGTCAGCGTGCCGTTGACTATTTACAGCAGGCGCTGCAACAAGGTTATACCTATCAGGCCATAGTCGATGAGCCTGAGTTTGCCGAATTGGTCCGGCAACAGGCGTTGCCGGAGCCGGTTAAAACGGCTGGTTAATCGTCTACTTCGCCACCATTCACAATGATTTCCGGATCGCGCTGAAAAATGGTCACAGTGCCGCTGCTGTTTTGCACCGTGACGTAAATCGCATACGCGTTGTACTTCGCGACCTTAGCCTCAGCCGTGTCAAGACTGATGGTTTTCTCCGCCGTATAGACATTTCCGTTTGGCTGTAGATCACCAAACGAATAACGCAGCGAATTGCTGACATCAAATGGATTGTTAAAATAAAGTCCCCAATCCAGCAAGGTCTGCCCACTGTTATTGGTCAAAACAAACTGGACTGACTCGCCTTTGTTCGCTGTAATTGCTTTTTGACCCGGCGCAAACTCGATTTTACCGGTGTTGGTGAGCGTAAAACTTTGCGTAACCATCTTGATCCCTCCTGTGTTGTTTCACTTAAAAGCTATTGCACTGGCTCACGGCAGAGCCTGACCACGACTAGCGACATAAAGCGCATACCAATGTTCGCGCGTCAGTTCCACATCAAGCGCCTGACTACAAGCACGGATCCGCGCCGGATTAACAGTGCCAATCACGGGCTGAATACCAGCGGGATGCCGCAATAACCACCCCAGCACAATGGCTTCTGCACTGACCTGGTACTCAGCGGCAAGCCGGGCGACCAAATCAGCAGTGTGCTGTTCATTGGCTGATAAATCTTTGCCGGCACCGCTGAAACGGCCTTGCGCCAGACTGCCCCAGGCCTGAATTTGTACTTTATTCAGCTGACAATATTCCACAGTGCCATAACCGAAATAGTGGCCGGCGCCTTGTGGCATGCCGGTCAGCACATTTGCTTCCAGCCAGTCCAGATTAGCCAGACTCATTTGCAACTGGTTAACGACCAAAGGTTGCTGCAGCGCCGATTGCAGCAGTTGTTGCTGCGGCGCGCCGAAGTTAGAGACGCCAAACTGCCGGACTTTGCCGCTTTGTTGTAACCGGCTCAGTACTTCCGCCACTTCGTCGATTTGCATCAATGGATCAGGCCGGTGTAGCAACAGGATATCCAGGTACTCAGTTTGCAGCCGGCGCAGGCTTTGCTCGACGCTATCGGCGATATAACCGGCACTGAAATCATAGCGGCCGACATGATCGGCATCGGCAAAACGAATGGCGCATTTGCTTTGTAACACTAAGCATTCCCGCAGTTCCGGCTGGGCCGCCAGAAATTGGCCAAAAACAGCTTCCGCTTTGCCACGGGTATAGATATCAGCATGGTCAAAACAGTTAAAACCAAGCTCCAACGCGGCTTCGATTGCGCTAAATCCCTGTTGTTGCTGCTCAGCGGTCGTTGTTGGTGAATTCCAGTCACCACCAAGGCCCATGCAGCCAAACACCAGTGGGGATATGTCGGGAAAATATTGTTGTAAAGCCAGCATTTAACTGCTCCTTTCTGATAGTTGTGCCGAGTCTAACTGAGATACAGACTGTGTCCAAGTCTGTCGCCTTACGACAGAAACAACAAATGGATGATTGTGACATCAAAAGCAGTTAGAGTCAGAAACCCCCTATCTCGACGCGGATCAGAATTTTTATGTCTCGTGTGACTTTGCTTTGGATTCTGGCAGGCCCAGCCTGTTTTCTGCTATTGAGCTTATGGTCCATTCCTGGCTTAAGCAGCAGTGCCAATTTACTCTGCGGTATCACCGGCTGGATGGTGATCTGGTGGATCAGTGAAGCAGTTCCGATCCCTGTCACGTCGTTATTGCCGATGCTGTTGTTTCCGTTGTTTGGCATCAGTAGTGCCGAAGCCGCGACGTCGCCCTACGCACATCCGCTGATTTTTATGTTTTTTGGTGGCTTTTGTTTGTCGATTGCACTGGAAAAAACCGGTTTGCATCAGCAGATAGCCATTCGGGCACTCCGCCGGGTTGGGACCGCGCCAGAGCAACAGCTCGCAGCGCTAATGGCCATCACGGCGTTTCTATCAATGTGGATGTCCAACACTGCAACTGCAGTGATGATGCTGCCTATCGCGCTGTCGGTTGTCGCTGTAGCGCCTCTGCAGCAACAAAAGGTGCTGGCGCCGGCTTTGTTATTAGGCGTGGCCTATGCATCGAGTATTGGCGGCATCGCGACTTTAATTGGCACGCCACCGAATGCGTTATTGGCCGCCTTTCTGGAAAAAACTTATCAGATCAAACTGGGATTTGGTCAGTGGATGTTACTTGGGTTTCCACTAGCGCTTTCGATGCTACTGGTTTGTTGGTTCTGGCTCGGCCGGGTCTATTTTCGGCTGCATTTACTGACGCCTGTAGTACAGCATGCACCAGACAATGCTAGTGCAGTGACGAGGCCACAACGTCTGGTTGCGGTAATCTTCTTAATCACTGCGCTCTGTTGGATCTTCCAACCGCTGTTAAGCCAATGGAGCGGTCTGGCCCTGAGCGATACAGTGATTGCCCTCAGCGCAGCGATGTTGTTATTTCTGTTGCCGGTGCAGCATCCGCTGGCGGAAAGTTTAGCGGCAGAACCCGCGCCATCGAGGGTTCAGCCCGTATTGAACTGGCAAGACAGCGAAAAGCTGCCCTGGGGCGTGTTGTTATTGTTTGGTGGTGGTTTGAGTCTGGCCGGTCAATTACAACAACATGGCGTGTCGGACGCGCTGGCACAATGGTTTCAGGGGTTGCACGGCGTGCCGGCGCTGTTGATTATTGCCGCCGTGGCGTTGTTAATTGTGTTTTTAACCGAACTGACCAGCAATACGGCTGTGGCTGCGGCCTTTTTGCCAATTTTAGGCCCGGTGGCGCTCAGTCTGGATTTGTCACCGCTTTACCTGCTGGTGCCTGCTGCGCTCGCAGCCAGTCTCGGCTTTATGATGCCGGTCGGTACGCCACCGAATGCCATCATCTTTGCGAGTGGTCAGCTCAACATCCGCGACATGATCAAAGCCGGTTTATTGCTGAATATTATCGGAGTAGTTCTGATCACTCTCTGGTGTCAGTTGATATTGCCTTTCTGGCTTTAGGGCAGGACCAGTGCCCCACTTAAAACAACAAACCGGGCAAAAGCCCGGTTTGTTCATTGCACTTGTGATTGCACTAGTGCCATTTGCTAAGCGGCTGGCACGGCGATTTTGTTCTTCCGGTATTGCACCAGACCAATCACAGATGCCGCGATCCAGAACACTTCGATAACAAAGCTAGCCAGATTGAAATTGATACAAAGGCTGAACAACAAAAACAAAGCACCGATCAGGTTCATCAGATTGTATGTCAGCCCCTTGGGTGACACTTTGTTGAGTTGTAACAGGAAAAACGCACCGACCACCAGCGAAGTGCCGGCCATACCGATAATATCTGCAAGCAGATCCATATTGAAGTTTCCACAAACAAGCTGAAGTTCGTCCAAAACAGGCTGGCCCTTTCCATGGGGAGGACGATTCTCTGGCATCAGATTGATGCTTCCGTGAGACAGCTTGGCCGGGAGCGGCTGCCGCTAAAATCAGCAATGGCAGCTTTCCCATAAAAAGCAAAAAGGTCTTTGTTTCCAAAGACCTTTTTGCTTTTATTTGGAGCGGGCAACGAGACTCGAACTCGTGACCTCGACCTTGGCAAGGTAGCGCTCTACCAACTGAGCTATGCCCGCATAAATTTGTACTTACTGCTATGGTGTTGACAGTAAGTGGTGCCCGGGGCCGGACTTGAACCGGCACGCCCTTTCGAGCGAGGGATTTTAAATCCCTTGTGTCTACCGATTTCACCACCCGGGCAGACAACGATTTTTAACTGTGTATTCAGTCTATTACGACTAAATGGAGGCGGGTCCCGGAGTCGAACCGAGGTGGACGGATTTGCAATCCGCTGCATGGCCACTCTGCCAACCCGCCATCAAGACACTCTTCACATTATTTGGAGCGGGCAACGAGACTCGAACTCGTGACCTCGACCTTGGCAAGGTAGCGCTCTACCAACTGAGCTATGCCCGCTTCCTCTGAAAAGGCGTTTGCCTTAACACGAGCTGCATTCTACTGGGTTTAATAAATCCGTCAACTCAAAACTTGGCACTGCTGAACTGATTGCTCAATTTTTAGCAAAACTGCAGTTTTTGTGTGCGAAGCACCTAATTTTGTTGCAGATATTTCCAAGCAGCCTGCAAATAGACCACCATTGACCAGACGGTCAGTACAGTGGCGATAAACAATAACAGCATGCCTAGATCGGTGATCCACGACACTGGTTGCCAAATCAAACCGATTAACGCCAGCATTTGTGCCGCGGTTTTCAGTTTGCCCATTTCCGACACTTTGACCTGAGCGCCTTCACCAAGGCCAGCCATCCATTCACGTAGACCGGAGATGATGATTTCACGGCTGATCATAACAAAAGCCGGAATAGTCACCCATAAAGTCTGCATATCCACAGCGATCAGTACCAGTGCGGCAGCGACCATTGCTTTATCTGCGACCGGATCCAGAAATGCACCAAAAGCGGTGGATTGTTGGAGTTTTCGCGCCAGATAGCCATCTAAAGCGTCGGTAATAGCCGCTAGCCAGAACACAAAAGCGGCAAGAAAACGGGCATGTTCATGGGTTGAATAAAAGCAGAAAACAAAGACAGGAATTAAAAAAATCCGGAACAAAGTTAACAGGTTAGGCACATTCCACATCAATAAATCTCAATTCTGGGCATTTTTTTAGTTGTTATGACAGGCCTGATAAATCAACTCCGCCTGCGCTTTGGAGATCCCGGGCACTGTCGCCAGCTCAGCGACTGAAGCTTTCAGTACGCCTTGCAAACCACCGAGGTATTGTAACAAAGCTTGCCGGCGTTTCTCACCTATTCCGGCAATATTTTCCAATGGGCTTTGCGTGAACTTTTTCCCGCGCTGCTGGCGATGCCCGGTAATAGCAAAACGGTGTGCTTCATCACGAATGTGCTGGATCAAATGCAAAGCCGGATCGTCAGCCGGCAGGTTAATCGCATGCTGCGCTGAGTTGATCAGCAAGGTTTCCAGGCCTGGCTTACGACTGGTACCTTTGGCGACGCCAAGCAATAGCGGCCGTTTCGCCAGCGTCCAGCCAGCAAAAAATTCAATTGCCTGATTCAGTTGTCCGGCGCCACCATCAATCAGCACAATGTCCGGTACCCTCGCCTCGTCCTGCAATTTGCCATAGCGTTTTTGTAGGGCAAAACGCATCGCCGCATAATCATCACCGGGTGTCACGCCTTCAACATGAAAGCGCCGGTATTCGGCTTTGTCCGGACCTTTGTCATTGAACACCACACAAGAGGCCATCGTCTGGCTGCCCATGGTATGGCTGATGTCAAAACACTCCATCCGCATCAGGGCGTCAAGTTTCAGCGTTTGTTTCAGTGCACGGTACCGCGCAGCCATATGTGCCGCCTGACTGACTTTGGTATCGCAGGCGGTACGGGCATTTTTATTGGCTAGATCCAGATAACGCGCCTTCTCGCCACGTTTGGCCGGATTCAGCACGACTTTGCGTCCTGCCGCCGCACTGATAGCTGCCGCAATGCTATCCGCATCTTCCAGCGACTCACCAATGACGATTTCCCGCGGGATCTGCTGTCCACCCATATTGTTCAGATAAAACTGAAGTAAAAAGGCCGGAAAAATCTCATCTGCTTCAGTTTGTTGCGGTAGTTTTGGGAAATAGGTTTTAGTGCCAAGGATCTTTTGGTCGCGCACATACAGCACATGGACAGCTGCAACGCCGTGCAAATAACAGAAGCCCAATACATCCATTTCATCGTGGTCACCACTGACGGCTTGCTGTTCCTGCACTTTACGCAGCGCGATGATTTGATCACGCAGCTGCGCAGCTAATTCAAAATCCAGCGCGGTGCTGGCCGCATCCATTTGTTGCACCAGATCTTCAATGACCTGCTGATTTTTGCCCTGCAAAAATAATCGGGTCAGCCGGACCTGACCGGCATAAGCTTCGTCGGAGATCTTGCCAACACAAGGTGCAGAGCAAAGCTTTAACTGATATTGCAAGCAAGGCCGCGTGCGCGCCCGGTAAAAGCCATCTTCGCACTGCCGGATCGGAATCACTTTCTGCAGCAGCTTCAGACTTTCCCACACCGCGCCCGCACTGGGATAAGGGCCAAAATACTGCCCTGGCACCTTTTTTGGACCGCGATGCGCGGTGATACGCGGATGTTTGTGATCGGTCAGCAGAATATACGGAAACGATTTATCGTCGCGCAGCAATACATTGTATTTCGGCATGAATTGCTTGATCAGGTTGTTTTCCAGGATCAGCGCTTCTGTTTCACTGTTCGTCACCGTGAACTCGACCAGAGCAATGTTCGCCACTAAAGCACGGGTTTTGACACTATCGACATTACTGCGGAAATAACTGGCCAGGCGCTTTTTTAAGTCTTTGGCCTTACCGACATAAATCACCTGGGATTTATCGCCATACATACGATACACGCCAGGAGAACCCGGCACTGTTTTTAAAAAAGCACTGCTGTCAAACGGCGGCATCAGCGTCTCAAAAGGTCAGGGAATTGTGGATCAGGCAATATTGATCATGCCATGGCGGATCGCCAGATGGGTCAGTTCAACATCACCGCTAATGGCCAGTTTTTCAAACATGCGATAACGATATGAATTGACGGTTTTGGCGCTGACATTCAGTTTGTCGGCAATGTCATTCACTTTTTCGCCTTGCGTGATCATCAGCATGATTTGCATTTCGCGGTCAGACAATTCGTCAAACGGATTGTTACTGTTGGATTGAATTTTACTGAAGGCCATTTTCTGTGCGACTTCATCAGAGATATAACGATGGCCATCGGCAACGCGCTTGATGGCAGTGATCATCTCAGACGGCGCCGCATTTTTGGAAATAAACCCAGACGCGCCCATTTGCATCACTTTCGTTGGTACTGGCTCTTCGCAGGACACCGACAAAGCCAATACACGGATATCCGGGCAATAGTGCAGGATCCGTTTGGTGGCGTTCATGCCACCGATCCCTGGCATATTCATATCCATCAGCACCACGTCCGGCGGCAATTGGCCTGCAGCTTCATTACGGCAATACTGCACTGCAGCTTCACCCGAGTTCAAATCGGCGACAACCCGAATGCCACGCTCTTCCTGTAAAATCCTGCTGATCCCGGTCCGGACCAATTCATGATCATCCACTATCAGAACGTTAATCAATTGACGCGCCTCTTAAATTTTCAATTTATTGGAATAGTCTGGATTGGCTGAAACTTCGTTAGCATAGCCGAGTGAATTTGATTTTGCTATGGGAATAGCACTGGCAGGAGTTGTTAGATAATGTTCATAAATATCAATCAATTACGCCAAAATCTCAAAGTTCAGGCGTAAAAAAACCACCCTTGGGTGGTTGATTTAATGGCGGAGAGAAAGAGATTCGAACTCTTGAAGGGCTACTAACCCTCGCCGGTTTTCAAGACCGGTGCATTAAACCACTCTGCCATCTCTCCGCGATAGGCCGCATATTAAGGAGCTGCAGGCACCTTGTAAAGCCCTTTTTTGTATTGTTGCGTTCGTTTGCTCAGCTTTTGTTCAACCGATTTTATTTCCGTCATCATAGCAATTTCGACTATCACTTCGGCAAGTCAGCCCTGACAGCAGCGCTGCGCTTGCGTACAATAGAACAAAATCCAAAAAGTACCCTGTCATGACACAACACAACAGTAAAAAACGTATTTATGTCGCTTATACCGGCGGAACCATTGGGATGCAACACTCTGCCAACGGCTTTGTGCCGGTGCCGGGCTTTCTCAGTGAAACAGTGCGGAACATGCCAGAGTTTTATCGCGCGGAAATGCCGGACTTTGATATTCATGAATATCACCCGGTGATTGATTCGTCCGATATGACACCGGCGCACTGGCTGAGCATCGCCCATGATATCCAGCAACACTATGCCGATTACGACGGCTTCGTCGTGTTACATGGCACTGATACCATGGCTTACACCGCCTCGGCCTTATCTTTTATGCTGGAAGATCTGACCAAGCCGGTGATCATCACTGGCTCACAAATTCCGCTGGCGCAGCTGCGTTCTGACGGCCAAGTTAATTTGCTGAATTCGTTGTATCTGGCGGCTAATTATCCAATCGCTGAAGTCGCGCTGTATTTTAATAATCAGCTGTTTCGCGGTAATCGCGCTACTAAAGCCGATGCCGACGGTTTTAATGCTTTTGCCTCACCGAACTTTCCGCCATTGCTGCAGGCCGGCATCCATATTGAAGTCAAAGCCGGCGCTTTGTATCAGGGACCGGTAAAACAAACGCTGCAGGTCAGAGAGATCACGCCGCAGCCCATCAGCGTAGTAACTTTGTACCCAGGCATCAGCACCGATGTGATCGCCAATATGTCGGCTGCGCCGGTACGTGCACTCATTATCAAATCTTATGGTGTTGGCAATGCGCCGCAACACCCGCAGCTGTTACAAGTACTGCAACAGGCGGCAGAACGCGGCACCGTCATTATTAACTGCACCCAGTGTTTTAAAGGCAAGGTTAATATGGGTGGTTATGCGACGGGCAATGCATTGCGCCAAAGCGGTGTCATCAGTGGTTATGACATGACCTTAGAAGCCACACTGACCAAACTGCATTATCTGCTCAGTCAGCCATTGTCTGCTGACGAAGTACGCCAACAAATGCAGCAGGATTTACGCGGTGAACTGACGCTGTAAGCTGGCGCTGTGAACTGACGCTGCGTTGGCCTGAATGGTAAGCGCCTGTGATGGCTGCGCATCGCAGAAAATTGCTCCTGCATTTTCTGCATACAATCCGGCCCTGGAGATAAAAAAACCACCTTGCGGTGGTTTTTTTATCTCCCGGCCTTAAGCCAGATACAAAGTCCGT
>JACCDS011208426.1_pt1 | contig 10263 bp, 8 predicted proteins | sample 7446441 | NCBI WGS metagenome assembly JACCDS01 (sample SAMN15323445, study PRJNA562643) | freshwater metagenome | isolation source: river surface water | place: USA:Blue River Watershed | collected 2017-08-17 | reverse complement strand
GTGACCGTGCTCGCGCTCTTGCCGAAAAACCCGGCAGTGCAGCCCGTACCGCCCAGCCTTCCCAACAAGGTGGTTTGGGAGCACCAGGCCCTTCGCCCCCTTAACCCGGCGATCCCCCCCCCCTCGGAAAAAGCCTTGCTTGGCCAACGGCTGTTCTTTGAAACCCGCCTCTCGCGGGACAACACGATCGCCTGCGCCAATTGCCACAACCTGAATCTTGGTGGCACGGACCGACAGAAGAGTTCCCAGGGCATTGGTGGCCAGATGGGGCCGATCAACGCACCCACAGTTTTCAACGCCAGCCTGAATTTCGTTCAGTTCTGGGATGGCCGGGCGGCGACACTGGAGGAGCAGGCCGCCGGCCCGGTCCACAACCCGCTGGAAATGGGCTCGAACTGGGCGGAGGCCACCGCCAAGCTGAACCAGGACGAGTCTTACCGCAATATCTTTGCCAAGCTCTACCCGGGCGGCATCAGCGGAGAGGCAATCACTGACGCCATTGCCGCCTTCGAGCGCACACTACTCACCCCGAACAGTCGTTTCGACCGATTCCTACTCGGCGATGGCAAGGCACTCAGCCCTCTGGAGCAGACAGGATACGAGCGCTTTCTCGCCCTGGGCTGCGCCAGTTGCCATCAGGGCGCCGGCGTGGGAGGGAACATGTTCCAGCGCTTCGGCATCATGGCCGACTACTTCCGGGGCCGCCCGCCGAATACCGCTGACCTGGGTCGGTTCAACGTCACCGGCAAGGACGAGGACCGTCACGTTTTCAAGGTTCCCGGCTTGCGCAACGTCGCCCTCACCGCCCCCTACTTCCACGATGCGTCGGCCCAGACGCTGGAACAGGCAGTCAGCATCATGGGCCGCTACCAGCTTGGCCGTGAACTCTCCCCTGAGGACCTGCACGCCATCGTCGCCTTCCTCCACGCCCTGACCGGCGAATGGCAGGGAAAGCTGCTCGAATGAAATTATCCCCCCTCCACGCACCTGTCGTTGAGAGCCCCTGGCACACCTACGGGAAAGGCCACCTGACGCTGCTTGGCGTCATGCTGTGCGTGGCTTTGCTGACCTGGAGCTTCCTGAATTCATCCCATATTTCCCAGGAAAGGCATGCCGACTACACCCGCCAGCTCCGCGACCTGCGCGAACTCGATAGCCTCGTCGATGGTGAACTACTGGCCAATCGCCTTGAACTGGTGCGCAATTACGACGCCTTGACGGAACGGATAACCCTCGCCGAGCAGACGGCGCGCGACATCCTGCTGGCACCGGAATTTCTCGACCCGGAGGCACGGCAGGAAATCGTCCGCCAGGCTGATGCCTTGGCCCGGACCTTCCACCGCAAGGCCGAACTGGTCGATCGATTCAAACGCGACAATTCAGTTCTGCGCAATTCCCAGGCCTACTTCCCGATTGCCGCCGAAGAACTCCTCGAGCACAAGACGCCACCGCTGCCGCCTGCATTGCGTCAGCTAACCGAACATTACGCCCGGGAAATGCTCGCCTTTGCCCGCACCCCCAGCCACGAAGGCGGCTTGCGCATCGCAGAGCAGGCAAGGCAACTCCAATCGCTGCCGCGCGATACGGCAAGCCAGGCCGACATTCATCTCCTTCTGCAACATGGCGAACAAATCACCCGACGCCTGATCGACCTGGATCGCCTGATGCAGGAAATTGTCGCCCTCGGCAGTCGCCAGCAGATGGAAAATCTCTTCCTGCGCTATTCCCAGGCACACGACGATGCGCTGACCACGGCAGGGCGTTACCGCACCCTGCTCTATACGGTCGCCATCCTGCTCGCCGCTTTTCTCGCCTGGCTTTTCATCCGACTGGAACGTACCCGCCAATCACTCAGTAGCGCCCATACCGAACTCAGCGCCCGCTATGCCGCCCAATTGGCGGTGGAAAAGCAGCTCACCCTCCATGCCACTGCCTTCCGGAATGCCCACGACGGCATCACCCTGACCGATGCCCAAGGGGTCATTCTCGATGTGAACCCTGCTTTCACCCGCATCACCGGCTGGGAACGGGACGAAGTCATCGGCCGCAACCCGCGTATATTCAAATCCGGCAAGCATGACGAAGCGTTCTACCGCACCATGTGGCAAAGCATACGGGAGAGCGGGAGCTGGCATGGCGAGATATGGAATCGCAACAAGTTCGGCGAGATTTACCCCGAGTTGCTTTCGATCTCGGCAGTGCGCAATGGCGAAGGGGACCTGAGCAATTATGTTGCGGTATTTGCCGATATCCGTCGCATCAAGGCCCAGGAGCAACAACTCACCCAACTGGCGTATTTCGATGCGCTCACCGAATTGCCCAACCGCGTCTTGCTCGCCGACCGCCTCAACCAGGGGATTGCCCAGGCACGCCGAACCGGGGCGACGATGGCCATCTGCTACATCGACCTCGACGGCTTCAAGCCGATCAACGACACCTGGGGACACCTGACGGGAGACAAGGTCCTGATCGAGATCGGCAAGCGCCTCCAGGCCACGCTGCGCGGCGGCGACACGGTAGCCAGGCTGGGCGGGGACGAGTTTGTCCTGCTCCTGCAGGGAATGACCGGCACCCAGGAAATCCAGGCTGCAGCGCACCGGGTGTTGCAACTGATTGCCGCCCCACTCACCCAGGTCCCCGACTCCACCTGCATTTCCGCCAGCATGGGGATCACCCTTTTCCCGAACGACGACGCCGATCCCGACACCCTCCTGCGCCACGCCGACCAGGCGATGTATCACGCCAAGGAATCCGGCAAGAATGCCTTCCACATCTTCGATATCGAGCAGGACAAGTTCAAGCGTAGCCGCCAGGATCGCTTCCTGCGCATCGAGCAGGCGCTGGAAAACCGGGAATTCATCCTGCACTTCCAACCCAAGGTCGACCTCAAGCGGGGCACCGTGATCGGGGCAGAGGCCTTGATCCGCTGGCAACACCCGGAACTGGGCCTGTTGCCGCCGCTGGACTTCCTGCCCCTGATCGAAGACGATGACCTGATCAAGTTGATTGGCGATTGGGTCATCGAGGCAACCCTAGCGCAGATGGAAATCTGGCTGGCCGAAGGCTTCGCCATTCCGGTCAGTGTCAATGTCGCGGCGCGCCAGTTGCAGGCACCGGAATTCGTCGAAAAACTGAAAGCGGTGCTTTACAACCACCCCGATGTCGCCCACCGGCTCGAGCTGGAAATTCTTGAAACCGCGGCACTCGAAGATGTCGTCAAGAGCGCCCGCGTCATTGACGAATGCCGAATGCTGGGCATCCGTTTCGCGCTGGATGACTTCGGAACGGGCTATTCCTCGCTGACTTATCTGAAGCGCCTGCCGGCAGAAACGATCAAAATCGATCAAAGTTTCGTGCGGGAAATCATCAACGACAGCCACAACTTGGTCATCGTCCAGAGCGTGATCGGGCTGGCCCGCTCCTTCCAGCGGGAACTCATCGCGGAAGGGGTGGAGTCCATCGAGCATGGCCGCATCCTGATGCAACTGGGTTGCGAACGCGCCCAGGGCTACGGAATTGCCAAGCCGATGCCGGGCACGGCTTTCATCGCCTGGGCCAGGCAATGGAAGGTTCCGGAAGCCTGGCGTTCGATCAGCGAAATCACCTGGAATGAGGCAGTCTATCCGATGCTGATTGCCGAAGTCGTTCATCGCAACTGGGTCGAGCAATTGGTCTTCGCGCTCAATCACGACCAAGCACCACCCCATAAGCGACTCCACGATTATCACCACTGCCAGCTAGGCCAGTGGCTTGATGCAGAGCACACGAAAGCCCTGCCCTACACCCGCCTGCCCGCATTTTCAGCGATTGACGGGCCACACCGCCGCGTGCACCAGATCGCCGAAACGATCGATCAGCACTGGCGTGATGGCAAACCGGGAGAAGCCCGGGCCCTGTTGCCGAAGTTGCTTGCAGAACGGGATGAGGTATTGGCGGCCCTGCGGCGGCTGCAGATCGACAGCAGCACGTTGCCGCCGGCCACATCCTGACCGCGCATCGCGTTAGGCCAAAAACTCAGCCGCCGATGCGCAGACCTGTCTTCTTCAGGATGCGTGTGGAATACAGGATATCGTGCGCCCGGCAGGCATCGCCGAGCAAGGCACGGATTTCCGCAGCCTTGGCCGCGCACTCCTCGCGCGAACTACCATGCACCATGGCGAACAGGTTGTAGGGCCAGGCAGGCAAGGAACGCGGCCGGCGATAGCAGTGGGTGACGAAAGGCAGGGAGCCGACCAGGCCGCCCAGGCGGTCGATTTCTGCATCGTCCACATCCCACACTGTCATGCCGTTGGCCGTCCAGCCGATGGCGTAGTGATTCGGCACCACGCCGATCCGCCGGATGACGCCGTTCTCCAGCATCCGCCCCAGACGGGCGATCACTTCGTCGGCACTGATGCCCAGGCCTTCGCCCAGCACGCGATAGGGTTCGTCGACCAGCGGCAATCCGGCCTGCGTGGCGACGATCAGGGCGCGGTCGATATCGTCGGTGCTCACCGGCGTGCCTCCAGTTGCATTTGGACGAAGTATTCCTTTTCCTTGGGGAAGGCATGGACCGGCAGCCCGGTTTCGGCTTCGATCCGCGCAATCGCTTCGCCTATGCCGTCTGGCGTCTCGGTGGCCAGCACGAACCACATGTTGAGCAAATGCTCGCGCCGGTAGTTGTGCGCCACCTGCGGCAAGGCGTTGACCTGATCGGCAACCGCCTCGTAGCGCTCTTCAGGCACGGCCAGCGCCGCCAGCACGAAGGCGCCGCCCATCCGTTCGATCTGGAACATCGGCCCGAAGCGGGTCAGCACCTTGTCGGCCAGCAAACGCTCCAGGCGGGCCAGCAGGTCTGCCTCGGCGATGCCCAGCCGTTCGGCTGCCACGGCATAGGGCCGCGCGCAGAGCGGAAAGTCGCCCTGCAGGGTATCGATGATGGCACGGTCGATGGCGTCGAGTTCAGGCATAACGCGCACCGTTCTGCTTGAAGCGGGTCAGTGAAAACAGGGTTTCGTGGGGGCACGCTTCCAGGCCATGCCGGCGTCTCACATCGGCGATGATCGCTTCCACATCAGCCCGCTCGCGACCGTGGATCATGCAGAACAGGTTGTACGGCCAATCAGGCAGGCAGCGTGGCCGGCGATAGCACAGGGTGACTGCGGCCTCCTCGGCCAGGGCGCGACCAACCTCGCTCACCTGGTCGTCGGGAATGTCATGCACCAGCATGGCATTGGCCCGGTAACCGAGTTCATGGTGGCGGACGACAACGCCGAAGCGCTTGATCGCCCCCTCTTCCAGCCAGCGGCTAATCCGGCCCAGCACCTCGCTTTCCGAGGTACCGACCCGGCCGGCAATCAGTTGGAAGGGGCGAATGAACATCGGCAGGCCTTCCTGCAGCACCGAGATCAGGCGCCGTTCGATTTCGCCGATGGGCAGCACCGGCGCGATGGGCCGGGCGGCGGCCACGCATTTTTTTGCTTCGCCATTCAGCGAGAAGCCGAGATCGATGTGAAATTCCTCGAGCAGCGGCAGCGGCATCAAGGGATGGCCGGCCGCCTGTTCGATGGCGCCCAGCGTCGCCTGCAAACGCCCCTCACTGGCGGCGGTAACGACGAACCACAAGTTGTAGCGGTGCTCGCGCTCGTAGTTGTGATTGACCTCGGGAAAACGATTGACCGCAGCCGCCACTGCTTCCAGTTTTTCCGGCGGCACGGCCATGGCCGCCAGCGTCGAAGCGCCAATGCGCTTCGGTGCGAACACCGCGCCGACCCGCGAGATCTTGCCGTCGCGGCGCAGGTTTTCCAGACGCCCGAGCACGACCTTTTCCGCCACGCCGAGGCGCGAGGCCAGTTCGGCGAAAGGCGCCGGGCAGAGCGGGAAATCGCGCTGAAAGTCGTTCAGCAGGTGGAAGTCGAGGGCGTCGTCCATCGCTCAGAAACCGGTACGCACGGCGCGCGAGGTGAAGAAGATGCCGGACGGGCTCTCCGCAGCAATCTCGCCCAGCTTGGCAAAAGTCTCGGTGTTGTAGATGACGACCTTGTTGTCATCGCGCGCCGACAGCCAGACGTTCTCGCCGCGCGGAGCGAACTCCATGTGCAGGATGCCCTTGCCCGGTTCCATGCGGTGCACGACCTGGCCGGCCAGGGTATCGATGACATCGACCTTGCCGTTGTCCGGGAAGGCGAAATTGACCCAGATCTGCCGGCCATCGGGCCGCGCCATGACGAACACCGGCTGGCCGCGCACCGGAATACGGCCCACTTCCTTCCACGTTGCCACATCGACGACCAGCACTTCATGGCGACCGATCGCCGGCAGGTAAGCCTTGCCCTGTGCGACCGACCAGCCACGCAGGTGCGGCATCTTGAACACCGGCAGCTTTTCCTCGCCGCGGCCGTATTTTTCGAGAATCTTGCGGGCGCCCTTTTCCGGCTGCCAGAGGTCGAGCATGGCCACGCCATCCTCACCGAACAGTCCGGCCAGGAAGTGGCGGCCATCGGGCGTCACCAGGCCATCGTAGGGCTGGCTACCAGCCGGGTAGCGCTGCGTCTTCGGCTGCTTCGGGTTGCTGAAATCGGTAACGCGAATTTCGCCGCCCTCGAACAGTGCGTAGGCAAACTTGTTGCCGGCCGTGTCGGCCAGGCCGACGACCTTGGAAAACTGGCCCGGCGCATATTCGGCCGGGACCTCGGAAAGCAGCTCCAGCGTATCGGCATCGAAGGCCTTGATACCGCCCGGGGTGTAGTTCTGGGCGACGACGATGCGGCCATCCTGCGAAATCGAGCCGCCGATGGCATTGCCCGACTGGATGATGCGCTTGACGATCTTCGCTTCCAGCAAATCGATCTTGGTCAGCCCGCCATCGCGGCCGAAAATGAAGGCGTAGCGGCCATCCCGGGAATAGACGGCAGAGGCGTGCGAGAGGTCGCCCAGGCCGCTGATGCGGGCGTAAGGCTGGCGGCTCGTCGTATTGACCAGCGTGACATGTCCGCTCGAGCGCTCGATGATCAGGCCAAGATCGCCCGTACCGCGCAGTTGCGGACCGGCGCAGGCGTTGAGCAACAGGGCAAACAGCAGACTCAGCAGCAGGCGCATGGCATTCTCACTCGGGGAAATGGGTCATCAATTTGTCGACTATCCAGGCCGCCTCGGCTTCGGACATGAATTGCTTCCACGGCGGCATCGGCGTACCGGGCCGGCCGTAATAAATGGTTGCCGCCAATCCTTCGGCCGGCTTGTCACGCAGGTTTTCCGGCAAGAGCGCCGGGCCCAGGCCGCCTTTCAGGGTCATGCCGTGGCAGGAGCCGCAATCCTGGCGAACCAGATGCACCAGTTCCTTTTGCCGCAGAGCATCGGGCTCGGCAGCGAACGCTGCGCCCGACAACAAGGACAACCCGATAAGCCAGTTACTCGCCGACAACGACTACCCCCTTCATTTCCGGATGCGGCCCGCAATGATAGTCGTAACGGCCAGGCTTTTCGAAGCGCCTCTGCCAGCTTTCCTGCGGGAACATCCGCTCCGACTCCAGGCCGCCTTCGCGAGGGAAGAGCACCGAATGGCTGGTCCGCTTTTCGTGGTTGGTCCAGCGGACGCTATCGCCGACCTTGATCGCCACTTCGGCAGGCTGAAACTGGTAGCCCTCGATACGGACATCGGCAACTGTTTCTGCCAGCACGGAAAAAGAAAAGAGCGCCAGCATGAGCGGCGCTCTTCGATGCGAACGCCATCCGGTGTGCTTCGTGATTCCGGATGGCATACGTCTTTACTGCTTGGCAGCCTTCACGTCGCCATCGGCACCCAGGCCAATGGTATGGCCGAAGGAGACATGGTGGAAACGTCCGCCGGCATTGTCGGCGTGAATGGCGATACCGAACGGCACAGCCTTGCCCGGAGCCAGGACGGCATTGCCGGCCAGCTTGCGGGTGAAGGTAACGGTATAGGTATCGCCGGCCTTGGCGCCCTCAGCCGTCGCACCGGCCTTGCCGCCTTCCATGTTGCGCTTGTCGGCGACGAAACCGTCGGCCGACTTGCCGCTACTCTTCCACTGCACCAGATCCATGGCGCCGGCGGCGACATACTTGGTCTTTTCCTTGCCCTTCGGCATGCCCTTGGAGTCTTCGTGGCAAGCCGACCAGCAACCGGCCTGATCGGCCAGCGGCACCTTGTCGTTCGGGAACATCATGGTGGCCTTGACCTCGTTGTCCTTGTCGGACTTATCGAAGCCGCCAGCCGGTGCCTTGAAGGTCAGGCGAACGTACAGGTTGCTGGCATCGTAGGCTGCCTGCACCGTGACCGGATAAGTCAGAGTCTTCGGGGCACCCTTCGGCTCCAGTTCCTTGCTTCCCAGGCGCTTGGTATCGAGACTGAGCTTGCCATCCTCGACGTGGCAACCGGCACAGGCTTCACCCTTTTTCAGGCCGCTGGCGCCGCTATGCTCACCCTTGCCCTGAACCCATTCGATCGGCGTAGCGCCCGGATGGAAAACATGGATCGTGCTCTTGCCGACCTTGGCCCAATCCGGAGCCGCCATTGCAGCTTGCGAACCGAGGGCGAGGAAAGCACCGGCAACTGCCAGGGAAACGAAATTCTTCTTCATCGTGGTATCTCCACAAAAGTGACACGAATTCAGCTTGGTTGAAACAGCATCGTTTTACGCTGATTCATATGCTACGGGGGCTTGCGCCCCCGTAGCTTTGCCTCAAATCAAACAATCAACAGTCGATCAGTAGATATCGTGCTGGGTGTTATAGACGTTGAACTTGCCGGTCGGGGTGATCATCTTCGGATCGGTGATCACCTTCTTGACCTTCAGGGTTGCGTCGTCATAGACAACCACGGCGGACTGGTCGGTCTTGCCGCCCCACAGGGAGATCCAGACTTCCTTGCCATCAGCCGAGTATTCCGGATGGACGGCGCGCTTGACAGCCTTGGTTGGCGGCAGGCCGGAATCCTTGGCCACATTCAGCACAGCCTTCGGCTTGGACAGGTCGGCCATATCCCACACGGAGACGGACTCGGCCAGATCCTTGTCCGGGTTCTGCGGCGAATCAGCCCAGAAGTGCTTGGACTTCGGATGGGTCTTGACGAACAGGTTGCCCGGAACGTGCTTCATTTCCTGGACGACCTTCCAGTTGTATTCCTTGAACTTGGCGTTCTTCTTGTCGTCGGACGGCGTCGAAATCAGGGTGACAACATCGGCACCGAGGTGACCCGTCGCCCAGACCGGACCGAACTTCGGATGGACGAAGTTGGCGCCGCGACCCGGGTGCGGGATCTTGGCGACATCGACCAGCGCGGCCAACTTGCCGGTCTTGGTGTCGACTGCGGCGATCTTGTTGGAAGCGTTGGCAGCCACCAGGAAATAACGCTTGGAAGCATCCCAGCCGCCGTCGTGCAGGAACTTGGCGGAACCGACCGTGGTCGTCTTCAGGTTTTCGATGTCAGAGTAATCGACGAGCAGGATCTGGCCGGTTTCCTTGATGTTGACCACCCATTCCGGCTTGATGAACGAAGCGACGATGGAAGCAACGCGCGGTTCCGGATGGTATTCACCATCAACAGTCATGCCACGGGTAGAAACGACCTTGCGCGGCTTCAGGGTGTCGCCGTCCATGATCACGTACTGGGGCGGCCAGTAGGAACCAGCGATGGCGTACTTGTCTTCAAAGCCCTTGAACTTGGAGGTATCGACGGAACGAGCGTCGAAGCCAATCTTGACTTCAGCCACAACAGCCGGCTTTTCCATCCACAGGTCGATGAGGCTCAGGCGACCGTCGCGACCGATAACATAAACATAGCGACCAGAGGCAGACAGGCGGGAAATGTGGACCGCATAACCGGTCTTGACGATGGAACGGATTTCCTTGGTATCGCCGTCGATCAGGGCAACTTCACCAGTGTCACGCAGGGTGACGGAGAACATGTTGTTCAGGTTGTAGTTGTTCATCTGCTTCTTCGGACGCTGGTCAACCGGAACGATGACCTTCCACGAATCCATGGTGTCCTTGAAGCTGTACTCAGGCGGCACATCCGGGGTGTTCTGGATGTACTTCGACATCAGGCTGATTTCTTCCTTGGTCAGGATGTCATCGAAGTTCACCATGCCACCGTCGGTGCCGTAGCCAATGATCATTTCCAGACGCTGCTGGCCGAGCTTCAGCGTACCGCCTTCGGTAACGTTGCCGTCCTTGTCCTTCTTCGTCCAGTGCGGCTCAAGGTTCTTGCCGGTGGCACCCTTGCGCGGCACGCCGTGACAGCCAGCACAACGCTCGAAATAAATC
>JACCDS012447203.1_pt1 | contig 10265 bp, 5 predicted proteins | sample 7446441 | NCBI WGS metagenome assembly JACCDS01 (sample SAMN15323445, study PRJNA562643) | freshwater metagenome | isolation source: river surface water | place: USA:Blue River Watershed | collected 2017-08-17 | reverse complement strand
GGGTTTCATTGGCGCGCGAGGATTTTTTGGTGGCCATGATGGATGGTGTCCTTAGTGAACCTTAGCTATTAATTTAGGAGTAAGTGCCAGATACGGCTTATGGTCTTAACACCTATTAACGCTAGACGCGACTTGCCATAAATACAAATTTGCATGCCGCGCCTGTACAAAAAGTCACCGAATTCGACTCATTTAGCGCCGTTTGGGGAATTTTCCACTCAATTATTTCGGTTTAACGCCTCCAACACCTGTGCGTCGCGCGCGTAAATATCGGGCTTGAACGCGATCCTGTCTTCGCTCACCGCGTCGACCGTCCAATAAGCCAGCAATATAGGCACGCGCTTGGCAAGATTCACGTTGCGGGTCTTGCCAGTTTCCAGGGACTTATCAATAGCTGCCTTGTCCCACCCAGGCGTTTCTGTCAGGAGTAACTCCACCAATTCCAGCGCGCGCTCTACACGAATACAACCGGAACTAAATGCACGCTGACTTTTGTTAAACAATTTTTGGTGTGGAGTATCGTGCAGATAGACCGAGTGAGAGTTGGGAAACCGAATTACCGCCTTCCCCAACGCGGCGTGGGGGCCGGCGTCCTGACGCAGAGTCACATTGCCAGGCTTAAACCAATCGATTTTGGCCGCATCCAATTCCTTGCCACTACTATCCAATACACGAATTTTGTTGTCGCGCAGGTAACTTAAGTCCTTGCGCAATTTGGGCAGTACATCTTTACGCAAAATAGTGGGCGGAATTGTCCAGGTGGGATTAAGCGTTATGTAATTCACTTCCGATTTAAAAATCGGACTGGTGCGATAAGACATTCCCACCTGCACGCGCGAGCGCCAGATTGGTTGATTGGCTTTGAAGTAGGTAATTTTAAATCCGGCCACATCCACCAATAACATTTCCGGCGGGATGTTGTGCAACAGCCAACGCGCGCGATCCAGATTCACGCGGATTTGATCAACGCGCGCTTGCGCAGAAACATTCAGCGCAGCGCGTGTTGCCGGACCAATAGCACCATCCGTTTCCAGGTATTGATCGCGCTGAAACTTTTTGACCGCTTCCACCAAGTAATTATCAAACACCTCGGCCGGATTAACGGGCGCCGCGCTGGATGAAGCCGCCGATTCAACGCTCGACGCCGTATCGCTGGATGATACCTCTGAGGATGAAGGTCCACCGGCAAGGGCATCGTCACTTGCCAGGTTTTCGCTCGCTAGCATATCCGCAGCAACTGCTGCCGACGAACTCGCCGCTGCAGCGCTGGAAGCCGCTGCCACCAAGGCGTTCTGACGCTGACACTCAGCGATGATCGCCCGACTCTCTTCCTCATCGAGGTCAGGATCCTGGTACTCACCGGTTACTTGTAAACGCTGACGCAACACTGCAACTTGGGGATCAATCGCGCAGGGTTTGAGCGTCGGTCCGGCGGCCAGCGCAGGCCAGCCACCAGCAGCATTTAACTCGCGATAGTGTTTCAAGCCCGCCACCAGACTAAGGTAAGTTGGGTGCTGCGGGCGGGTTTTAGTAAATAACTCGGCAATACCGCCCTCATCAACCGCCGTTAGCAATTGCGACGCAAGATTGGTTTGAGTCAGGTCCTCCAGCTCAAAGTTCCACTGCGGGTCGAGCCCAGTGGGATCCACCTTGCCATTGAAGAGATGATAAATCGCGCGCAGGTAGGCGGTCGTTGCGCGCAACTCGTCGTCAACACGCATACCCAGTGATTCGGGTGAGTCATCTCCAATCAACGGTAACGCGTTACGTAATTGGTTAATTTGGTAATCATCCGGGTTGAGTCCATCCGCCGCCATGGCATCGATGGACTCAATCAGTTCACTCAAACGCGCCTTATTGTTCCACGCAGGCCGATACTGGCGCTGATGATAGAAACTACTAACCGCCTGGTTCAGGAAATGGGCGCTCTTGGGATTTGCGCCTTCAAAGGCCAGTTGCAAGGCCACAATGCGCGCCTCTATTTCTTGCGCCATCAGTGCCGAAAAATCCGGTTTGGCGGCCTGCTTTTTATCGCTCGCCGCCGCCGCGCCCGGGCCAAACCACAACAAACTCCAGATCCCTAGAGTGACAACCGCTAAACAAACCCGACCAGATAACCGCATAAACCAGCGCTCCCGCACGCCTGAATCTTTCACATACATCCTGTTAAGCCATTGCTACTAAATCGACATTGTTATTACCTTTCGATAACGCGAATGACGAAAATACGCGCAGTCCATAGCCAAAAAGCCTATAGAAAAGTTTTTTTTGTGGAACTTTTGTTATTTGCTGCACCCAAACCAGAGTGCTAGCATTCTAAAAACATTGAGTTTTAATTAATAAAAATCTTTCGGGTTGGCCCGAATGACCAGATAACCATCCAGCAAGGTAGCTGCATCAACAATTTTACCCTGACAATATTCGCACTGCTGCTAACAAACTGCTGTTAACAAATAGTATCGATAAATAAAAGGGTACCCGGCGTCTTGGGGATTTACATGCGGTACCAGATTATCAAGGCCTTCTTATTGTCGGCCTGTTTAAGCGTTTCCTTAGCGACTATTTCGCCAGCTCATGCTGCCTCAACAGACAATAGCAAGCTTACCAACCCTTTTAAACCAGTGGTTTATAAACAACTTTCCCCCCATCAGCAGTTGCTGAATAAAATGCTGCGCGCAGCGCCTACTGCCAACCCTAAAGTCATCGCTATGGCCCTGTCGGCGATGGACTGTGCCCTGAGCGATGGCATGGCTCCCGCGCGCAACCTCACCCTGATTGATTACTCGCTAGTTTCTACCAAACCACGCCTGTGGGTATTTGATTTGGTGAGCGGCAAGCTACTGTTCCACGAATTGGTAGCCCACGGCATGAAAACCGGCAAAAACTTCGCGCGTAACTTTTCCAATACTTTGGGCAGCCACCAGACCAGTCTCGGTCTATTCCGCACCAAAGACACCTATGTGGGCGGCAATGGCTATTCCCTGCGCATGGAAGGATTGGAAAACGGTTTTAACGATTTAGCTATGGAACGCAAAATTGTGTTTCACGGGGCCGATTATGTGGATTTAAAGTTGGCTCAAAAATTAGGCCATTTGGGGCGCAGTCACGGCTGCCCTGCGGTGCGTAAGGGTGTGGCACAAAAAGTGATCGACACTATCAAAGGCGATCAGTTTTTGTTTTCCTACTACCCGGACAAACACTGGCTGAGCACCTCCAAATATTTAAATTGCCCGCATAACCAACACTTGGCACAGAACACTTTTACGCAATAATTTTCCGTTTCTATCAGTCATTGACCGGAAATCCATTCAGAAGGGCTGCATATATGCAGCCCCGAACCGCACCTGATTAGATCCCCTCAAAAAAATCGCCCCTTCTGTAAAGCAATGTTAAAGAGTGGCAGTCACTCACAGTCTCTGTATCAAGCTGTGTAAAAGCATTCGCTGGATAGTCAAATAGTCGCTATAACTAAAACAGTTTTTACAGATAACAATTACAGCAACATCTAGAGCAACAAGCCCCGGGAAAACACACTCCATGATTAACGTCAATTTCAGACACGGTGCATTGCCCGTGTGCATTGGTTTATTAGCCATCGCCAGCGCAAACCTTCACGCAGCGGATACTGCATCGGAAAAAAAAGAACCCTGGCAGCTAGCCCAGGAAACTGAAGTCTGGGAGCCAGTGCCTGCGGTTATCCAAGCTCCCGCAAACGCAGCACCTTCCGATGCCATAGTGTTGTTTGATGGAAAAAATTTAGCCCAGTGGCAAGCCGCCGAAGGTGGTGAAGCCAAATGGACTGTCGCAAACAACGCGGTAACTGTTACACCGAAAGCCGGCGATATCAAAACCAAAGAATCGTTTTGCGATGTGCAATTGCACATTGAGTGGATGACGCCGACAAAAATTACCGGTGATGATGGCAAAGTGTTGGAGAGCCAGGGCCGCAATAACAGCGGTGTGTTTTTACAAGAGCGCTATGAAGTGCAAGTGCTGGATTCCTACAACAACAAGACTTATCCCAATGGCCAGGCCGGCTCTGTGTACAAACAATCCATTCCACTCGTGAACGCCACGCGCGCACCGGGCGAATGGCAGAGCTACGATATTATTTTTACCGCACCCAAATTTGATAGCGCACAAAAACTCAGCGCACCCGGTTATGTAACTGTGCTGCACAACGGTGTACTGGTGCAAAACCATTTTGCAATTCAGGGCGCGACCGAATGGATTGGCAAACCTTCTTACAAACCGCATGACTGTGCACCCATTCGCTTGCAAGATCACGGCAACCCTGTGAGCTTCCGCAATATCTGGGTGCGTAAACTCTAATTCCCGTTTCTGTCCGCTGACGGTTTGCTTTATTGAACTGTCACTGTTTCGCGCCGCCACTTGCAAAAGCGGCGGCGCTTTTTTCTTAAAGAAAGAACAGGTAATCAATCATGCCTTTTGCTCATCAGCTGCGTGCTTCAGTCATCGCACTCGCGTATTTTTCGTTCCCTGCAATGGTATTCGCCGATACCAATAGCCCTGCACTCGCGTTCAAAGACAATGCAGAATGGACAACCGCAGCGGCAGTGAGCGCGGTCGGCAACAAATTACAAATTAACGCCGCGGCAAACGGCGATATTCTGGTACTGAGCCGGGCCGGCAACAATTCATCTGGCAACAGTTCAGCAAATAACGCGCACTTGGTTACCAAAGCCTATTTAAGCGATGCGTTAATCCACTTGGAATATTTGGTACCTGAAGGCAGTAAAGCCAGATTGTTTTTACACGGTCGCTACGCCATCGATTTGCCCAACAAAAATAATGAGTGGTCACAACTCAGCGTGCAATTTCGCGCACCGAGGTTTGACGAAGCGCGCAATAAAACGCAAAACAGTTTACTGCTGGAAGCGCGCATTAATGGCGACCCCGTTGCCATTAACCAAATCATGGACAGCGTTAGCCCCGGCGCCAGCATGAGCTGGGAAGATCAAGGCGGCCCCACCACTATTCTGGTTGAACAGGGGCAACTAGCGCTGCGCAATTTCACTATTTTGCCCGCGGATTTTGGTCAAATTGTTTTGCCGGAAAAATCCGGGGGTGAAACCAATCAAAAAGATCTGGTGGATTTTGTTGCGTTAGGCAAAGAAACGTTTGAATCGGTCGGGTGCAATGCTTGTCACCTGATCAGTAAAAACGATGCCGGTGTCAGCACTGGCCCTAACCTCTATGCATTATTTAAACGCGAAGCGCGCGATCGTGCCGTGGTGGAAGGTGGTGAAGGCCATCGCTTTACCATTAAAGCCAATCGAGAATATTTGCACCGCAGCCTGCGCGACCCAAGCTCGCAATTAGCGATTGCCGAATCGGGTGCAAAAAAAGGTGAAGCGTTTTTGCCCATCATGCCGGCGTTCCCCGCGCAAACATTAAGTGATGTGCAAATCGATGCGATAGGCGCTTACCTCTCCACACTCAATGAACCTTTTGAGCAAGGCCCCGCAGTAAAACTGCTCGCGCAAAGCGGCGCGGCAGAATACGACCCGATTGCAGATCGTTTGCAATTATTGGTGGATGATGAAGTGCGCATTCAGCGCGGCCCTATGGCTGGTGTTTCCGGTCGTGCGATTCACGTGGGTACTCCCTGGGGAATTAACTATTCGTTTGATCCGCGTCTGCTGGCCATTACCAAAATCTGGCAGGGCGGATTCCTGGACATGAGTGGCGAATTTTTAAATCGCGGCGGAAAAGGTTTAAAGATGGGTTACGAAAGCCGCGAAATTAATTTCGGCAACAATGAATTTTTATTAGCGCCTTTAAACGCACAAGGCAAGGTGATTGATTTTTCATTTAAAGATGCAAAATTTGGCGATCCGGAAACGGCGAAAGCATCGCTCTACAGCAAAGAAGATCACCTGCCGCGCGTTGCCGCTATGGACGCACAATTTTTAGGCTACACACGCAACTCCAAACAAAAACAGGAACTGCCAACCTTTAATTATCGCGTGGGTAAAAACACACTAAAAGTCCAGACGCGCATCAATGCAAACGGTGAAGTGGCTATTCATCTGAGTGGCGAGATAAAAGTCGCCCAGCAATTTTCACTTAACCCGCAGCTGCTACAAAACGCCGCCGTAGACAAAGGTGAAATTGCCAACAACCAATGGACCTTACCCGCCGGCAGTAAACAGGCAACACTCACCGCCAGGATGCAAGTTGCAGCCAACGCATGGCACGCAAAAAAATCGACATTTAATTATCGCAAGCAACCGATAAAAATTACCGAATCCAACGCAAATTTACCGGCAGGTTACCGCATCGAAAGCTATTACCCACCCAAAGATAATTACGGCCGCGAACAATTATTTGAAGCCTTGGGCCTCGCACTCACGCCAAATAACACCCCCGTGATTGCAACGCGTACTGCCGGTATCTGGCGTATGGTAAAAGGGGAATGGCAATTATTCGCCGAAGGCACTTTCGATAGCCTGGGACTGTTGGTAGAAGATAAAAAGGGCCTGCAAGTCATCGCTGGACAAAAGGCCGAATTAACCCGCATTAAAGACACTAACGGCGATGGTATCGCCGATACTTATGAAACACTGTTTGATGCCCACTCCTACCACGGCAATTACCACTCTTACATGCACGGCCCGGTGCGCGGCGGTGATGGCGCCTATTACATCAGCATCAACCTCGCCGATGGTAACGACGGCTCCACGTACAAAGCGGATGGCAAATACATGGGCAGTGCCGGTGGCTTGGCGGGATGGAATATTCGCGTTGAACCCAACGGAAAATTTACGCCCTGGGCGAATGGTTTACGCAGCCCTGCTGGTTTGGGTACTGCGCCCGATGGTCGCATCTGGTACTCGGATAACCAGGGCGAGTTTATGGGCACCTCGAAAATATTTGTGATTGAACAAAATAAATTCTACGGCCATCCATCGAGCCTGGTGGATTTGCCAGGCATGACACCGGACTCGCCCGAGATTGCCTGGAGCAAGGTGCAAAACACGCGCACCCAGCCAAATATTTTGTTACCGCACAATCGCGTCGCCAACTCACCCGGCAATCCCGCGTGGGATACCACCAAAGGAAAATTTGGCCCCTTCACCCACCAAATGCTAATGGGCGATCAAACCCAATCCAATTTGCTGCGCATTGCGGTGCAAAATGTGGATGGCGTTGAGCAAGGCAGCGTAATGCCCTTTATTGATGGTTTGGAATCCGGCGTTATGCGTCCGCTGTTTTTGAAAGATGGCAGCTTGCTGCTCGGTCAAACCGGGCGCGGCTGGCAAGCAAAAGGCGGCCATGTGGCCAGTTTGCAACGCATTATCTGGGATGGAAAAAACATTGCCCCGGCAATCATTGAATTGCAGGCGACAACGACCGGCTTTGCAATCGAATTCACTCAGCCAATTGACAGCAAAATAACAGCAGATGAACTAAGATCGCTGCTGACGTTGGAGTCCTGGGTGTACCGCGACGCGCCGGATTATGGTTCGGATGAGTTGGATGTAAAACCGGAAGCGGTTAAAAATATCAGCATCGCGGCAGATCGTAAAAGTATCCGTATTGATTTGGCAACATTGGAACAAGCCAAGATACACCCACAACAGACGGCGCGGATTTACCATGCGCAGATAAAAACAACAACATTATTTGAAAAAAATGCCGTGGAAAAAATGGATGCGTATTACACGCTCTATAAATTCCCTAAAGAATAAAATCCACACAATTATCCAAGTGAGATAAAAATGGAGTTCGGTGTTTACTCCGGGACTGTCGGAGACATGGGCGAAGCAAGCGTTTGCAAAACATGTTTTGCGCGCAGCTGAACGACAACAGGTTTACCTGTTGACAGGCCCGCCTGGCGGTCGACGACAAGCCTACATGGACGTATTCACGGCGTGCCCCGGAGTAAATAGCGGAGTCCATTGCTCTCGCAGCACACTAGATCTTGCAAATTATGAATTAAGGTTCGCAATGAAAAATTTCCGTTTCACTCCATTATTTCTCGCATTAATCGCAACTCCCGGTTTTTCCGCTACTGAAGAGTTAATCGTCACTGGCAGCTACAACCCGGTAACCAATGAACAGCTTTCTTCTTCCGTCTCCGTTATCAACCAGCAAGAATTATTGCAACTCAGTAACAACAGCGTGATTGATGCATTGCGTCAAATCCCGAGTTTGTGGGTAGAAGAACAAGGCGGCCCCGGCGGTATTACCTCTATCGCCCTGCGCGGCGCAGAAGCCAACCACACACTGGTATTGCTTGATGGTGTACAACTCAATGACCCCACCAATACCCGCGGTGGTGCCTTTGATTTAAACAGTATCAACATTGAATCCATTGAACGCATCGAAATTATTCGCGGCGCACAATCGGCCGTGTACGGTTCTGATGCGCTAGCCGGTGTAATTCACATCATCACCAAAACACCCGGCAAAGCCACCACGACACTCAATGCCAGCGTGGCCAGCGATGACTATGCCAGCACCGGCCTCAGCACTTCAGGCAAACTCAACAACCTCGGCTATGCATTCTCATTGCAAACCAAAGATGCCGGTGAACCAGTACCGGGCAGCACTGCAAAAAATACGGAATTCTCCAGCCGCTTAAATTGGCAACAAGAAAATCACACGCTCAATTTTAACTACCGTTACTTTGATGGCGAGCGCACCAGCTTCCCCGAGCAAAGTGGTGGGCCGGAGTTTGCACTGAGTCGCGATCTGGATGAGAGTAATTACAAAGATCAAAGCGCAGCATTTAGCTGGATAGCCCAAGCGAATAATGTTTGGCAAAGCAAAGTCAGCGCAAGCTGGTATCAACGCGATGAAGATTTAACATCACCCGGTATTCTGCCATTTGATGCAGTTCCACCCAACGGTTCGGTCATTGACTTTAATCGCACAGCGTTTAGCTGGATTAACACACTGGGCAATCAACAAAAATTCTGGGCCAATATTGGTGTAGAAACCAAAAAAGAAGATGGCTCCAGTGAGGGCTATTTATTTTCGCCCGACGTATATCCAATTAACTTTGCATTGAATCGTCAAATCGACAGCGCCTTCATCAACCTGAATGGCTACGTCACTGATGCGCTCTTGATTCAAGCCAGTGTTCGTCGCGATGATGCCGACGGCTTTGAAGCCAACGATAGCGGCCAGGTGGGCGCACGCCTTGAAGTCAATAATAATTGGACCCTGTTTGCCAACTGGGGCGAAGGCTTTAAATTGCCGAGCTTCTTTGCCATCGGTCACCCACTCGTAGGCAATGACCAACTGGTACCCGAAACGGTTCGCACGAAAGATATAGGCGTGGAGTTTCAACAAGATGACTACTCAGCACGCGCTAGTTATTTCACTCATGCCTATCGCAATCTCATCGATTTTGATGCCGTGGAATTTAAAAACGTCAACCGTGCTCGCGTGGAAACCAGCGGATTGGAAACTGAAGTAAATTGGCAAATCCAGCAAAACCTGAGCTGGCGCCTGCATGGCACTTATACTGATATAGATATGCAATCGTCCGACAATCATTTACTCGGAAGACCGCAAGCGACTTATGGAACTTCTATTCATTACGCGGTGAATGATAACTGGAAATTTAACTTGAATTATTTACGAGTCGATAAACGCTTTGCGGTAACTCGCTATAGCGGTGCCGATGATGAGCAAATATTAGGGGCCTATAATCGCTTCGACGCCAACGCGCAATGGCAAATTAACAAACTCACGCAAGTGGGCTTGTCGCTGGAAAACCTGACCAATGAAAACTATCACACAGATATCGGCTTCCCGGCAGCAGGAACCAGCGCGAAGTTGAATTTGAAACTTGGTTTTTAGTTCAGATTAATTACCCCGGAGAAAACAAAAAGGCCGGATCATCCATAACGATGATCCGGCTTTTTTCTTGCCGGTTCTAGCTGATAAGAAATATTAATTGCGCCTGAAAATAAAAAATAACGCTAACAATAGCGAGATAATTGCTGCAATTAACTTTTCAGTATTCAACGAGCTCAAAAATGAATTGCGGTACTGCTCCGGAATATCGCCCTGCCCTATAATCACATTCAGTACCACCGGTTGTACTCCGCGCGCGCGCTCCACACTGGTGAGTAAATTCAATCCCTCCGGTTCACCCACCTTATAAGTTTTGGTGATATTACCGATCACATAAGAGCCTTCTTTTTTGCTCAACGCGAGATAAGCCCCATACATTTCTTCACCCAACATTTCGCGCATTTCTTCCGGACTACGCTCACCAATTATGG
>JACCDS011523610.1_pt1 | contig 10269 bp, 8 predicted proteins | sample 7446441 | NCBI WGS metagenome assembly JACCDS01 (sample SAMN15323445, study PRJNA562643) | freshwater metagenome | isolation source: river surface water | place: USA:Blue River Watershed | collected 2017-08-17 | reverse complement strand
TATTCTTATCTTTGCAACCCATTTTTTCGTCATGTACGCAATAGTAGAAATCGCAGGAAGACAGTATAAGGTGCAAGAGAACTCGTTCCTTGTAGTTAACCGTTTGCAAGCCGAAGCTGGCTCTAAAATTGAATTTGATAAAGTACTTTTTATCGGTGGAAGCACCGTGAAAGTTGGTCAACCCACCGTTTCTGGTGCGAAAGTAACTTGCACAGTTGCTGAACACGGAAAAGGAGACAAAGTAATCGTATTCAAGAAAAAAAGAAGAAAAGGATACCGCGTCAAAAACGGTTTCCGTCACTCTTTAACTTGTTTAAAAATTGAAAAAATCACTGCTTAAATAAAAAATAAGTAAAAAACTATGGCACACAAAAAAGGAGCGGGTAGTAGTAAAAACGGCCGTGAGTCTCATAGCAAACGTCTTGGTGTAAAAATCTACGGAGGTCAAATCGTTAGAGCGGGCGGAATCATCGTTCGTCAACGTGGTACTAAGCACCATGCAGATGTAAATGTTGGTGTTGGTAAAGACCACACATTATTCGCATTATCTGACGGAACAGTAAAATTCAGAAAAGGTAAAGACGGTAGATCTTTCGTTTCTGTTGTTGCAACTGCTTAATCAATTTAAAATACGATATTTGAAAGGCTGTTGCTTGGCAACAGCTTTTTTTTTACCTTTTAAGCAAACCCATAACGCAAACTCATACAATGAAACACGATATTAAACACCCACAAGATTCAAAAACAGAAATGAACGAGCTTGTTTTACCCAATGATACCAATACCCTTAATAATTTAATGGGAGGGAAATTGTTACATTGGATGGATATTTGTGCGGCAATAGCGGCTCAGAAACATAGTAATTCAATTGTTGTTACTGCTTCGGTTGACAGTGTTTCGTTTAAAGAATCCATTCGCTTAGGTGATGTAGTTACATTAACAGCTTACGTTACACGTTCTTTTAATTCTTCCATGGAAGTTTTTATCGAAGTCTGGGCCAATAGCATCCCCCGAGGAGAAAGAATCAAATCCAATGAGGCATATTACACGTTTGTGGCTTTAGATAGTCGAAATAGACCAGTAAAAGTCCCAGCAATTGAGCCCCAAGACGAATTCGAACAAGAAAAATATAATGGAGCCTTAAGACGCAGGCAAGTGCGACTTATTCTCGCTGGAAAAATGAAGCCAGAAGAGGCTGTAGAATTAAAAAACCTGTTCTATTGAGAACAGGTTTTTTTTATTATACATTTCACTTTAATAAAATCGCATTATTTCATTGAAGAAAATTAATAGATAAGAATTAACCCATTGCGGCCTTTTTAAGAAGATTACTTTTTAATCAAACCAATCTCTGTTAATCGTTGGATTAAGAACTCGTTGGCACTGCAATCGTCATATCTTTTGGGATTTTCAGTATCAATGCACGATTCCAAACAATCTAAACGGGTTTCTGGACGTGGATGTAAGAAAAAGGGAATACTAAAGCGAGGTTCATGCCACTTTGATTGTGGAGGATTGACTACTCGATGTGTCGTGCTTTTTAGTTTATCGTTGGTTAATCTTTGTAACATGTCGCCAACATTGACTACGATATGGTCTTCAACCTCTGTAACGGGTATGTATTGTCCTTGTTTATTCAATACTTCCAATCCATCTGCACTGGCACCAACTAATAACGTAATTAGATTAATATCTTCATGCTCTCCAGCGCGAATCGCATCTTTTGGGTCTTCGGTGATGGGGGGGTAGTGGATAGCTCTCAAGATAGAGTTTCCATTATAAACACGAGAATCAAAATAATTCTCATCTAAACCCAAGTGCAAAGCAATGGCTTTTAGCATGATTACACCGGTGTTTTCAAGGTGTTTATAAATCTTTTCACCATACGAATTGAATTCGTTCAACTCAATTACCTTTTTGTTTGAAGGATATTCAGGAGCTTGAGAATCTGAAAGATCGATGTATTGGCCAAAATGCCAAAATTCTTTCAAATCACCGGCATTACGATCTTTTGCGTGTTCTTTTCCAAAACCTGTATAACCTCGTTGACCTCCACCTAAAGTGTCGTCGTATTTCAATTTGGTCTCAACCGGTAGGTTGAAAAAGTCGTTTACTGCTTGATATAATTTTTGTAAATCTTCTTTGGGGATACCATGATTTCTAATAGCTACAAAACCAATTTCCTGGTACGCATGTCCCAGTTCATCAACAAATTTTTGTTTTAAAGAAGGGTTTTCTGATAAAAAATCAGAAAGATCCAATTTGGGTATGTGATACATACCTCAAAAATACGAAAAGTGAGGTTCTAAATACTATGATTTTCCTCATATAAACTTTCTTCCAAAATAATTTGGACGGAAGTAGCATGTGGATTTGCCTCGGCTTTCATGCAATCAGAGAGCTTTTGGAGGTCATTTAAGAAATCAATCCAATGTGGATTAAAGGTTAAATTGCTTTTAATATGGGCAGCAATTTGATTATCACATTCGTTGTAAAAGTATGATATTAAATCAGTTTCGGTAATATTTCTGTCCATATAATCAGCGTTAATACATCATACTAACGCTGAAAGTGGATTAATATTTTATTTTAACACTACTTTTTTCCATCATTTTTCTCAAATTGATGATAGCATAGTGCATTCTACCTATACAGGTATTGATGTTGGTATTCGTAATTTCGGCAATTTCTTTGAAGCTCAAATCTGCATAATTGCGCAAAATCAACACTTCTTTTTGCTCTTCGGGTAATTGATGAATCCAAGATTTTAACATAGAAATTTCATCTGTTTCAATATGAATTTCTTCTTGAGACTTGTCAAAAATATTCAAAGTTTGGAATAAATCTTGGCCATCGGAAGTAATAACCATGGGAAGGCGTTTTTTCTGACGAATTAAATCAATCGCTAAGTTTCTCGCAATACGAAGTGCCCAAGGAAGGAATTTATCTTCATGGTTGTATTTGCCCTGTCGGATTGAATGAATGGCTTTAATGAATGTTTCCTGGAAAATATCTTCCGCTAAATAATGATCGTTTACAATAGCCAACACGCTACTGTAAATACGTGTTTTGTGACGTTTTACAAGCACTTCGAATGCAGCTTGATTTCCCTCTAAGTAACGTTTGATTAAAACGCCATCAGCAATCATGGTTTTAGTCATAATAATACCTCCTTCAAAAAAATCCAGTAAGAAAATTGTTGTTGTTTAGGTAATATTTTGACTTATAGGCGCTTGATTTTTTAGTTTACGAAAGCGCAATATATGACAATGGAATTAATTTCCAAATAAAATGATAAATATTTTGTATTTATTTTTTGGATTTTAATCCATTTACTAAACTTTTTCCATCCATTTCCGATTTACCCGATAATTTCAGACGTTTTATTTCGAGGAAATTTCGGTCCAAACATTTTAAATACAGATTATTGTGATGAACACAAAATGGTTCTATATTCGGATTGGAAAGGGGCGAAATGCAATCAGCTAAATCGGACTTGTATGCTTCTAAAATTTTCATTTCCCCCCAAGGTGAATCAATCCAAGCACCAGGATAGTTAGATAGTCCGCGTATTTTATTGCAAACCTTATCTGCTGAGTTAAGATCTTTAATTTCGCAAAATTCTCGAGATAATTTAGGAGCAGTGAATAGTTGCTGATTATTGATTAATGGGTCGTTTAGCGCTGAATTTTGAGGAACTAGTTGGATTTTATCGCCTTCTTTTTCAATACGTTGAAGGCTTTTTACTACTACATCTGCACCTACAATCATCAGTTTGTCGTGAAGTGTTGAAGCATTATCAGCCTGATCTATGGCTACTTTTTGGCGTTCGATAATATCTCCGGTATCGATTTCGTGTTTCAGAAAAAACGTAGTTACTCCAGTTTCAGTTTCACCATTGATTATTGCGTGTTGAATGGGAGCAGCGCCTCTATAATTGGGCAATAAACTTGCATGAAGATTCAAACTGCCCTTTTTAGGAGCATTCCAAATGATTTCAGGTAACATTCTGAATGCAATCACAACAGCCAAATCGATGTCCAATGCATGATAGGCTTCTACAAATTCAGTTGCTTTTAGGTTTGCAGGTTGGAAAATGGGTAAATTCAAGGCTTTTGCCGCTGTTTTAACTGCACTTTCATGTAGCTTTTGGCCTCGCCCTGCGGGTTTATCGGGAGATGTAATTACGGCTACAACATTAAATCCTGCTTCTACAATTTTATTCAGCGAATAAGCAGCAAAATCAGGGGTACCAAAAAAAGCAATACGCATTTTGCAAATTTACATCATGCTAACAACTAATTTTTGCGAAAAATCAGAAAACTAATTCAATTCATTTTGCGTCTATTGTGTCAAAAATCATTCATATTCACGAGATTTGCCTAAAGTAGCGAATCCACTTAAGGGTATTGTTCGTTATTGTTGTTAAATATTTGTTTTTAAAGAAAATGAGAATTCCAAATTACACGAAACCAATGAGCGCATATTCGCGTCTCCATTTGTGTAATTTGATTCTATGTTTACTTTTATATGCTGTACCCAATTCAAGCTATTCTAAAGACCATGATGTAACGTTCAAATATCAATCTGGTGCCTATAATTTACATGTAAATTTACCCAACAATTACAAAGGAAGTGATGAGCCCCGATTTATACCTAACGACGGACAATATCCTCAAAATGTATATGCCAAACTACCTTTAAACAACGGAGCTGTTTGGTTGACTAATACAGGATTCTGGATGACCTTTTTTAATGAATCTCAGATTAAAAAACTTCACGAACGGGGTGATTTCTTGGATACACTGAGTGGAGCAGCGGTTCATTTGCAATTCAATCTTGCTCGTTTTTCTGCTCCGACCTACTATGGTAAAGAGTCAGATGAATACTATAATTTTTACAAAGGAAAAAATCCGAAGAATTGGAAATCTAACATTCGTTTAAAATCAATTGTCTATTTTAAAAATGTATATAGAAATATTGACCTACAAATTTATGTTTCGAATGAACAATTAAAGTATAATTGGATTTTACATCCTGGTGCCAATATAAACGATATTTCTGTTTCCTATTTCGGATTTGAATCAATGGAATTGGATTCGGAAACAACTTTTTCCGATTTGAAAACAACTAAATCGTTTTCTGAACCATCAAACTCGGATTTGGAATCAACTCCTTCTTATTTTGAAACATCAGAGTCAAATTATTCTTCTGCAAAAGACGAGAAAATGATCAAATACCCAACGTACTTTGGGAATTGTCTATTGCTAAAAACACCCTATGTTTCCATTAAAGAAACTCTCCCATATTGCTTTTTGGAATCGCCAACTTCATTTTTTGAATCGAAATTGAATAATTACAAAAAATTGAACGGTCAAAATAATCCTCAAGCATTATCAGGAGTTAAATATCAAATGGATGGAAACACCATCAAATACAAGGTAAATGATTCAATTTATAGTCTTTTCGAAAATTCGGATTCAGGAATTTTAATAATCGACCCGGTTTTGGTATTTAGTACTTTTAGTGGTTCAGTTGCAGATAATTTTGGCTGCACCGGAACCTATGATGATCATGGAAATGCCTATGCGGGAGGAACGGTTTTTGATTTCGGATTGCCAACTACAACGGGTGCTTATCAAGTGGTTTTTGCGGGCGGGGAAGATGAGAGTTTGGGTTATGGAGGTAGTAGGGATGTAGCCGTTTTGAAATTTAGTCCTAAGGGAAATAAGTTAATCTATTGCACCTATTTAGGCGGAAACAGTAATGAACAACCCCATAGTATGGTTGTGGATTCATTGTTTAATCTGTTTATTATGGGTACAACCAGAAGTTTGGATTTCCCCGTTGAATTAACAGCTTATGATGCTTTTCATAATGGTAAATATGATTTTTTTGTAACCGCCTTGGATTCAAATGGTACAAATTTATTGGGAAGTACCTTTGTGGGTGGAGATGAATTTGACGGGGTGGGAGCAGATCGTTCTGTGCGACCAGTTGATGATTTTCCTTTATTGTACAATTATGCAGATGAATTTCGTGGAGAAATTATTGTAGATCAAGACAATGTGTACATTGGAGGAGTGAGTTATTCTTCAAATTTCCCTGTAACAGCAGGCAACACATCAAGCAATTCGAAATCATTAAACGGAGTTGTATTTTGCTTAGATAAAAAAATGTCCCAGTTAAAATGGTCGACTCAAATTACTTCGAATGATTTGGACTTTGATGCAATTTATGGTTTGGCATTGGGTAAAAATAGCGATGTATATGCCACAGGTGGAACAAATTCGAAGGGATTGAAACAACAGTTTGGAAGCAACTGGTTGAATAACTCAATCGGAGATGTTGATGGTATATTGGTTCGATTAAATAAATCCAATGGCGAATTGATTTCTGGCCGGTACTTTGGAACGGTTAAATATGAGCAATCCTACTTTGTTCAAACGGACAATTCGGGCAGACCCTATATTTTCGGACAAACCGAAGGGGTAATTAATCCAATCAATTCCAGATACGCTGATTTAAATACAGGGCAATTCATTGCTCGATTCACCACTGATCTTAACACAATAGAATTACAAACCACTTTTGGTGCAAATGGGAATATGCCCAATATTAGTCCTTCGGCATTTTTAATTGATCGCTGTGAACGAATTTTTATTTCAGGTTGGGGAGGTTCGACGAATTCTGCCTTGTACGATATTTTTACAGGTAATTCCAAACAACATCGAAATAAAGGGAATACCCGTAATTTAAAGGTCACTCCCGATGCACTTCAGAAAATAACGGATGGTAGCGACTTTTATGTTGCAGTGTTTTCAAAAAACATGTACGATTTAGCATTTGCTACCTATTTCGGGGGAATAAGCACTACGAATAAGGAAGCAGAAGAACATGTTGATGGAGGTACTAGTAGATTTGATAGAAAAGGGATTATTTATCAATCACTTTGCGGAGGATGTCGTCAAAATGGAATATTCCCAACCACTCCTACAGCTTATTCAAGAACAATGAATAGCGATAATTGCAATAACGCCATTTTTAAAATTGACTTTGAAAACTTGAATAAAAAACCCACAATGACGGATACGTTTATTCAAGTTATTGCCACACAAACTATTGATGTAACGCGATTCGCTTTTGATAAGGATATTTTCGATACAGTCAATCTCGAATTCGAATGGATCAATAAAGGTGGAATTCAGGGAAATGATACTCCTACAATTATTACCACCTCGGGAATAAACCATGCAAAAATGAGAATTAACTGGAAAACCACTTGTTCGAATTTCTCAAAAGATACCGCCATATTAAAAGTGAGAATAATGGATTGCGGTTGTCCCCAAAAAGATACTACCTACGCATTCATTAAAATATTAATTACGGAGCCACCTTTAATCATACCACCCGAAGCAATTTGTGTTAGTTACGATAGAACCACAAAGCAAATGAAAATCGCATGGCCGGCTACAAATCCGAATAATGAATTTTTCAAATATTATTTGCTGGAGAAAACTGATCCTGCGAATCAAAAAACAATTATTGATACCATCAGAAATTCTAATGAGGGCTTCTTTATGGACTTGCAAGTCGTTAATCCCAATATTCAAAATTATTGCTATCAAATAATCGGAGTAAATACATGTGATAAAAAAACATTTCCTGCGAATAAATACTGTACGGTTAGGGAATTAAATACACCTATAGAGAGCGTTCACATGATAGAAGCCACTGTTTTTGAAGATAAAAAGGTCAATCTCCGATGGGAAATGAGTCAAGAACCCGATTTTAAAGAATTTGAGATTTATAAGCACAAACGAAATACTACTCCAGTGTATCAAAATCCTGTTAGGATTACGCAAGACACATTTTTTTCAGATTCTAGTTTTAATGTCGATAATGAATCGTATTGTTATGAGGTTGTAGTAATAGACCAATGCGGACACGTAAGTAAACCCTCCAACAAAGGATGTAATGTAGTATTATCGGGTAAAACCAGCAATTTCCCTAATGCATATTTTGAATTAAACTGGATGAATTACGAGGGGTGGCGAAATGAACCCGAAGTATGGACATTAGAAAGAAAATACGGTGGAAATCCTGTTTTTAGTCCTGTTTTTGTAACCTCAAATAATAACCGATATTTTAAAGATGATCAGTTGGATTATGATTGGGGTGGATATTGGTATCGAGTATTTGCTCGTGAGCCACAACCAACTTCCGGAAATGATTATAATGCCTACACGGAAAGTAATTGGATATATTTATTTCAACCGCCTGAAGTATGGATGCCTGATGCATTCACCGTTAATGATGATCAATTGAATGATGTCTGGGGAACTATGCCCATTTTTGTCAGAAACTATTCTTTGAAGGTTTATAATCGTTGGGGACAAAAAATTTGGGAAACAACCAATAAAAAAGAACAATGGAATGGTTATTTTGATCAAAAACAAGTCCCTGATGGAATTTACTCTTGGTTGTTGGATTTTGAGGGATGGGATGATAAATGGTATCGAAAAACAGGAACCGTTTTGGTGGTTCATTGATTGATTTTACGAATTTCTTTGAAGCAACCACTTCGACATGGAATCCAACAATTCAATGTTGTATCCGTGATTTTCAATTTCTTTTAATAACAATTCACTTTTACGGTGATATTCTTGAATTTTTCCTAACATTAATTGATCCAAACCAATTTCTTTCCATAAGGTTAAAACTGCAGCAATTCGTTCGTCGCCCTCCAATTGAAATGCTTCCAAAGTTTTACTGGGAACCAAATTCATCGACTCAATAAATAGCCACGTATTTTTCTTTTCTAAGATATCGCCACCTTGCTTTTTACCAATTTCGGCTTCACTTCCAAAAGAATCCAAATAATCATCACGTAACTGAAAGGCTAACCCCATGTCGATGGCAAATTCCCTTAGTTTATCAGCGATGAAAGGACTTCCCCCGGAACTCAAAAAACCACATTGAATGCTACAACCCAATAGAACAGCCGTTTTTTGCTCAATCATATGGAAATAGGCCTGTTCAGAAACGACTTCTGTTGATAAACCGAAATCCATATCATTTTGCTGCCCTTCACACACTTCAGTGGCTGTTTTTGCAAATGCGGCAGTAATTTCATGTTTGTGGGGACCGGAATAATTGAGCAGAACTTCGAAACACTTAACCAGCATATTGTCGCCTGCTAAAATGGCAGTTGGTTCATCCCATTTTTTATGTACAGTTGGTTTTCCACGACGAATATTGGCTCGGTCCATAATATCATCATGCACCAAACTGAAATTGTGAAATACTTCCATTACATGCCCGATTGGTAGAGCATGTTCAAGGTTTCCATTTCCAATTTGATTGCCCATCAAAGCCAAAACTGGACGAATACGTTTTCCACCCAGCGACATGATATAGTTCATCGGGTCGTATAAATTTGCAGGATTCCCTTTAAATTCATGATTTTTTAAGTATTCAGTATATGCAGATTGTAGCTGTTCTATGGATGAATTCATGATGCAGTTTGGTGTTGATTGATTGAAATTAGTGGGGAATAGAAATTATTGATAATAATTAAACAAACGATTTTAATAAAATTTGGTTTTAATTAAGAATATTAATTCATTAAAGCCAGGTCAATAGTTCTAGAAGCTACGTTGGCTTTCTTCACTCTTACGGAGATAATATCACCCAACTGATACGTACGTTTGCTTCGTTTGCCAACCACTTTTCTTTCTGATTCAACAAAGTAAAAATGATCGAATCGAATATCTGTTAATCGAATTAATCCCTCAGCATGATAGTCAAGAATTGTTGCATAAATTCCCCAATCTGTAACACCGGTAATTCGAGCTTCAAAGACTTCACCTTCATGGAATTTCATTAATTCTGCTAGCTTGTATTTGATACTTGCGCGTTCTGCCTCGCTTGCCTTTTGTTCCATATTGGAAGAATGTTTAGCCAATTCCTCAATTTGAGACTCACTGTAAGGTGATTCGCGCTGATTTAAATATTCAAATAATATCCGATGTGCTAACAAATCGGGATAACGACGAATGGGGGAGGTGAAATGGGTGTAAAAATCAAATGCTAAACCAAAATGACTGGTTTTTTGGGAAGTGTACACCGCTTTTGCCATTGTACGAATAGACATTTGTTGCAAAAGTTCTTCTTCGGGTTTTCCAGCAGTTCGTTCCAACAACCCATTCAACGATTGACGTAATTGCTTTTCGTTGTCAATTTGGATGGGGTAACCAATTAGTTTAC
>JACCDS012462892.1_pt1 | contig 10272 bp, 8 predicted proteins | sample 7446441 | NCBI WGS metagenome assembly JACCDS01 (sample SAMN15323445, study PRJNA562643) | freshwater metagenome | isolation source: river surface water | place: USA:Blue River Watershed | collected 2017-08-17 | reverse complement strand
GACTTGCTGGAGACGGTGGCGACGATTTCACCGTAGGCGACCGGCTGGACGCGGGAGACGGCAGCGACCATCGGAATCGTGGCCTGGCCGCCGCAGGTGACCATGTTGACGTTCATTTCACGGCGACCGACGTGTTCCTTGAGGTTGACCGGCGGGACGCAGTAGGGGCCGATAGCAGCCGGGGTGAGGTCGATCATCAGGACACCCAGCGCATTGAGCTTGCGCGTGTTCTCGGCATGGACGTAGGCCGAGGTCGCGTCGAAGGCGATCTGGACGTTGTCTTCGAGGACGTGGGGCAGGAAGCCGTCAACACCCGTCGCACAGGTCTTGAGCCCCATGTCGGCGGCACGCTTGAGACCTTCGGATTCAGGATCGATGCCGATCATCCAGACCGGTTCGAGGAAGGGACTACGCTTGAGCTTGTACAGCAGGTCGGTCCCGATGTTGCCCGGGCCGATCAACGCACATTTGATTTTTTGGGTCATGTCGATTCTCTGTGGGATTGGGGTGTTATTCAGGCGAACAGGGCGCTGACGTTGCCGAGGCCTTCGATACGCACATCGAAGCGGTCGCCGGATTGGACGGCCACCATCGGGCCCAGGGCACCGGTCAGCACGATGTCGCCAGCCAGCAGCGGGCGGCCGCAACGCACCATCATGTCGGCCAGCCAGACCGCCGCGTTGAGCGGGCTGCCCAGGCAGGCCCGGCCGTTGCCACGCGACACGATCTCTTCGCCGCGGTTCATTTCCATGGCGCAGGCAGTCAGGTCGACATCGCTCAGCTTCACCGGCCGGCCGCCGAGCACGAACAGGCCGCTAGAGGCGTTGTCCGCCACCGTGTCGACAAACTTGATGTTCCAGTTCTCGATGCGGCTATCGACGATCTCGATGGCCGGCAGCGCGTATTCGGTGGCGCTGATCAGATCGGCATAGGTATGGCGCTCATGCTTCAAATCGCGGCCGATGACCAGGGCAACCTCTGCTTCGACCTTGGGCTGGATCAGGCGACCCGCCGCGACGATCTCGCCATCGCCCACCGCCATGTCGGCGAAGAGCATGCCGAAGTCCGGCTGATCGACACCAAGCTGCGCCTGGACGGCCAGCGAGGTCAGGCCGATCTTGCGCCCGACCAGGCGGCGCCCTTCGGCCAGCCAGGCCCGGGTATTGGCTTCCTGCACGGCGTAGGCGCCATCCTGGTCGGCTTGGGCCAGGCGCTCACGCAGCGGCGCGATGGGCTGGCCGCTGGCGTGGGCGGCATTGAGCAGCGCCGCCGCAACTTGGGAGGTCAGCTGCCCGCTCATTACTTCACCAGCTTCCAGTGGTTGTTTTCGACCTTGATCAGGACGATGGCGGAAGCGTCGTAGCCGGCATGATCACCGGAGCCCATGGTGTAGACGCCGTTGGTGCCAACCAGCTTGCTGGTCTTCTCGATACCGTCACGTACGGCGGCGCGGAACTCCGGCGTGCCCGGCTTGGCCTTGCCCTTGAGTGCGCTCTGCAGGCCGTTCTGGGCCAGCAGCCAGGCATCCCAGGTCGCACCGGCGAAGGTGGAGCGGGAATCCGGGCCGTTCTTGGCTTCCAGATCCTTGACGAAGGCGACGGCGTTCTTCTTGGTCGGGTGGCTGTCCGGCAGCTGCTCGGCAACCAGCACCGGGCCGACCGGAATCAAGGCACCTTCAACGTGCTTGCCGCCGACGCGCAGGAATTCCTTGTTGGTCACGCCATGCGACTGGTATATCTTGCCCTTGTAGCCACGCTCGCGCAGGGTGATCTGCGGCATGGCAGCCGGCGTGCCCGAAGCACCGACGAACACGACGTCCGGCTTGGCGGAAATGACCTTCAACACCTGTGCCTGGACGCTCGGATCAGCCCGGCCATAACGCTCGGTAGCGACGACCTGCATCTTGCCTTCGGTAGCCTTGGTCAGCGCCTTGAGCAGCAGTTCGCCCCAGGAATCCGAGAAACCGATGAAGCCCACGGTCTTGGCGCCGCCCTCGACCATGTCGGCAACGACCTTGTTGACCATCAGTTCGGCCGACGGCTCGCTGCGGAAGACGTAGCCGCGCTTGTCGCCCGACACATCAAGCGGCGCGACGGAAACCATCGGCGTCTTGTCGTTGTTGGCCACGTCGGCCATGGCGTTGGCGGTCACGATCAGGTTCGGGCCGAGGATGACATCGACCTTGTCTTCGGAGATCAGCTTGCGCACGTTCTTGGTGGCATTGGTCGGGTCGGTACCGTCATCGAGCAGGATGAAATTGACCTTCTCGCTGCCGACGGTAGCCGGGAACATCGCCACGGCCTTCTTGGTTTCGGCGCCCAGGGCAGCAGCCGGGCCGGTCAGCGAAGCGATCACGCCAACGTTGATATCGGCCAGCGTCGGGGCGGCAGCCAGGGCAGCGATGGATGCTGCAATCAGGTTCTTCATTTTCATTGTGGGTCTCCTCAGGGTAATGGGCTCGAACATCTGTTGCATTTATTGGGGAATCTGGCGGAAACCGCCATTCAGGTAAATCAACGCTTCGCCATCGTTGCGCTCGCAGGTGGAGAGCACTTCGCACAGGAAGGCATTGTGCGTGCTTTCATCGAACACCTTGATCACGCGGCAATCGAAATTGGCCAGCGAACCGTCGAGCGACGGCGATCCGGTGACCAGCTCGCGCCAGACGCCATGCTGGAAGCGAGCATCGCCATGCACTTCCTTGACCATGCCGGCAAAGACCTTGGCAACCTCCTCCTGGTCCCCTGCCAGCACATTCACGCACAGGGCGCCGCTGTTCAGGATCACCTCGCTGGCCACCACGTTCTTGTTGACGAAGACGACCAGGCGCGGCGGATCTGCCGTCACCGAACAAACCGCCGTGGCGGTCAGGCCGGCCTTGGCCTCGCCATCGCGGGCGGTGATGATGGTGACGCCGACAGCAAAGTGGCGCATGCCGTAGCGGTGGTCCTCGGCGCTGACGGTGGGCATCGCCGCCAGCTTGGCGTTCGGTTTCCAGTCGAGCAGTTGGTTGATTTCCTGGCTCATGGCGCCTCCTTACTGGTATTGCGCGGTCTGCGCCGGCTTGGCACCGAACGGGTTCGGTTGCGGCAGCGGATTGCCGAGCAGTTGGCCGCCCAACAGATCGCCGATATTGTCCTGATTCTGCGTGATGTGGTTGGCACCAACCAGGATGTCGCGCATCTGACGCTGCATCGGGCAGTTCATCCACACGCCACGGGTCGAGGTTTTCTTGAAGATCATGTGCGCCGCTTCGAAGCACTCGCCGCCGGTAAACTGGTTGGTGGCGAAGTGGCGGACACGGACCTCGAGCGGCACCAGCTGCCCCTTGCCGGCATAGCTCCAGGCTTCGTCGGTGTTCATCAGCACGCGGGCGGTAGCGCCAACGATCTTGGCATAAGCCTCGCCGAGTCGGCCCTTGATGAACGGGTCGTTCACCGCAGCGCCAACGGCCTGGTTGATGTTCTGACGCGGCACCATGTGCTCGACGTAGAGGTCGGCCATGCCGCGGGCCATGCCGATGATCACCGAGGACACCGCTGCGTAGAAGACGTAGAAGAAGGGCATCTTGTACAGGTTCTCGACACCGCCGTGCGAATGCTCGTCGTAGGCACCGATGACATGGCTGCGGTACTCCGGAACGAAGACATCCTTGATGACCAGCTTCTTGGAGCCGGTGCCGGCCAGGCCGACGACGAACCAGTCATCGACAATGGTGAAGTCGCTGCGCTGGATCCAGAAGGAGCGGAAGACCAGTTCGCCGTTTTCCTCGACACGGCCACCGACAAAGGCGCCGCCGGCCGCATGGTCGCAGCCGCTGGAGGTCAGCCAGTCGCCGTTCAGCTTGTAGCCGCCCTCGACCTTGGCGACAGTGCCGAACGGTGCGTAGGAAGAGGAAACCAGTTGGGTGTTGTCCTCACCCCACAACTCGTCGCCCACCTTCTGTGGCAGCAGGCCCACTTCGAACGGATGCACGCCGAGCACCATGACATTCCAGGCGCTGGACGGGCAGCCACGGGCCAGTTCGATCAGCACCTTGTTCAGAACGTTCGGGTGCATTTCATAGCCGCCCCAGCGCTTCGGCTGGAGAATCTTGAAGAAACCGGCTTCCTTGAAAGCCTGGATGGTTTCCCTGGGCACCATGCGGCCCTTTTCGCATTCCTCGGCGCGGGCGCGCAGCATCGGGATCATGTCGTGGGCACGCTGAACGATTTCAGCTTCGGTCGGAATCGTGTGGGTAGTCATTTCTTACATCTCCTTGGGTATGGGGTGTGATGCAAATTCGTTAATGGCGGATTTACTTCTGGCTGGCGCTGAGCACGCCATAGCCGGCAATCCATTCGTTGATCGGGCGGTAATAATCCTGGTGGGCGTTGTACGGGCCGTTGGCAGCCAGGGCAGCAAAGGCGGCCACCCAGGTGCGGATTTCGTGCGTCGAGCGGCCGGCAAGCCTGGAAATCTCCTCGATATCGAAGGCGTCGCACTTCTCCAGCTGGCCGCGGATGAGCAGGTCCATGAAATCCTGGTCCCATTCCGGGTTGAGCGGGGTCAGCTCGCATTCCGGCTTGCCGAAGACCATACCGGTAGCCAGCGTGCGGGCCTGGCGGGCGGCGCGGAATTCCGGCGTCGGGTTGCGCCCGGCGATCAGGAAATTGGAAATATCGTCATTGGCGCCGGCCAGCAGCGGCACCGGCGGTTCGTGCGACAGGCCGCCGGTACCGAGGATCAGCACGCGCTTGTTGAGCTTGCCGATGAACTTGCCCACCGCCTCGCCCAGCTTGCGCACCCGGCGATACGGCCCGAACGGCGGCGCCACGGAGTTGATGATGATGGGAATCACCGGGTAACGGGTCAGGCTGCCGGTGGTTTCTTCCAGCGTCTGCGTACAGCCGTGATCCACCTGCAGGCGGTGCGAGATGGCGATGTCGATATCGCTGTCGAGAATGTGCTTGGCCAGGTCGAGCGCCAGATCCTTCGGGATCGAGAGCGGGCCGAGCATCGTCTTGTAATCACCGACCGATTCGGCGGCCGTGGCGATGACGAACGGCGGCATCAGGTCGTAGAACAGGCCGTTGTAGTGATCCGGTGCGAAGACGATGATCAGCTCCGGGTCGAAGGCTTCCACTTCGGCCTTGGCCTTGGCCAGCACGGCATCGACTTCGGCGACGACTTCGGCGCCTGGATCGTTCAGACCGCGGAGCGGTGTGTGCGACAGACATTTGAGTTGGATGGTCATGCGTTTCCTTGATCGCTAAATTCAGGCAAGCCGCTCCCGCCGGGAGATCGTGCGCTCCCGCAGCAAAGGGCGATGTTTCAGGGGGAGCCGTCGCAGTCAGGACGGCGGGTTTCAAGCGGCTTAGCCGTAACCCGTGAAGCCGGTATTCATGTTTGTCTCCACGTCGTTTTTGTTGATGAAGCGATTCTAGGGAGATGCAAGGGGCAACCGAAATTTATTTGCCGAATGTTCACAATGTGCACAACATTGTTTTTAATGACGATATTAAACACTCATCAAGGATAGCCATGCGACCTGACAGCGGAGCAACCTATCGCAGCGTGCAGGGCCTGAGCCGTGGCCTCTCCATCCTGCGCACCATCAGCCTGTCGGCCAACGGCTGGGCCAGCATCGCCGAACTCAGCGCAGCCACCGGCCTGCACCGGACGACGGTGCGCCGCATGCTCGAAACCCTGCAGGCGGAAGGCTATGTACGGCGCAGCGTCTCCGACGACAGCTACCGTCTGAACCAGAAGGTACGCCAGTTGAGCGACGGCTTTACCGACGACGAGTGGATTTCCGAAGTGGCCAACCCTATCCTCGGGGAGTTGCTGCAAAAGGTCGTCTGGCCCTCCGATCTCAGCACGCTGGACGGCGATTGCATGCTGGTGCGCGAAACCACGCACCGCTTCAGCCCCCTCTCCTTCCACCGGGCGATGATCCGCCAGCGCATGCCCATCCTGTTCACCTCGGCCGGCCGCGCCTACCTCGCCTATTGCAGCGAAGAAGAGCGCCGGCAAATCCTGCAAGTACTGGTAGCCGGCAACGACGAGCAGGCCAGCTTCGCCCGCAACCGCGTACTGGTCGGCCAGATGCTCGAAAAAGTCCGCCGCCAGGGCTATGCGACGAATGAAGGCGAATGGAGCCTGCAGAGCAAGATCGCCGCCATCGCCCTCCCCGTGCGCCACAAGGAACATGTGCTGGCCGCCATCAACGTTGTTTTCCTGAAGAAAGCCGTCGGTATCCCGGAAGCAGTGGAACGACTTCTGCCGCATCTACGGGATGCTGTGGAAAGGATCGAGGCTCGGCTGAATGAAAGCGACGATCTGGTCGCCACGACTGGGCTGAAGGGCTGATTTCACTTGAAAGCGACGATAAAAAGATCGCTCCCAACGATTTATGGAACAGCTTTTTTCGACACAAATCGGACTTTGGTGCTGCCACCAACCAAAGCCCGCAATGGAACGGCAACCAGTCGGTATCTAAAGCGCCACCTGCGACCCAAGTTCCACGACACGATTGGATGGAATCTTGAAGAATGCGGTTGCACTGCCGGCATTCCTGAACATGGCGATGAACAGCAGTTCCCGCCAGTAGGCCATATCTGAACCGAGCTTGGGTATCAGTGTTTCGCGCCCCAGGAAGAATGACGTATCCATCATATCGAGTTGCAAGCCAGCCTCGGCACACATGAAAAGAGCCGCCGGAATGTCCGGTTCATCCTTGAAGCCATACTGCACCGTCACCTGGCTGAAGTTGCCATGCAGCCGCTTCACCTCGACACGGTCCACATCCGGGACGTAGGGCACATCAAAGACCAGTACGCTCAGAATCACGACTTGCTCATGCAGCGTTTTGTAGTGCTTCAAGCTGTGCAGCAGGGCGTGAGGAACATTTTCCAGGTTTGGCGTCATAAAGACGGCCGTGCCGGGCACTCGTTCTACCCCACCCTCGACGATACTTGATACGAATGGTTTTAGCTCCATGGCTTCATCGGCCAAGCGCCGGGATAGCAGCTCACGTCCCCGCTTCCAGGTGGTCAGCAGGATGAAGATGGCCAAGCCGAAAGCCAGTGGGAACCAGCCGCCATCGGGTATCTTGACCGAGTTGGCAAGGAAGAAGCCGAGGTCGATACAGATAAAGGGCAAGGCACCCAGAATGGCACGTACCGGGCTCCAATTCCACAATCTAACCGCCACGGCAATCGCCAGCAGGTTGGTAATCAGCATCGTGCCGGTCACCGCAATACCGTAGGCCGCCGCCAGGTTCGACGACGAGCGGAACTCCAGCACCAGGGCAATAATGGAAACCAGCAGCATCCAGTTGATGGCCGGCAGGTAAATCTGGCCAATCTCTTTCTCTGAGGTGTGCTGGATTTCAAGACGCGGCGTATAGCCCAACTGGATGGCCTGCTGAGTGATAGAGAATGCCCCGGAAATGACCGCCTGCGAAGCAATGACAGTAGCTACCGTGGCCAAGATGACCAGGGGGTACCGAGCCCATTCCGGAGCCAGCAGATAGAACGGGTTTTCGATGGCACTCGGGTCTGCAAGCAGCAGTGCGCCCTGGCCAAAATAATTGATAAGCAGTGCTGGCATCACGTAACCCAGCCACGCATATTGAATCGGTTTGGCGCCGAAGTGCCCCATGTCTGCATAGAGGGCTTCAGCACCGGTAATACACAGAACAACTGCACCGAGCGCAAAGAATCCGAGCAAGGAGTTGCTTGTGAGGAATTGAACGGCATGCAGCGGATTGATGGCAGCGAGGACTGACGGGTTTTCAACGATAGCCAAGGCGCCAAATGAGGCCAGCACGGCAAACCACAACACCATCACCGGCCCGAATAGAGCACCTACACTTGCGGTGCCTCGACGCTGAAAGAAAAATAGACCAATGAGGATGACCAGCGAGATGGGCAGGATGTAAGGCTTGAAGGCTGGCGTGATGATTTCCAGACCTTCGACGGCGGAGAGTACGGAAATAGCAGGGGTAATCACGCCATCGCCGTAGAACAACGCGGCGCCGAACAAGCCCAGCATGACCAGCAGTTTCTGCTGCCAGGTGCCCGGCGTTCCCTTGTGCAGCGCCAGCGTCATCAGGGCGATGATGCCGCCTTCACCCTTGTTGTTGGCGCGCATGATGAAGGACACATACTTCACGGTCACCACGATGATCAGAGACCAGAAGAAGAGCGAGAGGATGCCGAGGACGTTCTCCGGGGTAATCGGCACCGGATGGTGTGCGCCACCGAATACTTCCTTGATGGAATATAGCGGGCTGGTGCCGATGTCGCCGTACACAATGCCGAGCGCGGCCAGCGTCAGCGTCGCCAGACGCTTCCTGTCTTGTTCTGTTTGCATGATTTCCCCTTACGGCTGGAAGCGATAGCCCACGCCGGTTTCCGTCAGAAAGTGTTTGGGTTGAGTGGGGTCGTCTTCTAGTTTTTGTCGGAGGTGCCCGACATAGACCCGGAGGTAATGACTGCTTTCGACATACGACGGCCCCCAGATTTCGCGCAGCAGGTTGCGCTGGGTAAGCACCTTGCCGGGATGCCCGACCAGTACGGTCAGCAGGCGATATTCAATGGGCGTGAGGTGTACCTCAGCCCCGTCACGCGTCACCAGGCGCCGTGACAAATCAACAATCACCGGCCCGAATTCGATGATGGGCGAAGCAGCCTCCGGGCTACGGCTACGCCGCCGGAGCAAGGCCCTGACGCGTGCGCGCAATTCGCCAACGCTGAACGGCTTGGTCAGATAGTCATCGGCCCCGGCATCCAGTGCGTCAATCTTGTCGTGTTCTTGCGAGCGAGCAGAGAGAATCAAGACCGGAATGTCCGACCAGCCACGCAAGTCGCGTATCAGGTCGATGCCGTTACCGTCCGGTAAGCCCAAATCGAGAATCAGCAAGTCGGGTTGCCGCGCTCCAGCCTCGAGCAGTCCTTGAGCCATGGTGTCCGCTTCGGCTACCTGACACCCTTCCTCTTCGACGGCGACGCGGACGAAGCGGCGTATCTGCTTTTCGTCTTCAACGATGAGCACCTTGGCGGGCGTGGTCATACCGGCTCCTCCTCGATACTCGGCGGATTCCCCACCGGCAAGGTGAAGCGAACCAGCGCACCGCCATTCGATCGATTCTCGGCTTCAATCGTGCCGCGATGCGCCTCGACGATTGCCTTGCAAATCGCCAAGCCGAGGCCGGTACCCGGTTTGCTGGACTCACTATGGCCGCGCACGAACATGTTGAAGAGTTCATCGCGGCGATGGCTGGGGAAGCCTGAGCCTTGGTCGAGAACTGCCACTTCGATGACGGAGCCAGCTTGTTTCGCCTGCAATTCTATCGGCGTATGCGGCGGTGAATACTTGGCTGCGTTCTCCAGCAGGTTGCACAGCACCCGCTCGATGAGCACAGCATCGAACTCCAATAGCGGTAGTTCCTTGTCCAGCATCACCTTGACGGGGTGCTCAACTAGAGCGTTGCCCAGTAGCTTGATACTGGCTCCAACCACCTCTTCAAGCGGTTGCCATTCACGCCGCAGCGTCACTTCGCCGGCATTCAGCCGCGCCATGTCCAGCAGGTTTCCAACCAGTCCGGCCAAGCGTTCGGCCTGCTCGTGCAGTGCTTGCGCGGTTTCCAAGGCAGTTGCCGGCAATGCCGGTTTAACCAGAAACAAGGAGTCCGCGAGGCCGACCATGGCGGTCAATGGAGTGCGCAAATCATGGGAGAGCGCCGACAGAATTGAACTGCGCAGGCGTTCAGTCAGCATTTTGACTTCCGTATCCTGGGCGACTTCAACGTAATGCAGTCGCTCCAGGGCAACGGCAACCAAGGAGGCTAATGCGTCGAGCAGAGACAACGATTCATCGCTGGGTTCCCCCGGCTGCTCATCAAAAGTGACAGCCAGCACACCTCGCATGCACATCGAAGCTTTGACTGGAAAATACAGCGAGGCATAGCCCATGCCTCGCACCTCGTCGCTACGAACGAACTTTCCGCTTTCGAAGGCGATTTGGGCGAGATGCGTTTCTATCGGCAGTGTGAACTTTGCATGAGCCGGGCCTAGAGTTTTTCGCGTTTCGTCAGGAACCAGCACGCTGGCGCCGGCGGGTAACTGCGAACGGACAAAACTATCGGTAATTTCGACTACCTGTTCGATGGTCAGCGCACCGGCTAGCTGCTTGGCGAGCTGATAGAGCGCCTGTGTTCGTTGCTCACGTCGGACAGACTCTTGCGCCCGCTGACGAAGCACTGAGGTGAAATGTGTAGTTGTTAGG
>JACCDS010565085.1_pt1 | contig 10273 bp, 9 predicted proteins | sample 7446441 | NCBI WGS metagenome assembly JACCDS01 (sample SAMN15323445, study PRJNA562643) | freshwater metagenome | isolation source: river surface water | place: USA:Blue River Watershed | collected 2017-08-17 | reverse complement strand
GAGCAGCATGCCGGTGCCATAGGCAGCGAGAAAAATGCTCAGGGATTGCTGCACTGTACCTATGTGGGTGTGCAAATCATTGGCGATAGCAGGCATGGCGGGCAGGTACATATCCACCGCCAATGGCGTGGTCGCAATAACTGCTGCGAGCAGGACAATTAAATAAGGGTGTGATTGACGAGTCATAACAAAACAGGGAACCGCAAAGAGAGCGAGAGGATATGGGGCATCCTACGCACTGCGCCGCACAATAAAGAGCCCCGCGAGTAAAACAAATTCAACCAATTTTTAGATGGATAGAGCCATCACTCACAATTGTTTTGTAATTTGGCGATGGCTTCCGCATAGAGCGGTTGCAATAGCGCGAGTTGTTCATTGCCCAAATACTTCTGGGCAAATTCCCAGGGCGCAACGCCGTTGTGCCAATCGCAATTCACTACGGCAAGGGTTGCCAGGTTTTGCGCAACGGATGTTTTTAAATAGGGGCGATAATTCTTGTCCTGCGCGAATTGTGCAAACTTATCCAGCTCGGCCACATAAAAGTTGGCGTCGCGCGTAAATGAAACCTGATGGATGCCCGCTTGTTCCATAATCGCTTTTACGTACAGGGGTTTTAAGGTCGCTGCCGTGGCGGGCCAATCGGACAAGGTGAAGGTGCCGGTCTGCGCCAGAGTGGTGTTGGAAAAACAGATTACCAGTAATAAGAAGCTGCGTTTTAAGAATGACAACATGATGATTTCCGCCAAAATAAATGCCCGGGAATTATACCTTCTGCGCCCCGCACGGGTGACAGCGCCGGGAAAAGTTAAATGATTGACTTTGCCTCAAAGGCGTGTAGACTTGGGCTCAGCTTGAAAGTACGTCTAATATTTATGCACCACATTTCGAAGTTCCAGTAATAGAATTTTGTCCTGTTTACATAAGTAATTCCCACATTTCCAGCACAATCGCCCCTCGGGGTAATCCTTACTTTTGTATTAATAGGTAACACTATGTCTAAAACTACTACTGGCACTGTAAAATGGTTCAACGAAGCTAAAGGTTTTGGTTTCATCGAACAAGAATCTGGCCCAGATGTTTTCGCTCACTTCAGCGCTATTTCTGGTTCAGGCTTCAAAACCCTGGCCGAAGGCCAAAAAGTTAGCTTCACTGTGACCCAAGGCCAAAAAGGCCCACAGGCTGAAAACATCACCGCTATCTAATTCCTTACGGATTTAGAAGTGTGATTAAAAAGGCGAGATGAGAATCTCGCCTTTTTTATTGCCGCTATTTTATGACTGCCCCCCGGCCTGACAAAGGTCACCACTCACTCCCCCGCTGCTTGTATTTAGATTCCGCTCCCCCAATCTCCTGCTGATCTGCCACTCCCTTTGGGAATTCTTATGTGCACTGCTTTGACTCGCCGCCAGATTCTGGTCGATTTACTCATGCCTTATAAATCCCGTATTGCCGCTGCGCTGCTTGCCTTGGTGATTGCGGCCGGTTGTGTGTTGTTGATCGGGCAGGGCCTTAAACAGGTGATCGATAAGGGGTTTGTAGCGGGCAGTGCGGAGTTGCTCAATATCGCCTTATTGGGATTGTTGGGCGTCATTTTGCTGATGTCGGTGGCGACCTATGCCCGTTTTTATCTGGTCTCCTGGTTGGGGGAGCGCATTACGGCTGATTTGCGTCGCCGGGTGTTCGCCCACCTGCTGACCTTGTCGCCGGTATTTTTTGAGCAGAATCGTACGGGCGATGTGCTCTCGCGCCTGACCAATGACACCACCCAGTTGGAGACGGTGATTGGTTCCAGCGTCTCCATGGCGTTGCGCAACGCACTCTTATTGCTCGGCGGTCTGGTGATGTTGGCGGTGACCAGTCTGAAGTTAATGGCGTTGGTGCTGGTGGCGATTCCGTTTGTGCTGGTGCCGATCATTGCCTTTGGGCGTCGGGTACGCAGATTGGCGCGCGCGAGTCAGGATTCGGTGGCCCATGTTGGCGCTTATACCGACGAGGTGATCCACGAAATTCGCACAGTACAGGCTTATGGGCATGAAGCGGCGGCGGGTTCTGTGTTTAATCAGCGGGTGGAGGCGACCTTTGCCACTGGCGTCAAACGGGTACAGCAGCGCGCGCTGTTAGTGGCGGCAGTGATTACCCTGGTATTCAGTGCGGTGGCCCTGATTTTATGGGTCGGTGGCCACGATGTATTGGAGGGGCGGATCAGCGCGGGCGAGCTGTCGGCCTTTATTTTTTATGCGGTAATTGTGGCCAGTGCCATGGGCACGATTTCGGAGGTGATTGGCGAGTTGCAGCGCGCTGCCGGTGCGACCGAGCGTCTGGTGGAGCTGCTGGCGACACCTTCCAGCTTGCCACTGCGTACAGATCCCCTGCCCTTGCCGCAACCCGCTGCCGGTTTGGTGGAGATGCGTGCGGTGCATTTTGCTTACCCTTCCCGGCCGGATACACCAGTATTTGCGGGATTTGATTTGCGGGTAAATCCCGGTGAAAAAATTGCCCTGGTCGGCCCATCCGGTGCGGGCAAAACCACGGTATTCCAACTGCTGCAACGCTTTTATGATCCAGCGGGCGGTCATGTGCTGCTCGATGGCGTCGATCTGAAAGATGCCGACCTGCACGCGGTGCGTGCGCGCATTGCCTTGGTGCCGCAGGATCCGGTGATCTTCGCGGCCAGTGTGCGCGACAACGTGCGTTACGCTCAGCCGGAGGCGACTGACGAGCAAGTCATCGCCGCGTGTGAGGCGGCATTTGCGCTGGAATTTATCACCCAATTGCCTGAGGGATTGGATACCTATTTGGGGGAGCGTGGGGTGCGCTTGTCCGGCGGGCAAAAACAGCGTATCGCCATCGCGCGTGCAATTCTGGCGGATCGTCCCATCCTGTTGCTGGATGAGGCCACCAGTGCACTGGATTCCAATAGCGAGCAGGTGGTGCAGCAGGCGCTGGAGCGGCTCATGCAAAATCGCACCACCATTATGATTGCGCACCGCTTGTCCACGGTGGTTAATGCGGATCGTATTCTGGTGCTACAGCAAGGGCGCATTGTGGCGACGGGCACCCACACCGAATTACTGGCGCAGAGCGAGCTTTATCAACAACTGGCGCGCTTGCAGTTCCAACAGGAATCACCGGGCGAGCAGCCACCGCTGGTGTAATGGGTGGATGAAAAAAACGGCCATCCCTGGGATGGCCGTTTTTTTATGCAGTCCGGAACAGACTTGCAGGACAGTTCCGGTCAGGCAGGTGCGATTACTGGCAACTGCGTACCAGCGACCAGGCGTTTTGCCATGCCCAGCCAGTACCTGGCGCATAGGGGCCGCCAACAGTACACCAGCCGCCAACAGTACATTGATACTCACTGCCCGCATTAACGACTTTAGCGCCAGTCGCGTAGGTAGCACCATTTACGTAGGCGGGAGACGTGCAGTTACCGGTGGAGACAGATGAGGCTACGCTGGATGAACTGGGTGCAACGCTGGAGCTGGAACGGCTGGATGAGCTAGGCGCAACACTGGACGGTGTGGATGAAGTGGTGGAGCCACCGCATGCTCCCAAATCCAGCCAGTGAGCGTATTGGCCATTGCTGCTCTCCGGGTTGTTACCTTGAGTCCAGTAGTTAGCCTGGTAACGCTTGCCGTTGTGTTGTACTTGGGTTGGGTTTTGGTAAGCAATGGTTGGATTCCAGATACCCAAGCCAGCACAGGTGTTATTGGAAATGCTGGAGCCAGTCGAGGAGTTTGAACTAGTTGAGGCTACAGAAGACGCCACTGACGAGTTTCCGCCGCCATTACCATTGCCGTAGTTTACGTCGATACATTGATAGAAGCCTTCAGCCGCGTCTCTTTCCCAGTCACGTTGCCAGATGCTGTATACGATGTGACGGCCAGTACGTTGTGGCATCTGAACGGTGTGGTAAGAGAATTGTTCCTGATCCGCTTTACCTGAATCGTGAATCAATTCCAGATCAGACCAGCGCAGTGGTTGCGCGTGGTTGTAACCTTCTTTGGTGATGTAGTAACGGAAGTACATGGTTTTGTGTGCAGCAGTGTTAGTCCACACAAATTGCAATGGGCCTGCACTGACGTTGGTCGCTGGCCAGTCGGTGCGCGCTAAATCCATACCATAAAGGTTAGAGCGGCCTACGGAGCAAAGACGGCCATCCGGAATAAAGTATTCGTGGTTGTCGCGCACACCGCCGACTGCCACTTCCTGTGGGGTGTAAAGGCCGCCGTTACCGGCCGCTTTGGCGGCGATACAGGCTGGGTGAGTCGGGTTTTCAATGCCGTTTTCTTTACACTGAATCACACGGCTTTTAGGCGATGATACATAACCATGTGCGCTGGCATCGGCGATGGCAAACAATGAACTGAGGCTGATGATTAAGGCGGATACACCGCAGTTTTTAAGGCTGAGGCGTGAGTGCCACTTATTGATGTTGTTCACTCTGAATCTCTCCTACGGGAAGTAAATAATAATAACCGGTGTCACTTGAGTGACGCGGCAACTTCAGTGCAGTCATTCCCGGCAGGGTGGCGCCAGGGAATTTTGCATCAGCGGTGAGTCTAAAATGACAACGTTGTACTGGCGAGTTCGACTTTCAGTTTGGACAGTAATAGTTTGGGTAAAGCGTTCGAGTTTTGGCATTAATTGTGATTAATGCGGAGGAAAAAAATACGTTTGCTGCAAAGTTGAAAAAATTGTGATGCGCATCACTTTTTGTGGTGTGAGGCGCAAGGACGATAAAAAATAATGAATGCAGTCGTTGCGGGTTGTTATTGCGGCAGTGCAAAGACGCAAATAAACATACTGCCTTTGCCCAATTCGCTGGTAATTTTTAACTCGGCGTAATGGCGCATTAATATGTGTTTTACAATCGCCAGACCTAATCCTGTGCCACCAGTGCCGCTATTGCGGCTGGCATCAACGCGGTAAAAGCGCTCGGTCAAGCGCGGAATATGTTGGGCTTCTATGCCGGGGCCATTATCGCTGACCGAGATGTAGAAATTCTTTTGATCCTGCCATAACAAAATCGTAATGCGCCCTTCTTCCTGGGTGTATTTGATGGCGTTAATCACTAAATTGGAAAAGGCACTGTGCAGTTCCTTTTCATTGCCCGGCAGCAACAGTGGGCGTGTTGTGTTGTTGCACACCAGCGTGAGTTGCTGATTTTTTTCCTTGCTGAGTACTTCAGCTTCACTTTTTACAATGCTGAGCAATTGTTCGATATTGATGGGCTTGTGATTATGGCCCGCTTCCGTCGTCTCCAGTTTGGACAGCACCAATAAATCGTTGATCAGGAGCGACATGCGTTTGGCTTGCTGCAGCATTTGCTGTAGCGGTTTATCCCAACTGCGCACTGTGTTGTTATCGGCGAGGGTTTCCACGTAGCCGTTAATCACCGTTAGTGGTGTACGCAATTCATGGGAGACGTTGGCGATAAAATCCTGGCGCATTTTTTCCAGGTTGTGCAATTGCGTCACATCGCGCACCACAATCAAGCGCTCGTGTTTACCAAAGGGCGTGATTTGAAATTGCAGGTATTTGGAGGGAAAACGCGGCGAGGGAATTTCCAGTGGCTCACCGTAATTACCCTCTTCAAAATAGGCGACAAACTTGGGGTGACGAATAAAATTGATGACCGATTGGCCCTGGTCTTTGGTATTCAGGGCGAGCATGCGATGGGCGGCGGGATTCCAGAAATCCAGGTGGCCGCGGGCGTCCAGAATAATCAGACCATCCTTGAGGGCAGAGCTGATTTCCTGAATGCGCTTGATCACGGCTTGCAGGTTATCTTTTTCAATGCGCTGGTCGCGCTGCAACTGGTAGATGTTGTCGAAAATCTGCCCCCAGATACCACTGGCCTCGGGCGGGTGTTCGCTCTCGCGTTTGAGCAGCCATAGGTTCAGGCGGCGCATCTGCCACAGCATCCACACAATGTAGGCACCGCAACCCAGCAACAGCCAGAGTGCGTAGTTGTCGCTGAACAAACCGACAACACTGCAGATGGCGAGAATAATCAGAATGCGCTGGAGTTCAGCGCTGAAACCTTTTAACAAGACCTAAACCTCGTGGCACAAAAGCGAGCACAAAGAGACGGACAGTCCTGCAAGACCATCGGAGGGAGGGATCCCGACGATGAGCCTCCAGGGATGGATTTACGGCGTGTCTTGCAGGACTGTCCGTCTCTTTGTGCGAATTCAGGGTAATCAGGCTTCGATGCGGGTGGAAAAACGATAACCTGTTCCGCGTACGGTCTGGATCAGGTCTTCGTGACCGTCGATGGTCAGGGCTTTACGCAGGCGGCGGATATGCACATCTACCGTGCGCTCCTCCACATACACATTGCCACCCCACACATGATCCAGTAGTTGGCTGCGAGTATAGGCTCTTTCTTGATGGGTGAGAAAAAACTCCAGCAGGCGATATTCGGTGGGCCCCATATCGACTGACTGATCGTGGATGGTCACGCGGTGACTGGCCGGGTCCAGGCACAGGCCCTGCACGGTGATGGGCGCGGCGGTAATTTGCGGGTCGGCGCGGCGCAGAACCGCTTTCAGGCGGGCAACCAGTTCGCGTGGCGAAAAGGGTTTGGTGATGTAATCGTCGGCGCCTACTTCCAGCCCCTGGATTTTGTTGTCCTCTTCGCCCTTGGCGGTGAGCATGATAATGGGGGTGCTGGCGGTGACTTCATCGCGCTTCAGGCGACGCGCCAGTTCTATGCCGCTGGTGCCGGGCATCATCCAATCCAGCAGAATCAGGTCGGGTTTTTCGTCGATAATCAGGCTGTGGGCATCCTGCGCATTGCTTGCCTCCAGCACTTGGTATTCAGCCATTTCAAGCGCAACGCGCAGCATATCGCGAATGGCGGATTCATCGTCGACGATAAGAATTTTGCGACCGGTCATAATTTTCTGCCTAGATAAAACCTGGGTAAGCTTCACGGTTCATGAAGCTATTGTTGCAGCTTATTTAATAAGTTCAGTGTTACATATTTATGACAGGTCAAAAATTTATGCTGCTAGTCGGGCGTGCCCTAGCGAAAATGGTAATCGGCGGCGACCCCGGCAAATATCGCCACACCTACCCAGTTGTTGTTTAAAAACGCCTTGAAACAAGCCTCGCGCGCGCGAAAGCGAATCAGCCATTGTTGATACACAAATAAACCGCCCGCCACTGCCAGGCCCAGGTAGTAGAGCAGCCCCAGCTCAAAACGATTGCCTACTAACATCAGCGCGTAAAGCGAGAGTATTTGCAGTATGGCAGTCATGAGGCGGTCCTGCTCGCCAAACAAAATCGCGGTGGATTTCACCCCGATTTTCAAATCGTCGTCGCGGTCTACCATGGCATAAAAGGTGTCATAAGCCACTGTCCAGAGTACGACGGCGAGGTAAATCAGCCAGATATTTTCATGCAGCGAACCCGCTTCAGCAGCGTAGGCCATGGGCACGCCCCACGCGAATGCGGCGCCCAGTACTACCTGTGGCAGGTGGGTGTGGCGCTTCATAAACGGGTAGCAAAAGGCGAGCAATAAGCCGCCTACCGACAATTCGATCGTGAGCAGGTTAGTCATCAGCACCAATACAAATGCCAGCAGGCACAGGCCGATAAACAAGCCGATAGCCTCGCGGCTGGAAATGGCGCCGGTGGCCAGTGGGCGATCTTTGGTGCGCGCTACGCTGCCATCGATCTTGCGGTCGGCAAAATCGTTAATCACACAACCGGCAGCGCGCATCACAATCACACCCAGGGTGAAAATCAGCAGGTTTTTCAGGCTGGGCACTCCCTCGGCGGCCAACCACAGGGCCCAGAGTGTCGGCCAGAGCAACAGCAGGGTGCCTATGGGGCGATCCATGCGCATCAGGCGCCAGTACAGCGGCAGCTTGTGTTTGAGGGTGGCGACAATACCTTGTGGTAGGCCAGTGCGTGGAGGTTTCATCGCCGCGGTGGATTTAGCCGCGCGGCGCGGTTTGTTGGGAGTTGTCATAAGCCAGATTTCAAATAAAAGCCGTCGTTAGAGGTAATGACTTGTTATTGGTTGTTATAGGTTGATGTCCGTGCAACTGCTCGCACAGCGCGGGCAGGAACACCTCGCTCACCAACAGCGGTTTACCTTTCAGCGCAAATACCGAACGTCGTCCCCACAAGGGATAGGATTGAGCGATGGCGGCAGGCACATAGCCATCATCGGCGTTAAATGCCGCCACTGCAATGGGGCTGCGTGTTAAGTGCGGCTGACTGAACAAAAAGGCACCCAAGGGACGATTGCCCTGTTTGCGCAAGTGGCGTAATTCGCCAGTGAGGCTGGACAGGGGCAGCACGCTGCGCGCAAACACCCAGGGCTGCTGGTGGCCGCGCAATACTACCTCGCGGATCAGTGCATAACCGGGGCGCGGCATGTGCAATGCGCGCTGCTCATCAGGGCTTGGCAGGGCGATGGTCTGGCGCAACACATCCACAGCAAAGTGGTTATCGCTGAGTGCGATCAGGCGCGCGGTGAGTGAGCCACTGTCATCCAGCCAGGTGTTTAGCATGGCGGGCGGGCGGCACTGGGGGGCAAGTTGCCGGCGCGGGCGCCAGCGGGAACGGCGGTGATGAACTATGGCACTGGGCAAAACCATCTCCTCTGCCTGGCTGTGAGCGGGCGCAGTTTATCAGCTTGTATTGCCCCGAGTGAGGAAAAACCGGTGCCAAGTCTGCCGCAACTGCCTGCAAGCAGGTAAACTCCCGTCTGCTACTACTAAAGGAGAGCTCATTATGCATAAGACCGATATTGTTGTTGCCCTGGCAAATACCACTGACCTGGGTGTAAATAAGGCGGACCTGGTTGTCTCGGCATTTATCGAACAGATCACCAATGCCCTGGCCCGCGGTGAATCGGTTGCCCTGTTGGGGTTTGGTTCTTTCAACGTCAGTGAGCGCGCCGCGCGCGAGGGTCGCAACCCACAGACTGGCGCGACTATCCAGATCGCGGCGAGTAAAACCGTGACCTTCAAGGCCGGTAAAGCCCTCAAAGACGCAGTCAACGAATAAGCTTTACCTTCTTGCCCTGCGGTGCCTAGTCGCCGCAGCGTTCTTCCCTCGACATTCCATAATTCCAAGAGGCCTCATCTATGTCACTGACTAACAAGATTTTGCTCGGCATGGTGCTGGGTATTGTGGTTGGAGTGATTTTCAACCTGATTTTAGGCGTGGATGAGGTCAATAAAATTCCAACCTCCCCGCTGGGGCAATGGCTACAGACCTTTGTCATCAATGGTGTGCTGGATGCCATCGGCCAGATTTTCGTGGCTTCGCTCAAGCTGCTGGTTGTACCCCTGGTGTTTGTCTCGCTGGTGTGTGGTGCGGCGTCACTCGGCGGTCATAGCCGTATGGGCGCCCTGGCCACCAAAACGATGGTGCTGTATTTATTGACTACCGCGTTGGCCATTGCACTGGCGATGGGCGTGGCGGTGATTGTGCAGCCGGGCGCGGCTGTTGATATGGCGCTGGGCACCAGCTATGACGTGCCGCCGGCGCCCTCCCTGAAAGAGACTATTGTCGGCATATTCCCCAGCAATCCATTTGCAGCGATGGTGGAAGAAAACATGCTGCAGGTAATTGTATTTGCACTGCTGTTCGGAGTGGCTATCTCGCGCACCGGTGGTGAGATCGGCAAGAGCATGTCTATCTTTTTTGAACAGTTGAATCAAGTCATCCTCAAGATGGTCATGATCTTGATGAGCCTGGCGCCCTACGGTGTGTTTTGCTTGTTGACCAAACTCTTTTCGTCGCTGGGTTTTGGCGCCATTCTGGATCTGGCCAAGTATTTCTTTACCGTGCTGTTTGTCTTGTTTCTGCACGGTTTGGGGGTTTATGGCATGTTGCTGAAAACCTTGTCCGGTCTCAGTCCGGTGATTTTTTTCCGGAAAATGTGGAAGGTGATGGTCTTTGGTTTTAGTACTGCCTCCAGTAATGCCACCCTGCCGGTCACCCTGCGTACCGTTGAGCATGATTTGGGGGTGGATAATAAGGTCGCCAGCTTTTCGGTGCCGCTGGGCGCCACCATCAATATGGATGGCACCGCCATTATGCAGGGTGTTGCTACCGTTTTTATCGCCCAGGCCTACAACATCGATATCGGTATTGCGGGGTATCTGATGGTGATTCTTACCGCCACCCTGGCTTCAGTGGGTACGGCCGGTGTGCCCGGTGTCGGTTTGGTGACCCTGGCGATGGTGTTGCAGTCGGTGGGTTTGCCGGTGGAAGGGATTGCACTGATTATCGGGGTGGATCG
>JACCDS012489380.1_pt1 | contig 10274 bp, 5 predicted proteins | sample 7446441 | NCBI WGS metagenome assembly JACCDS01 (sample SAMN15323445, study PRJNA562643) | freshwater metagenome | isolation source: river surface water | place: USA:Blue River Watershed | collected 2017-08-17 | reverse complement strand
TGAATTTATTCAATAGAAATTACAGTAATTGGGAAGCATTTCAACGTGTCAAGTTCATGGTGTATTATCATTATTTCGACGGAGTAATGAGTTATCCCGAAGTAGAAGAACATTTCAGTCTTTTCGTAAAACTCAAAAACATGCGCGACGCAAACCACCGCAACACAGAAGTTACGGACGGCAACAAACCCAGAGATATCGAAAATAGTCGTTCTAATAGAATGGAGTATTATATTAAATTTTCGGGTTTAGTTTATCAATTTAAGGTATGGTATTTGGGGAGGGTGGAGTGATAATTTAAGTGATTTAGTGACATGCATTTTGCGGTATTGGATAATGTGAAAGTAAGGCCAATTAGAGGACAAGTTGGGTTTTGTCCTATGTGTGGTTCAGTCATGATAGCAAAGTGCGGTAAAGTTAAAATTCATCATTGGGCGCATAAAGGAAAGTTACATTGTGATAAATGGTGGGAAAGTGAAACGCCATGGCATAGGGAATGGAAGAACCATTTTCCATTAGATTGGCAAGAAAAAGTTCATTATGATTCTACAGGTGAAAAACATATTGCTGATTTAAAAACACCACATGGGTTAATCGTTGAATTCCAGCATTCATTAATTAGTAAAGAAGAACAAGACGCCAGAGAGAATTTCTACAAAACGATGATTTGGGTAGTAGATGGAACAAGAAAATGGAAAGATTTGGATAGGTTTTATTCAATTAAAAAGGAATTTGTAATAAAAACAAATATACCAGACGTAACTGAAATACCCTTCCCAGAAAAAGTTTTTCCTTTAGAATGGATAAACAGAAATGTGTTTGTCTTTTTTGATTTTGGAGAAAGTCGAAATAAACATATAATTTATACATTTTACAGAAGCGTTAATTCATCAAAATATCTTTGTAAAATTTTTACAAAAGAAATGTTTGTTGAAATTATTAAATCAGGGAAATTGTTAGAAAAAATTATTTCTTTCGGAAGAAATACCAATGAGATTGAGAAAGCCAAAAAAAAGGAGCCTACTCATTATTTGGATAAAGGAAAGTGGAAGAAAAGGAGAAGGTGGTAATTCTTTGTTGAAATGGCAATTTACAATGTAAAATTAAAATTTGAAAAATGGAAATAAAGGAATATTTTGAGGGAATTAGAAAAGTAATTATTGAGAATTTGAATCAAGCAGAATCTGAGATATTAATTGCAATGGCTTGGTTTACGAATAATGAAATTTTCGAAGTAGTATTAAATAAATTGGAAGAAATTCCAGTGAGCTTAGTAGTTATTAATGATGATATTAATAATCGAATTGATGGTTTAGATTTTCAAAAATTTATTGATAAAGGCGGGCACTTTTATTTTGGTTCAAGTGAAAATCCAATGCATAATAAATTTTGTATTATCGATCATAAAACTCTTATTACAGGGTCTTATAATTACACTTATTTAGCTGAGAACATTAATAGTGAAAATATTATAGTTTTTAAAGGCGTGAATGATGTTATCCAGAGTTATACGAATGAATTTCAGAGAATCACAACTAGTGCAGATAAAGTTAATAATGTTAATGAATATTTATTTTTACATCCAATTCAAAAAGATCTTTTTTCATACAAAAATTATGGATTAAAGGATATTTATTCACATATCCAGTTATTGAAATCTTCGGGTAATTTAATTGTTGCAGATGCAATTCAAAAAGAAATTGAAAAAAAATCTGATCTATTGGAAAGTAATAATTTTCAAATAAATGATATAATTTATCGTCAATGGAAGCAGGATTATTACGCCGACAAAATACAAGTGCTGAATAATACTCTTGTGTTGTTTTATCGAACAAAATTGGATAGTGGTGGTTGGATTCATGGTCCTAAAGCAAAATTTTCATGGATTTTGGTGGATTCTTCCAATCCACATAATTATAGAGGTGTGGTTAGAATCACCAATATAAAATTAGGAGGCAAAAAAATTATTACTTCAACTGAAACCGAGGAGATTATACACTTTTCAAAGCAATCAGATCAATCATCAGATTTAGAAGCAGAAGGTCATGGTTATGCACTTAATGAGAATAATGAATTAATAAATGATCATGGTTACATTGTGCCAATTAAAAGTTTTAATATACCAGAGGGTGATACAGAAATGTCTTGTGAGATTCATTTTGATATTACCGGTTTTCCATTGGAAACAGTTCATTTAATTGAAGGTCTAGGTCATGAGGATAAAGGTAATCATTGGCACTGCTTTGATATCAATTTAAGATTAAATAGAGAAAAACTAACCTAAATTTAGTCAAAAGGCTAACTAATTTAGGTGAATTAATTTTATTTATATTAAATGAAATTGGAATTGAAATGAACAACAACTAATTGAAGACCCGAGCCTGTGAAAAAAATCAATGGTCTGTATAAAAATGTGTATTGGAAACATTGTGATTTGCCTCTCCCTAAGAGTATTTCATTAAGTGTTGGCTATGCCAAGTTTCTTTACACAGAAAATGACAGTTATATTAATTTATTTTTGGAGCCTAAAAATGGGCTCAATTTTTGATCCAATTTTCCACTCTTGAGATACAGCTATTTAAATTATCCCTTACTTCATAAACCCAAAACCGTTGGACATCCCAACCTAATTCGATCATCCTTTTATTTCGGATTTTATCTCTACGAACTAACTCGCCATTCCAGCTGCGGTGGTAGGCTTCGCCATCTACTTCAATATCCAATTTGCGGTCGCCAATTATCAATGCAAGATCTAAGCTGTATTTATCAACCTTGTACTGAGGAAGTGTTTTAATTCCTCTTTTATATAATTCCTCATATAATATCTTTTCCCAATCTGATACGATATCTTTACTATAAACGGTTGGATATTGAGGACCTAAATCCGAGTGATTATTATCAACTATTTGTTTATTGTTATCATTGATTGATTTCACATGATTTGCAAATCTTGAAAAATGATCTACTGATGATTGAATACACGCCGCGCGATCACCAACCACAATTAATCCAGCCCTAGCTCTAGTAATCGCTACATTGAAGAGATTTCCAGTACTTCTTAGGAATGACTCTGATCCATTACTAATACCTTCAGAAACTACTGTTGAAAATATAATTAAATCACGTTCATCTCCTTGAAATTTATGCACTGTATCTGCTAAAAAATCCTTATTCATCAGTCGATCTGTCAAATCTGGATCGCTAAAAACGATATCTTTTATCCTTGTCGCTTGTGCACGGAATGGTGAAACTACACCTAATGTTCCTTTATAGCCCATAGACACCAATCTCCGTAATTCAGTAACAACCCTTTGCGCCTCAATATCATTAACAGCGCCACCGCTTGTAGGTTTAATAACCTTGCCTTTTACATCAATCCATCGTAATGCGGGTTCATTAGGAACGCTGACTAAATTTGAATAATTAGTAGCTATTCTTAAATTATCATTATAAAAGTTTTTATTAGAGTAACTAATAATATCAAAATGTGAACGATGATGATCTTTTAGCTCAATTATATTCTCTCCTCTACAGAGTGTGGCTGATAACCTAAATACTGATGATGATGAATAGCTCCAATTAAGAAAATTTTCTGAGATCGAATGCTTTTCTATTAATTGATGGTCTTCCTTAGTGCTAATTTTGGTAATAAAAGTTAATTGTTTGTCGTCTCCAATTATCACAGCTCGTTTAGACCTGTAAAATAAAGGAATCGCCGATGCAATATCACATTGACTCGCTTCATCAATTATTAATAAATCAAAGAATCCAGGTTCAAATGGTACTTTACTCCGAACCGAAAGCGAAGTTACAGCCCAACAAGAAAGGATATTTGTAACTTTAGGTAAAAGGGAGTAGTACTTTGCCCATATTCCACTTTCGACATTTGAATTTTCACTATTTGACTTCACTATTAAATTCAACACTGTTAAATAGTCTCCAATTAATACTCTTTCTTTTTGAGACAATCGACTAGGAAGTAATTGTAACCATTGTTGCCAGAGTCGATTTGAGTTGTAACTAATCTCTTCAATTAATGCTTTTTCCTTACATATAATTTCATAAATAGAATCTCCTTCTGTTAGTTTATATAAACCTGAGAAGTATTTATTAATATTTCTCAGTTCTAATAATCTTTTTTCAAGCCTTTCTGATATTTTATTAGCTGATGAAATTAAATCATTTGTATTTAATTGAAATTCATTAATATGGATAGATTGAAAAATGTGTTTATGCTTTTGTATAAAATTTAATAGTGATTCAGCTCTTTTCTTTTCATACAAAAAGGCGAATATTTTTTCGAATAATGACCAATTAGATTTATTCGCTTTCTGAATTTCTTCATTAAGAGTTTGAGCAAATTTTGATATTTTAGTAAGTTCTTCATGTGAGTGCGATCTTAAAGATTTTATTACATCTTCTCCCAAAACATTTCTTAATTCCTCAATGTCTTGTTCAAGGATGTCAACTTCATTTCTCAGTGCAATTAGTGAATTGTGTTGAGCCCTTAATATTTCAATTTGACCAAGTAGCTTAGTGTGATTAAAATTGCTTTCGTCAAAATTCTGTTGATCCTCAAGATTGATGTTTGTTGCGAGAATACTTGTCAAATATTTGGATAAATCATCTTGCTTTTCTGTACCCCCCAATCTTAACATTACTGGTTTGTTACTAAGTCCATTGACACGTTGAAGTACAACATCAACAGCTTTGTTATTCCTTGATGCAAATAGTACTTTTTGTCCATCATAAACAGCATTGATAATTAGGTTGGAAACTACTTGTGATTTCCCTGTGCCAGGAGGACCAGTTACAACTGTTAGTTCACTTTGAAGCCCACGAACAATAGCATCTCTTTGTTCTTCATTCATTTGTAACGGTTCAATTAATACTTTATCCTGTAATTCCACCTTACCCAAATTCCCCTTAATCATTTTTGCCAGTATTGAATCTTTTAAAATATCATCGGGGATATACTGAAGATTGGTCAGTTCTTGTTCCAAGCCAACAGTGTATTTAGAACCCTCAGACAAGAAGATAGCACAACAATTGTAAATACCTGGTTTAACGGTAGTAGTTAGATCAATATTTGAAAGATTATCACAGTCAAGGTCTTCTTGCCAATCCCAATTACCACGGATCATTTGTAACCTTGCTGAAATCTCATCTATTTGTGGTAGTTCAATATTGTCAAGACCTAGCTCTTGATTTAGCAATAATAAATCCTGAAGTAATTCCGAAGATGATGAACCTTCTTGACTACTTGCAACTTCTGGATTCACAAATGGAGATTCATTTAACAGTTCAAGGCGTCCAAACAAAAACGAATCTTTATTAACTTTCTGGATTAAAACTGGTTTTACTTGATAAAAAACTTGCCCAGTTTTTGAAGTAACACGATGTAAATAAATTGGATATCCTAAATTTACATTTAGAGCATGACGTTCTTTTGATAATTTACCAATTAAATGGCTAACTTTTTCCCTCTCCAATTCAAAAGGCTCATCAAGAATTAATTTTGAAAGTTGGACATAATCTGGTTTCCCATATTTATTGGAAGCCCAAACGGAAATACCAGAATCAAGGTCTTTTGAAATACAATCTAAATAGTATGCGGAAAGTCTGCTTAGTTCTGTATCAGCCTTTTGTTTGCTGTTGTTTGATTTGGAAATATTCGCTGATTGGTTATTATCAAGGGACCATTCATAGCTGGCGTTTTGACTAACCTTGCCCTTTAGAACTCCGTATAAGATTGAATTCACTTCTTTTACATTCACATCGCCTATAGCTTTTGCAATGTCTTTCGCTTTCAATTTATAGGACTTTTTTAATTCCAAAAGAATTTTATCTTTTAGTTCCATTCGTAGTTTTAATAATTAATTTTGTGTAATCTAAAAAATAAGATTTAATTCTAGTAATCATCATCAGTTATTTCTTCCACAATTTTCGTTGAAAGTTCGTAGTAGTTTTTAAAGATTTCGAAACTTGGTCCAAGCGCTTTATGATTTTGAAGTGTAATCAATTCATCATCAATGATATCAAATACCTTATAATTGGCAATAACTATGCATCTCTTTTTAGCCCTTGTAATTGCCACATTTAATCGATTTGGGCTGTAGAAAAACTCCAGCCTTAATTTTGAAGCTAAAGGATTAGAATAGGACATACTGTATATTATAAAATCCCTTTCCTGGCCCTGAAGTCTATCAACTGTGTCAATAATTAGCGATTCTGTTTCCTCAGTATCAATTCCACCAATCTTACTATTCAGAGCTTTTTTGATTTCTCTAACTTGGGCTCTATATGGTGTTAGAATTCCGATGTCATTGAGCCCAATACCATTATCCAATAAATCACTAACAATTTCAGCCACAATATTAGCTTCATATGGAGACCGCCCTTGGGAATCAAACTCATGATGAAGATATAAAACCTTTGGATCTTCGTTATTAAGAAGTTTGTGAAAATTAGTACTTTGAAGTTTTTGATTCAATTCTGAAATTGAGGAATCACTAGATAATTCATTATTATAAAACAATGAATTAGGAATGCGGATTAACTTTTTATTAAGGCGGTAAGAAATCGTAAGCAGTGACTTTTCATTCGGATAAAGTCTTTCCAATCGACGGAAAATAGATTCGGAAAACATGGAAAGACCTGTTCCTGAAGGTATAATCGGATCAAGCTGTTGATGATCACCTACGAAAATAAACTTATCCGACTTGGACATCACGGCAACAGCCAACGGTATGCTCATTTGCGCAGCTTCATCAATTAAAGCAACATCAAATTCCCACCGATCAAGACGTTTCGATGCAGGATAACACATTCCGAAAGCAGTTCCTCCTATCACAATCCCATTTTTACTGAAATCATCGCTATATAAATAACTGATAAGTGGAAGTCTGGTTTTTCTGGTAATGTGCTGATTCCCCAAAATCTCTATCGCCTGATACTTTTCTCCGATTTTTATAATTTTGGAGCGATCTTTCAGCTCTTCCGATAGTGCATTCAGGCAATTATTTATTGCAGTATGAGTTGGGCCTGTTACAAAAACTTTTTTTCCTGAATCAACCAATATTTTAGCAAGATGTGCAATAGTTTTTGTCTTGCCAGTCCCTGGTGGGCCCTGGATTAGATGAAAGTGTTTTGAATTAATGGCTTTTGCAATAGCCATATTTTGTGATTCGTTTAGTTTGTAATATTCAAAATTAGAAGTTCTATGATTGTCTAAATAACCGCCAAGTAATTCCTCAATTTTATTTAATCTGTCAGGCTCATTCTCCAGATTTCCTGCCGTAGAGGTTAATAGTCTAAGAGTCAAGTCGGACTTTACAATATTTATTTCCCAATTGTTGGGGTTATAGTTTTCTGAGTCTATAAAACAATGTTTTACTTCATAATCATTTGGTGCAATAATAAAGTTCCTAATGGTGTCCTGAATAATTTCCATTGTGAATTCATGCAGCCCATTGCTCAATACCACCTGTCCGCCTTCCCTGAATTTTGATATATTATTCTTGCAGAATATTTTAGCTGATTTGATGAATTTCTCAGGAAAAGAAATATACGGACAATATTCGTTTGGTGCATATTCATAAAATTCAAATTCCACTTTTAGGTTAGCCATGGTAATTCCTTTCGCTACTCTTTCGGCTAACGGTAGGCTAATTTGCTCCTCATAGTCTTCATCCTCTTTTCGTTGCTGGATGGCAATGGCTTGTTTAAAGTCATCTATTATGGTCATGGTTATATGTTGTGGTTTATTGATTTAAATATAATTTCTACTTCATTTTTCAAAGGTTCAAGTTTAATCCGATGGAAACTATCAAATTTTTCATGAAGTACGATCAGATTCATGGATGAAATATTCATCCCATACTTCTTCTGAAGTATGTATCGATAGATATTTTGCTGCAATGAATACTTATAGTAGCTAGAATTATCTAAATGGTTGAGCTCTGACAATGCAAAACCATACCCATATTTAATTGGATGTCCATCAATTATTAACTTCTTGCTGCGTTTCCAATCTACCATTAGGTATTGATCTGAATTCGGTTTCTTGAACAGGGCATCCACAGTGCCCGCTATGTTATAATCTTCGAAAAGTATTGTTTTTTCAGCCGCTACAAATTCAAAGCCATTAGCAACTATTACCTTGTCGTAGAAATCATTAAACATCTTGTACTCCTTTGAATTTGAATCATAGTCTTTGCCCATGAGGAAATTCTCTATTTGTTCATGGAGGTAAGTGCCTTTTTCTGCGGCTTCATCACGGTTTTTAATAAACTCTTTTAGTACATCATCTTTAGTTCTTCCTTCCTTTTTCGCTTTGCCTTTGATATATCGGTCCAAATCAAAAGGAAAAAAACGTTCAATCAGTGTAGTTACTGAAATGTAGTCTGCATTTCCTGTTTGATTTTTAGGGTGATAATATTTGTGGGCCTCATCCTCAAAGGCGATATTGTCAAGTTGGTTTGAACTCTTGAATAGTTTAGTTCTGTCAAGGTTATTTTCTATTCCATCTATTTCATTAACATTAACTATGATTTCAGTATCTATATTTTGTTTTCCGAACGCTTCAATACCTAAGTATTTTTCACGGTAATGATCTTTTTCCCAACGTACCGCTTTCTGATAATCCCATTGGTTTTCTTTTACACAATTCGATGTTACTTCAAGTTGGTAAGAATAAATAGAATTTAGTACATCCTTGATGTACGCAATACACTCGTTTTCTTGTAAATGAACCTGACGTTCAGTAAAGCGAATTACAACCCATCCACTTTCAGTAAAAAATAGATCTCTATTGTCATCTTTTCCAACTTCATGCCTTGGAAAACGATAATAACCGTCATACGGCTCATCAATTTCTATATCGACATATAGATTGCAATCTTTATCAATTAGAACAATGTCAGGTTCATAAGGTTTATTAAAATAGGGGATAGCCATATGAAGATCCGTCCTAACTTTTAGGTTGGGGAAATTCGCCAGAACTGCACGGTGAAAATCAGACTCCTTAAAACCCTTTCCCAAAGCGCGACCTAATCTGGGAAGCTTAAGATATGAATTCTCCACGGGCATCTTGACCACAGGATAACCATACGTATCGCTCTGGTCAAAAAAATTATTTGGGTAAAATTTGATTTTTAAATAATCCGTTTGCTCTATATTAGCGATTGAAATTATTTGGTTAATGGATTCTTCTTTTTCTGGGTAGATTATATTTCTATAATTTACTTTCGGTTCTAAAGTTATATTTCGTCTGCATATTTTTAACAGGGCATAGTTAGACTCTTGATTAGTAATTTTTTTTTCTAATTCATTAGAAGTTAATTCCGCTTTTATTATTTTCCAACCATCTCTAATGTTGTTAAAAAATTCACGCTTTTGTTCCAAGCTTAGTTTAGCGGGTGAGTCAACTTGGAATTTTGTAAGTTCGTTAAGAAAAAAGTTTTTATAAGTTCGCTGTAATTTAGATAATTTTTTATCTGCCATGAATTTTTTATTTGTGATTTAGATTAAAATAAATTAATTAAACAGTATTACAGCATTAGGAATACTATTTCATAATGATTGTGGAATGATTTTTTGAAGTGAAAAAAAGAGTTCATTTGTAATTTTAATTTTTCGCTCAAAATCAAGGGTGATTTTATAATTATTGAATATTTGAAATTTCCACATTTTGAATTTTGGCTAGATAAAGGTTTTATTTTAAATGGGTTTATGCGGTTATTCGTTTGGTATAATTTATATTTCCAAATAACCCCATTATTTTTTTCTTTTCATATAGTCGATTTTCTCATTTTTGACACAGGATGATTAATAATTAGTCTGAAAAATGACATTATAATTAACAAATAAAATCACAAACAAAAGAAAATCAATAAGATGAAATTTATAAACTTAAAAAAGGGACAAATTCCTAAAATTCTGGATTTTGCCCCTTTTCACGGTTTCTTCAATTTTTACTATTCCTAATTTCCAAATACCCCTACAGTTTCTCACTTCTCCCCAGTCCAGTCGCTGTCAGCGATGATGTTGTAGTAAACGCTCTTCATCTGGCGGCCGCGTTCATGGCGAAGGTTTTCTAAGCCGTCGCCGGATTTGTCCCAATGGAAACGTTTTGCCATGTCAATGTTTAAGGAATCAGCCGCTGCTGCTATGTCGTGGTCCGTGCCGTAGTACTGGAATTCCCATCCCCCGAGCTTCAAACGATTAATCGTCCTGCGGATTTCTGCGCCCGTAAACGACCGACTGCTGTTCTC
>JACCDS011466840.1_pt1 | contig 10274 bp, 6 predicted proteins | sample 7446441 | NCBI WGS metagenome assembly JACCDS01 (sample SAMN15323445, study PRJNA562643) | freshwater metagenome | isolation source: river surface water | place: USA:Blue River Watershed | collected 2017-08-17 | reverse complement strand
TTCGGTAATGATGCTTTACAATGGGAAACTAGTAAAAAAACAGATATTGGGGTAGACTTAACGGTTTTTGACAATGTTAAATTTACTTTTGACTATTTCAAAAATGATATTGATGGTTTAATATTAAATTCTCCTGTTGCTCCATCTTTAGGAGTTCCTAATAATTCTATTTCTAAAAACATTGGAAGTTTAGTTAATGACGGGTATGAATTTGGTGTTGAATTCAATTTGTTTAACAAAGAAAACTTTAAGTGGGATATCAATACTAATTTGACTTTACAAAGAAATAAAGTTACTACCACACCTGATGGTAATGATATTATTGGAGGATCTTCAACAGATACAAATATTGCTCCAAATCTTATCATTCGTCAAGGAGAATCTATGAACTCTTTGTTTGGATTTGAATATTGGGGAGTAAATAAAGCGAATGGTTTCCCTGTATACTATAAAGCGAACGGAACATTGGTTCAAGGTAATCCTTCTTCACAAAGTTATACTGTGTTTGATCCAAGTAATCCAACTGCAACAGGGGCAGCTGCAACTTTGACTCAATCAGATAAAAAAATCTTAGGAAATACGTTGCCTAAATATTTTGGAGCATTTAATTCAAAAATGGTTTACAAAAATTTTGATTTGACTTTCTTAGTAAGATTTAGTGGAGGAAATAAAATATTCAACTCGACTAGAAGAGACTTGATGAACCAAAACTTTAACAACAACGGTACTGAAATTTTAGGTAGATGGCAAAGCCCTTCATCTCCTGGAGATGGATGGACTCCTAAATTGTGGGCTGGAGGAAATACTTTCTTAAATCAAACTAGTAATGCTACAACCCGTTTTGTTGAAAATGGAGATTTTATTAGTTTGGATAATTTAACTCTTGGTTATAATTTACCGGCTTCATTGACTTCTAAAATTAATGTTAATGCTATTAGATTCTTTGTTCAAGGACAAAATGTATTAATGATAACTAATTACAAAGGGTTAGATCCTGAAATGGAAACTTCTGGGGTTGATTTGAATGGAACACCTAGAGCTAAAATATTTTCTGTTGGAGTTAACGTAAAATTATAATTACTATGAAAAGACAATTTTTTAAACTAATAACGCTCTCGATTCTTGTTGTAGGATCGGTGTCGTGTACTGAAGAGAAGATCTTAGACTTGTCTCCAGTAAATAATATTTCAATTAACGATGCATTTTCTACACCGTCTTTGATAGAAGCATCAATTAATGGAATGTATAACGCTGCAGCTATCGGTCAGTATAATTCTACATCTCCAAATGGAGGGCGAGGTTATGTTTGGGGTGCTGCATTTGTTCAACAGAATGACTGTAGAGGAGAAGATGTTGTTAATGAGCAAGCATTTTACCAGTTAACTTATACAAATACATATGATCCAGGAACAGCAAATAATTCGTACTATTGGATTGATGGATATCGATTGATTAATCGTTGTAATTTAGTTATTGAAGGAGTTACTGCTGCTGTTCAAAAAGGCATTATTACTTCTGCTGTTGGTAATGATTATATTGGTCAAGCCAAATTTTTAAGAGCAATTACTCATTTTGAATTATTAATTCATTTTGCAAGACCATACCAATTTTCAGCAGGTGCATCTCATGCTGGTATACCGTATAGAGAAGTTGGAATTGATACTCAATCTGAAATTGATTCAGAATCTTTAAAAGGTAGAAATACTGTTGCAGAGTGCTATACTAAAGTTATTGCAGATTTGAACGATGCAGAAAGTTTAATTACTAATACTACTAAAAGTAAAGCAACTAAAAATGCAGCGATAGCTTTTAAAACAAGAGTGTATTTACATAAAAGAGATTGGGCGAATGTTATTACAGAAGGGAACAAATTATCTTCATTGTCTTTAACAGCTAATCCTGGAGATCCTTTTGTGACAGCTAATAATTTAAGTAATGTTGAATCAATTTTTTCAATATCACATGCTTCTACTTTGAATCCAGGAGTTAATGCGGCTTTGGCTTCACAATACAAAAGAAGATTGTTGGTTAGTATAAGTCCAATTATTTGGAATGATCCTCAATGGTTGTCTGATGATAAAAGAAGAACTGAGGGTGATTTAGTATTTACATCAGCAGGAAGAAAGTATACAAATAAATACAAAGATGATGTAACTTATACTGATGCAGCACCTGTAATTCGTTATGCAGAAGTTATATTGAATATGGCAGAAGCACATGCTAGAAAATCTACTCCAGATTTATCAACTGCATTAACATTGTTAAATCGTGTTAGAAATAGAGCTTTGGCGAATCCTTCTACTCAAGCTTATACCTCTACTAGTTTGCCAAATCAATTAGCAATGGTTGGAGCAATATTAAAAGAGAGAAGAATTGAGTTTTTAATGGAAGGTCGTCGTTGGGCAGATATTCATAGATTGCAAGGTGACGATTTGTATCCGATAGATGGTATTCCAGCCAAAGTAGCTAATGGTTCTCCTGCAGCTAGTTTGTATCAAATAGGTGCTGGTTATTCTGGACCATATGGTGTTCCAGCTGTTCCAGGTTCTGATTTTAAATTCTTGTGGCCAATACCTGTATTGGAAACAGCAGTCAACCCAACTTTGAAAACACAACAAAATCCGGGATGGTAGTTTAGTTGTAGTTTACTATAATTCTAAAACAGCAGTAAGCAATTGTTTACTGCTGTTTTTTTTATCCCTTTATATCAATTACCTTTGCGAAGCTAATTGGAGAGATCCTATTTTATTTGCAAATGAGAATTTATCTTAAATTACTTTTTTTATTTATTTCTATTGTTGCTTTTTCTCAAAATAAAAAAGGTGCAACTGATTTTAATTCTTCATACCAGAATATGTCAGATAGTACTAAATCTATTAAGAAAAAGATAGCTACTATAGATAGGTATCGCGTAATTACTTTAGATAGAGATACTACTTATATAGACACCTCTTTGACGATCCAAAAAGAATACAGCCATAATTATTTAAGAAAAGATAATTTTGGGTTGTTACCATTTCCTAATGATGGGCAAACGTATAATACACTTCAATACAGTTTGACGGGATTTTCTCTTTACCCTGAATTTGGGTTTAAAGCAAAACATTTTAATTTTTTAGAAGCTGATCAAATTCGTTATGCTTCAGTAGCTACTCCTGTAACGGAGTTGTATTTTAAAACTACACAATTGAAAGGGCAATCAGTAGATTCTTTTTTTACTTTGAATACTTCTCCAAATCTCAATTTTTCAATTGCCTATAGAGGATTACGATCGGAAGGAAAATATATGAATCAATTGGCAAGTACAGGTAATTTTAGGTTTACCACTAGTTATAATACAAGTAATCAACAGTATAGAGCCAATTTTCATTATGTACAACAGGATATTCTCAACGAAGAAAATGGAGGGATTACTACTGTTAGTGATTTTGAAAGCGGTGATGTAGATTATAAGAACAGACAACGATTAGAAGTTTTTCTGACTGATGCTAAGTCTTTTCTTAAAGGTAAGAGGGTGTTTTTAGATCATGTTTTTAGAATAAGCACACTTTCAAAAAGTAATAATTTGTATGTAAATCACCAATTTAATTACGAAAATAAGTTTTTTGAGTACAATCAAGCAACCGTTCCTTCAACTTTAAGTGGAACTATTGTATATCGATTTGGAGATTCATTCAAAACAAGCGGAATAAATGATCAAACACATTATAATAAAATGTATAATAAGTTTGGCCTAACGTATGAAAATAGTTCTATTGGAAAGTTTCGTTTTTTTGCAGATGACTTTAGGTCAAATTATTATTACAATCAAATTTTGATTTTTGATAATAGGACAGTAGTTAATATTTTGTCTCAAAAAATTAATAATCTAGGGAGCGAATATGAATATCGTAAAAATAAATGGAATGGAAAGTTTTTGTATTCTAGATCTATTACTAATCAGTCATTATCTAATTTAGATGCCAAAATGCAATTTGATCTAGATGAGGAAAATCAATTTACATTTCAATATCAAAACATCAATAAATTGCCAAATAATAACTACAATTTGTACCAAAGTAGTTATATCGCTTATAATTGGTCAAATGATTTTAAAAATGAAAAAATCAATTCATTAGCTGCAACCGCTACTAATCCGTGGTTGAATGCCTCTTTTCAGTTTTCAGTTTTAAAGGACCATTTGTATTTTAATGATGTTTCTTCAGTATCTCAAAAATTGACACATACTCAAATCATTGCTCCAGCACAATATGGAGGAACAATCAATTATATGTCTTTGAAACTAAGTAAGGAATTTAGATCGGGTAAATTTGCCTTAGATAATACTGTGTTATACCAGAGAGTAGGACAAGATGAAGTGGTGTTAAATGTGCCAGAATTGGTCACAAGAAACACAATTTATTTCACAGATTATTTTTTCAAAAAAGCATTATATCTTCAAGCCGGTTTAATTTTTAATTATTTTACAAAATACTATGCTAACGAATATAATCCTGTGGTTGGAGAGTTTTTTGTACAAAGAGAAAAACAGATAGGTGATTTTCCTAATCTTGATTTTTTTGTGAATGCTAAAATTCAAAGAACACGTATTTATTTTAAAGCGGAACATTTTAATTCTTTATTAACGGGTAATAATTATTTTGCTTCTCCAAATAATCCTTATCGTGATTTTACCATTCGATTTGGCTTAATATGGAATTTCTTTGATTAAAATGATTTTTTTTAACAAAGTGACTTAAATCGAGTATTATTTTAGTACATTAGTTTTTCATTTAATAGCCCCCTGAATGAAAGAAGATTTTTTACACTACCTCTGGAAATTTAAAAATTTCGACACATTAAATCTTAAAACTACCAAAGGAGAAGTTGTTACAATTATTCACGTTGGATTTCATTTAAAACAAGCAGGTCCTGATTTTTTCAATGCCCAAATTATAATAGGCAATCAAAAATGGGCTGGTAGTGTGGAAATGCATTTGAAATCATCCGATTGGTATGTACATCATCATGAGCAAGATTCAGCCTATGATAATGTAATTCTTCACGTAGTTTGGGAACATGATATTGATGTATTTAGGAAGGATAATTCGGTAATTCCAGTTTTGGAATTAAATAATTATGTTAGTTCAAAAACGATAGATAATTATCAGTCATTGCGTGTTACAAAATCGTGGTTGTTTTGTGAAAATCGATTGGCTAATTTTGATGAATTTCTTTTAAGGAATTGGCAAGAGCGTTTGTTTTTTGAACGGTTAGAAAGAAAATCAAAGTCTATTTCAAACTTACTCACTCAATCTAATTCAGATTGGGAGGAAGTATTATTTGTTTTACTAGCTAGAAATTTTGGTTTGAATACTAATGGAGAGCAGTTTTTTGAATTAGCTAAATCAATTCCATTTTCAATAATTAGAAAAGAATCTTCAGAACAAATTAATATAGAAGCTTTGTTTTTTGGAAATGCAGGTTTACTCGATTCAGAAAAACAAGATGAGTATTATAAAGAGTTACATTTTCGATATTATTATTTACTTCAGAAGTATCAATTAAATAAGCCAATTCTCCCTCCAGTACAGTTTTTTAGACATCGACCAGATAATTTTCCAACAATTAGATTGTCTCAATTAGCTAATTTGTACCACCATCACTATAATTTATTTTCAAAAATAATATCGTCAAATTCTGTTGAATCAATTTATGCGCTTTTTGAAGTGTCAACTACGTCATACTGGCTAGATCATTATCAATTTGACAAAGTAAGTCCAAATAAAAGAAAAATGTTGTCAAAATCATTTGTTGATTTACTCATAATAAACACCATTGTTCCTTTTCAGTTTGCTTATGCACAAAGTCAAGGAAAAGAGAATAGCGACTATTTGATTCAATTATTACATGAGATTGCCCCTGAAAAAAATGCCGTGGTCGATAAATTTAAATTTTTTGGGATAAATGCTACTAATGCATTTGAAACACAATCTTTATTACAGTTAAAAAATGAATATTGTAATTATGGAAAATGTATGAATTGTGCTATTGGGATAGAATCGATCAAAAATTAATCCGTTAATTGAAATTTATGTAATTTTGGAATTAAATTCGATTACTTTGAATCAATTAAAATTTTTTCTAGAAAAACATGGATTTCATGTGTCGTCTCGATTAGCGGATGCTTTAGGGATGCGTGCCAGCAGTGTGCGATTGTTTTTTATCTATTTGTCTTTTGTAACAGTCGGGTTGTGGTTTGCGGTCTATTTAGTATTAGCTTTTTGGATCCGATTAAAGGATTTGATTAGAGCTAAACGAAGCTCAGTTTTTGATTTATAAAAAAGAAGAGCTCCTATTTGGAAGCTCTTCTTTTTGAATGGTTTATTTTTAATTCTGATTATTTAACCTAGAGCGACTTTTGCTATAGCTAAAATATATTACAATACCAATTAATAACCAGCACCCAGAGAATAGTTGTGCTTTAGCACTCAAATTGATAATGAGATAACTATTAATTAAAATACCACATACAGCTATTACAGGTAACGCAGGAACCTTAAACGTCCTTGTGAGGTTAGGTTGTTTAATTCGCAACATCCATACTGCGATACATACCATAGTAAAGGCAAAAAGTGTTCCAAAGCTAGTCATGTCTGCTAATTCGTTAATTGGAGTAAAAGCAGCTACAATTGATATAACAGCACCTAAAATCATTAAATTAGTTTTTGGAGTCCCTGATGCTTGATTGACTTTTGAGAATACTTGTGGAATTAATCCATCTTTGGACATGCCTAAAAATATTCTTGACTGTCCCATTATCATAACCATTAACACAGAAATTAAACCAATTGTAGCTGCTACAGTAATGATTAAACCAGCCCAACCTTGCCCAGCTATATCAAATGCATAAGCAACAGGAGCTTTAATTGCATCTGGATATTTTCCTAGCGGATTGAAGTCTTGATAGTTCATCATTCCGGTTAAAACTAGTGAAACTAAGATGTACAAAATGGTACAAATTAATAAAGAGGCAATAATAGCAAAAGGAACATCTTTTTTTGGATTGATCGCTTCTCCCGCTTGTGTTGAAACAGCATCAAATCCTACATAAGCAAAAAAGATGGCAGCAGCACCGGATATTATTCCAGTTATTCCGTAGGCACTATGAGTAGATTCTTTTTCAATAATTTGAGTTGCTTCTGGAATAAAAGGAGACCAATTGTCAATATTGATAAAGAAAGCGCCAGCAATGATTACAAATACTACTGCAGAAACTTTTAAAAGAACAATCATGTTATTAGCCTTTGCAGCATTTTGAGTTCCTTTAATCAAAATAGATATAACAAATAATACAATTAAGAAAGCAGGTAAGTTCATGGAAAAACCTTCGCCAGTATAACTCGCAGGATCGGTAGTAAGCCATTCTGGGAGTTGGATATGAAAGATTTTGAGTAATTTATTGAAATAGCCCGACCAAGAAACAGCAACAGTCATTGATCCCATAGCGTATTCCAATATTAGACCCCATCCAATTATCCACGCAAATATTTCTCCAATCGTCCCATAGGCATAGGCATAAGCAGAGCCTTCAACAGGTAATATTGACGCAAATTCTGAATAACATAGTGCTGCGAAAACACATGCAATACCTGCAATAATAAATGAAATAGCGAGTGCTGGGCCAGCATGGTAATAGGCTCCTGTTCCTGTTAGAACAAAAATACCTCCTCCAATAATAGCTCCGACACCAATTGCTGTTAAGCTCCATTTTCCTAGAACTCTTTTTAGGTCGCTTTTTTTCATATCAGCTTCAAAAGCTGAAATAGGTTTAATTCTCCAAATTGACATGGTTGTTTTTTGTTTTAGTTATTAATTTCCAAATGTATAGTTTTTTGTAAAAAATAAAAACAATAATTGCTTTTAAAGTTATAAAAAGTGAATTATACATAGAGGTTGATTGTTTAATGAGGGAAATTTATCTATGTTTTTTCTTTTAATTCATTTTTTTCTTATTTTTAAATATCCCAAATTTTAAATTGTCCCAATCAATGAATTTCAAAAAGTGCTTCACGTATTTTAATTTTTCTAAATCACAACGATCTGGTCTTTTAGCTTTGTTAGTTTTGATTGTAGTTTTACAAACAATCTATTTTTTTGTTGATTTTAGTTGGCCAATCAAACAAAATTCTGAAAAAGAAAAATGGCTTGCAGTACAAATAGAAATAGACTCTTTAAAATCGACTATGACGATAAAAGAATCTAAATTATATCCTTTTAATCCCAATTTTATTTCAGATTATAAAGGCTATAAATTAGGAATGAATGTAAAAGAAATAGACAGATTGTTGTCTTTTCGAAAACAAAATAAATTTGTGAATTCAGCTGAAGAATTTCAAAAAGTGACTCAAGTTTCAGATTCTTTATTAAGGGTAATTGCACCTTATTTTAAATTTCCGGACTGGGTGAACCACAAAACAAAATGGAAAACATATAATAATCCAAATTACCCCGTTTTTATAAATAAAGGAAAGCCAATAGTGATTGATATTAATATGGCTACTACCCAAGAGCTGGTTAAAGTATATGGCGTCGGAGAAGTAATTGCTCAGCGAATAGTAAGTTACAAAGAAAGTTTGGGTGCCTTTGTCGATATGGAGCAACTTAATGAAGTTTGGGGTTTGTCACCTGAAGTATTGACTAATCTAAATAAACAATTTAAAGTAAAATCGATGATCGGAATAAAAAAAGTAGATGTTAATAATGCTTCGATAAAAGAATTAGCACAATTTCCTTACTTTAAATATGCAGTAGCAAAACAAATAGTAATTTATCGGAGTATGAATGGTACTATCAATTCTGTTGATGATTTAATAAAAATTAAAAATTTTCCTGTTGATAAAGCAAAAATAATTAGTTTATATTTGGACTTTTAATCAGAACCATAAATTATGAATTTCGATTATAACGAAACACAATTACTCATTGCGCAGTCGATACGAGATTTTGCAGAACAAAACATTCGACCACATATAATGGAGTGGGATGAAGCGCAAATTTTTCCATTTCCCTTGTTTAAAAAATTAGGAGAAATGGGGTTTATGGGAATTTTAGTTCCTCAAGAATTAGGTGGTTCTGGTTTAGGTTATCACGAGTACATAACAATTGTTGAAGAGTTATCTAAAGTAGACCCTTCAATAGGACTGTCTGTTGCGGCGCATAATTCACTGTGTACCAATCATATTTTAGCTTTTGGAAATGAAGAGCAAAAGAAAAAATGGATTCCAAAGTTGGCTTCTGGAGAGCATATTGGTGCTTGGGGCTTAACGGAGCATAACACAGGTTCAGATGCGGGAGGAATGAGTACTACTGCGGTTAGAGATGGAAATGATTGGATTATCAATGGAGCTAAAAATTTTATTACACACGCTATTTCGGGTCAAATAGCTGTAGTTGTAGTTAGAACTGGTGAAAAAGGAGATTCTAAAGGAATGACTGCTTTTGTAGTTGAAAAAGGGATTCCAGGTTTTAGCTCAGGAAAAAAAGAAAATAAATTAGGAATGCGAGCGAGCGAGACGGCAGAATTGATTTTTGATAATTGTCGAATTCCAGATGCGAATCGTTTAGGAGAAGTAGGGCAGGGATTTATTCAGGCAATGAAAGTCTTAGATGGTGGGAGAATTTCTATAGGTGCTTTGGCTCTTGGGATTGCTAAAGGGGCATATGAGGCCTCTTTAAAATATTCCAAAGAAAGACATCAGTTTGGAAAACCAATATCGGACTTTCAAGGTGTTTCGTTTAAACTAGCTGATATGGCTACCGAAATTGAAGCTGCTGAGTTGTTGTTACATAAGGCTGCTTTCTTAAAAGAAAATAATAGACCAGTCACCACACTTGGTGCTATGGGTAAGATGTATGCTTCTGAAATGTGTGTGAAAGTGGCTACCGATGCTATTCAAATTCATGGAGGATATGGGTATACTAAAGACTATCCGGTAGAGAAGTTTTACAGGGATGCTAAATTATGTACTATTGGAGAAGGAACTACCGAAATTCAAAAAGTAGTGATTTCTAGAAATATTCTAAAATAAAGCAGATTGAGTTGAGGGGATGGGAATTTTATAAATAATTTATAATTTATAATTCATAATTCATATTTTATTTATAGTTTTGCAGCCTTAACGAGAGGAGGTGTCTATATTATGTTAATTATACCAATTAAAGACGGAGAAAATATCGATAGAGCATTAAAGCGCTATAAAAGAAAATTTGATAAAACAGGAACTGTTCGTCAG
>JACCDS010460520.1_pt1 | contig 10274 bp, 9 predicted proteins | sample 7446441 | NCBI WGS metagenome assembly JACCDS01 (sample SAMN15323445, study PRJNA562643) | freshwater metagenome | isolation source: river surface water | place: USA:Blue River Watershed | collected 2017-08-17 | reverse complement strand
TCTTCGGCGCCGCTTACAAGGTCGGCGACCGCGACGGCCGCCTGGTCGAGCTGCTGCTCTTCGCCGGCGCCGTCTATTTCGTCATCTGCTTCAGCGCTTCGCAGATCGTCAAGCGCCTGCAAAAAAAATACACCCCGGCCTGAGTGCCGACCCAGGAGACATCCCATGATCAAGATCGCCAACGTCAGCAAGCATTACGGCAGCTTCCAGGTTCTCAAGGAGTGCACCACCTCGGTCGCCAAGGGCGAAGTCATCGTCGTCTGCGGCCCGTCGGGCTCCGGCAAATCGACGCTGATCAAGTGCGTCAATGGCCTGGAACCCTTCCAGTCCGGCGAAATCATCGTCGACGGCACCTCGGTCGGCGACCCCAAGACCAACCTGTCCAAGCTGCGCGCCCGTGTCGGCATGGTTTTCCAGAATTTCGAACTGTTCCCGCACATGAGCATCACCCAGAACCTGGCCATCGCCCAGGTCAAGGTGCTCGGTCGCAGCCAGGAAGAGGCGATGGACAAGGGATTGAAGCTGCTCGACCGGGTTGGCCTCAAGGCGCACGCCGCCAAGTTCCCCGGCCAGTTGTCCGGCGGCCAGCAGCAGCGCGTGGCGATCGCCCGGGCGCTGGCCATGGACCCGATCTGCATGCTGTTCGACGAGCCGACCTCGGCGCTCGATCCGGAAATGGTCAACGAAGTGCTCGACGTGATGACCGAGCTGGCCCACGAAGGCATGACCATGATGTGCGTGACGCACGAAATGGGCTTCGCCAAGCGCGTTGCCGACCGGGTCATCTTCATGGACCAGGGGGCCATCGTCGAGGACGACGACAAGGAGACCTTCTTCGCCAATCCGCGCTCGCAGCGGGCACAGAGCTTCCTGGCCAAGATCCTGCACCATTGATTGGACGTTTTTGTGGCGAGCGAACACCTGGCCCGGATGGCCTTTACTTTCTTTCTGGGCGGTCTGGTCAGCCTGCTGACCATGACCAATCCGCTGTCGAAAATCCCGGTGTTTCTGGCCCTGTGCGTTGGTGCGCCGTCCTCCACGGCCCGCCGGGAGGCGCTCAGGGCCTGTCTCTACGCCTTCCTGCTGCTGACGGTCGGCTTGTTCGCCGGGGTCGCCGTCCTTGAGATCTTCGGCATTTCCTATGGCGCATTGCGCATCGCCGGCGGGCTGACAGTCGCCCTGATCGGTTACCGCATGCTGTTCGATACTGCCGAGCCACCGGGCCAATCCTCTGCGGGCGGCAGCTTTGCCTTTTTTCCGCTGGCCATGCCGGGCATCGCAGGGCCGGGGGCTTTGGCCACGGTGATCGGCATCTCGAGCGAGATTGCCGAAATTTCAGGCGGGCTGGCCAGGGCGACTGCTTACGGCGCCACGGTGGCCGGCATCGCCGTCACCTGCCTGGTGATCTGGCTGGTGTTGCGTTCGGCGCGTTGGGCCTCGCGCTGGCTCGGCCGGGAAGGCTTGAACGTGGTCAGCCGGTTGACCGGCTTCCTGCTCGTCTGCATCGGCGTCCAGTTTGTCGGGTCCGGGGTGCGGACCTTCATGGCCGGCGCCTGAGCCGCGCCATGTTGCCAGGCTGACCATGTCCGCGCCCAAGGCCTTTTCTCCTGGTTCTTTGCCTCACCCCCATCGCGCCCTGGGGATTGCCCTCCTGCTGGTCGGTCTCGTATTGCTCGGATTGTTGTCGTATCGGCTGTCGGAGCAATACGGCATTGAACGAATGCGCGATGCAGCCAGCCACCAGTTGGACATCCTGGCGGCGGCGATCGATAGCGAGGTGACGCGCCATGCCTCGATCCCCAGTGCCATCGAGTTGAACCCCGACGTGCTCGCCCTGCTGCGCACGCCAGCCGATCAGCAGGATATCCGCCAGGGGGCGGCCAATCAGTTCCTGCAGAAACTCAACGATCACCTGGGTGGGCCGGCCATCTTCGTCATGGATGTCAATGGTCGGGTTGTCGCCTCCAGTGACTGGATATTCTCGGACAACCTGCTCAACGCTGACCTGTCCTACATGCCGTTTTTCCGCCATGCGGTGCAGGGCACCCCGGCTCGCCACTACGCGATTGACCCGGTGCGTCAGGAACCCGGCTATTACTTCGCGCTTCCCGTTCGCGACGAAAAGCAGGACTGGCGGGTCATCGGCGTGGCCGTCGTCAAGTCCGGCCTGCGTGAACTGGAGCGGCGCTGGCTGGCCCAGGAGGCCCCGGCCCTCATTGTCGATAGCAACGATCTTGTCCTGATCGCCTCGCCGCCGGACTGGCGTTACGCCACCTTGCAGGCCAAGGAGCGGGCGGCGCTGGAACGCATCGGACAACAGCAGTTCGCGGGGCATCCACTGGGCGAACTCAGCCTCGATATCGATCTTTCCGGCGCCGCCGAAGGCACGCTGGTCCGTCTGCCCAAGCACCTGCGGGGCGACTTGCAGGGCCTCAAGGGGGAACGTCAGTACCTGGCATTGTCACGCCACCTGCCGGGAACCGCCTGGCGCATTGTGGTGTTCTCCGATGTGCGGCCGGTCGGCGTGCAGGCGGCCACCCATGCCGCGCTCAGCATTGCGGCTTTCGGCTGCCTGCTGCTTGGCGTCCTCTATGCGCGCCAGCGCCGTCGTCTGGCAAAGGGCCGTGAAGAGGCGCGTGCCTTGCTGGAGCGCGCCAATCAGGAGCTTGAGCGCAAGGTCGAGGAGCGTACGGCAGACCTCTCCGAGGCCGTGACCGGTCTGCAGCGTGAGGTGGTCGAAAGGCAGCGTGCCGAGCAGACGCTTCGAGCGGCACAGGACGAACTGGTTCAGGCCGCAAAACTGGCGGTACTGGGGCAGATGGCTGCCGGCATCACCCATGAACTCAGCCAGCCGCTCGGTGCGGTTCGCGCGCTGGCAGCCAATGCGGTCGAATTCATGCGGCGGGGCGACATGGCAACGACCGAGAAGAACATGGCGATCGTCGAGCAATTGATCGAACAGATGGGCAATATCATCGGCCAGTTGAAAACCTTTGCCCGCAAGTCACCCGCCGTCTACTCGGCGGTCGATATCGCTCAGGCGGTGGAAAGCGCGCTTTTTCTCTTTGATGTCCGTCTCCGGCGCGAAGGTGTCACGGTGGAGAAAAAGCTGGATTCAGGCATTGGGGTCGCCTGGTGCGATCGCAATCGTCTGCAGCAGGTTCTCGTCAACCTGATCGGGAATGCGCTCGATGCGATGCAGGACGAAGTCGTGCGACGCCTGGAGTTCTCGGTCGAGCGGGCGACCTCGGGGCAACTCGCCCTGGCCGTCAGCGACAGCGGTTGCGGTTTTACGGAAGAGGCACTCAGCCATCTTTTCGAACCCTTCTTCACGACCAAGCAGCCGGGCGAGGGCTTGGGCCTGGGGCTCACCATCTCGCGCGACATCCTGCGTGATTTCGGGGGGGATCTGCTCGCCGGGCCTGCGCCCGGTGGCGGGGCGCGCTTCGTCGTCCTGCTGCCGCCTTACGTATCCGACCTTCAGGAAACTTCATCATGAAAACGCCACTGACCGTCCTTCTCGTCGAGGATGATCCGAATGTACGCCTGGGTTGCGAGCAAGCGATGCAACTGGCCGGAATCCCGGTCATCGCTACAGCCTCGGCGGAGGAGGCCGAACGCCATCTGACCCCGGATTTCCCCGGTATCGTGGTGACCGACATGCGCCTGCCGGGCATCAGCGGCATGGATTTGCTATGCCGTTTGCGTGAACGCGATGCCGACCTGCCGGTCATCATCATCACCGGCCATGGCGACGTGACACTCGCCGTCGAGGCGATGCGCAACGGTGCCTACGACTTCATGCAGAAACCGTTTTCCATCGACGATCTGGTCGATGTCGTGCGCCGGGCGCTGGAAAAGCGCCAACTCGTTCTCGAGGTCGAGTCGCTGCGCCGCCGCCTGGATTATCGCGATGACCTGGAGGCCCGCCTCATCGGTCGTTCGCCGCAAATGCAGAAGGTCCGGCGCCTCATCCTCGACGTCGCGAGTGCCGCCATCGATGTGCTCATCGTCGGCGAAACGGGGACCGGCAAGGAAATGGTCGCCCGTTGCCTGCATGACCTGGCCCGTCCCGGCCAGGAGAACTATGTCGCCATCAACTGCGGCGGCATGGCCGACAACCTGCTCGACAGCGAATTGTTCGGCCATGAACCGGGGGCCTTCACCGGCGCGCAGAAGCGGCGCATCGGCAAGATCGAATACGCCAGCGGTGGTACGCTCTTCCTCGATGAACTGGAAAGCATGCCGATGAGCATGCAGATCAAACTGCTGCGGGTGCTGCAGGAGCGCGTCATCGAACGCCTCGGCTCCAACCAGCAGGTTCCGGTCAACTGCCGGGTCGTCGCCGCGAGCAAGGAAGACCTCAAGGTCTGGTCTGAGCAGGGAAAGTTTCGGGCGGATCTGTATTACCGGCTCAATGTGGTGCGCATCGAACTGCCACCGCTGCGCGAGCGGCGCGAGGATATCCCAGCCCTGTACGACAGTTTCCTGCTGCACGCCGCGAAACGCTACAACCGCCCGCCGCCGCCGCTGACGCCGGAAACCTTGCGTCGCCTGATGGCGCAGGATTGGCCGGGTAACATTCGTGAATTGCGCAATGCGGCCGACTGTCATGTGCTCGGTATCGGTGGGCAGGTGATCGGTGCCAGCGAGGTGCCATCCCTGACCGAGGCAGTCGAAAACTACGAGCGGCTCCTGATCGACGACGAGTTTTCGCGCCAGCAAGGGAATATCCAGCGGACGGCCGATGCCCTGCGGATCGCACGTACCACGCTGCACGACAAGCTGAAAAAATACGGCCTGATTTGAGCGAAGGCCGTGCGGGGAAATTTCGGAAAACGTCATTCCCGCGCCCCGCAGCAAGTACCTTTGGGGTGCTCAGGCGGGAATCCAGTCAATCAACGAACTGGATCCCCGCCTGCGCGGGGATGACCGATAGTCGGGAGTCTCCTTGGACAGCCGGTTTAGAAGGCGTACTGGTAGCCCAGGGCCAAGCCGTAGGCGGAATCGCCGGGGTTGACCACGTAGTTGTTGGCCGAGCTGGTACCCATCGGCACCAGCGCTGACCCTGCCGCGTTCTTGTGAGCGGAAACGATGCCATAGACGCGGGACTGGGCGCTGATGCTTTCCACCCAGCCGAGGGTGGCGACGCGGCCCTTGTCGCTCGGGCTGACATCCTCGGTATGCCCCTCGGCGTAGGCGAGCAGCAACTGGCCGGTCTCGGTGGCATTGGTTCGGCTGCCAATCATCCATTCGCGACGAACCCGGTTGATACCGCTGTCGTTGTCGGTGGCGGCGCGGCCGAAGGCGGCCAGCAGGCGGGTGTTGCGCAGTTGATAGCTGGCGCCGACAAACGTGTTCTTGATGACGGCGGTCGTCGAACTGTTGTGGTCGTCGCGCTGGTAGGCTGCCGTCAGGCCAAGCGGGCCGCGCTCATAATTGACGGCAATGGCGGCGGCATCGGAGCTGCGACCGGTTTCTCCGCCGAGGGCCAGCATGGCCGTGGCACTCAGGCCGGCAAACTTCGGTGTCGCGTAGACGATGGAGCTGTCGAAGCGGGTGCCGCCGGTGCTGACGTTGCCGTCCGTGGTCGGCGAACCATAGCCCTGCTCGAAGGCATCGTAGGCGATCACGCTGTTGTACATCGGCGAATACTGGCGGCCGGCGGTCAGTCGGCCCCAGGTCGCACTTTCGACACCGGCGTAGGCTTGGCGCCCGAAGAAGCGGCCGCCCTGGGCGAGCGTGCCCTTGTTGGCGAAGAAGCCGGCTTCCAGCTGATAGATGGCGCGCAGGCCTTCCTTGATGTCGGCGCCGCCCTTCACGCCCAGGCGGCTGCCATTGAGGCCGCCGGACTCCAGGGCAAGCCGGTCGCCCTTGTTGCCGCCGGAGTTGTATTCGGTGAACAAGTCGAGCTTGCCGTACAGCGTGGCGCTCGGGTTGCCGCCCAGGGCCGTGCCGGAGAGCAGGGGGACACTGTTCGGGGCCGGGCGAGGTTCTTCCTTCCTGGCTTCCAGCTGGGCAATCCGCTCCTGGAGTTTCTGCAGGGCCTGTTTCATGTCGTCCAGTTCGCCCGCTTGGGCAGCAACCGGTGACAGGCTGGCGATCAGGCCGGCCATGGCGATAACGATTTTTTTCATGTGCTCTATCCTCTTCTCGAAATGAACGCCTCCCTGCCCGCAGCGTGGGGCTGCAGCATGTGCCATGGGGCAAGGGAGCTTGCTCAGGCAGGCGTCAAGGCCGGCCCGAGCGTTCTGGTGCTAGGTTGTGGCGTGGGGGCGGGAGATCAGTATTCCCAGAAAATACGCTGCAATTCCTTGCTGTCGCTGGTCTGGGTGAGGGCCACGGAGGCGAGGATGCGTGCCTTCTGCGGGTTGAGGTCGTGGGCGACGACCCAGTCGTATTGGTCGTCCGGTTGTTCGGCGTTACGCACCACGAAACCGCCGGCATTGACATGCGACGAACGGATGATCTGCACGCCTTTGCCGCGCAATTCACGCAGGGCGGGGACGACGCGATTGCTGACCGAGCCGTTGCCGGTGCCAGCATGGATGATGGCCTTGGCACCCTTGTCGGCAAAGGCGCGATAGGCGGTGTCGTTGGCATTGCCCTGGCCGTAGGCAATCTCTACCGGAGGCAGGCTGGTGATCTTCTCGATGTCAAATTCGGAATTCACCGTGTGGCGCTTGGCCGGCAGGCGGAACCAGTAGTTCTTGCCCTCGACGACCATGCCCAGGGGGCCCCAGGGACTCTTGAATGCTTCGGTCCGGATATTGATCATCTTGGATACGTCGCGGCCGCTGTTCAGTTCGTCGTTCATGGCGACCAGAACACCCTTGCCGCGAGCATCGCGGCTGGCGGCCACGCTGACGGCATTGAACAGGTTGAGCATGCCGTCTGCCGACATGGCGGTGCCCGGGCGCATGGAGCCGACGACCACGATGGGCTTGTCGCTGCGCACCACCAGGTTCAGGAAATACGCGGTTTCCTCGAGGGTGTCTGTACCGTGGGTGACAACGATGCCGTCAACATCGCCTTGTCTGGACAGTGCGGCCACGCGCCGGGCAAGCGTCACCAGGTGCTCGTTGGTGAAGCTCTCGGAAGCGATCTGGAATACCTGCTCGCCGCGAACGCTGGCCACCTTGGCCAGTTCGGGAACGCCGGCGATGAGCTTGTCGACCGGTACCTTGGCCGCCTGGTAGGTGGCGCTGTTGGTCGCTTCGGCCCCGGCCCCGGCGATCGTTCCGCCGGTAGCCAGGATGACGACGTTGGGCAGTCCTGCCCAGGCGGCAACGGATGCAAGAAGCCCGGCGGCTAGCAGCAGGCAGCGGGAAAGTGTGCGGTTCATTGAATCTCCTTGTTGGTCTGGTCGGTAGCCGGGGGCGGCTCCGTATCCCTTGCTTTGCACATGCCGTGCCAGCGAGGGATGACCAAAGGGGATTTCTTAACTCATTGATTCAATGGAAGGCGCTCGGCAGGTGTCTGTGGGCGGATGTCGGGATGCCGTGGCCATGGAGGCCTGGAGCCACGGGAATCCGACGGTTGGGCGCCAGGCCCGGCAGGGTTCAGTCCGGCTTGTGCCAGGCCTCGTCGCTTGCCAGGGCCGGCGCCTGGCGAGCCGAGTACGAGCGCACGGTACCCGATTCGAAATAGATGCGGGCCAGCAGTTCGGACAGCACGCCGGTGGTGATGAAATGCACGCCGGCAATCAGGGTGCCGATGCCGACGATGAGCAGCGGACGGCCGCCGATCGACTCGCCCAGTCCGAACTTGACCCAGCCGAGCCAGGCCAGCACGAGGCCGGAAATTGCAGTGAGTGCCAGGCCGATGCTGCCGAAGAAGTGGCCGGGACGGGCACGGAAGCGCATGAAGAAATAGACCGCGATCAGGTCGAGGATGACGCGGAAGGTGCGCGAAATGCCGTATTTCGATACGCCGGCGGTGCGCGGGTGGTGCGTCGTCGCTTCCTCGGCGATGCGGCGCGGCGTGGTGACGGTTGCCATCCAGGCCGGAATGAAGCGGTGCATTTCGCCGTACAGGCGGACGCGCTTGATCACGTCGCCGCGATAGGCCTTCAGGCTGCAGCCGTAGTCGCGCAGCTTGACGCCGGTCATGCGGGCGATCAGGCGGTTGGCGATCTTGGACGGAATCTTGCGCAGGAACAGGCCGTCCTGACGGTTCTGGCGCCAGCCGGCGACCAGGTCCAGGTCTTCGTTGAGCAGGCGGGCCACCATGCGCGGGATGTCGACCGGGTCGTTCTGCAGGTCGCCGTCCATGGTCACGATCACATCGCCGCGCGCCGCATCGAAACCGGCCTGCATGGCCGCCGTCTGCTTGAAGTTGCGGGTCAGTTCGACGACGCGGACGTGTGGGCCGTATTCACGGGCGCACTGCAGGCCGCGGTCCACCGTTGCATCGCTGCTGCCGTCATCGACCAGGACCAGTTCCCACGGGTGCTGGTAGCCAGCCAGGGCTTCATGCACTCGCTTGACCAGTGGCGCAATGTTGTCTTCCTCGTTGTAGAACGGAACGACGATGGAAAGGCTGTGCGGCGGGATGGAAAGGGCGGCTGTCATAAGCGGGTCCGGCGGGAAAGGCAGCATTTTACCGTGAAAGCGCTGCGATCTCCCGCCGGACTTGCGGGGGCAAGGCGTGCGTTACGACTTTCTGGCAGGCAGTTCCGCCGCGCGGCGGATGCTGGCTGGCACGCCGCCGATGCCCCAGCGGTCGGGGTGGGCGTGTTCGATATGAACGCGGATGCGCTCCGCATCAACCTCCATCAGGCGGGCGGTGATCGCGGTGAGTTCGCCGATGACGCGGTGCAGTTGTTCCACCGTACGGCCTTCCATCAGGACCATCCGGATGAACGGCATTTCAGCGTTGCGCCGTGGGGTATGCGCCAGCACCTCGCTGGCCGGATCACCGGAGATGCCCCATAGATCTGGATCGATTTCGGTGACCCAGACTTCGAGGCGATCCTTCGGGGCGGCGAGGATGTCCGACAGGGCGCTGGAGGTTTCACGTATCCACTGCTTGAGATTTTCGCGCGGGTGGCCGCTGAGGATGTGCAGGTTGGCGACGGGCATGTTTTTCTCCGTGGTTTAGGGCAGGCCGCGCCGGCGGCCGGCGTCGAGCATCAGGCTGGAGCCGGTCATGGCGTCGGCTTCCGGGGCGAGCAGCAGGGTCACCGCCCAGGCGATCTGGTCGGGCGTGCTGAGGATGCCGAGCGAGGATTCGGCGCGCATTTCAGCGAGCACATCCTCCGTGCTGCACTGGCGCTGTTCGGCGCGGGTGGCGGCAACGCGGCGCAGGCGTTCGGTGTCGGCCGGGCCGGGCACGATGGTGTGGGCGGTGATGCCGCGCGGGCCATAGGCCATGCTGAGTTGGCGAACGACATTGAGGATGGCGGCATTGGCGACGCCGGCTGCGGCGGCATAGGCCGTCGGTTCCAGACCGTAGTGGCCGCCGATGGCGACGATGCGCGAACCGGCCGCCAGGTGGGTGTCGGCCGCCCGCACCAGGCGCAGCAGGCCGCCGACCTTGATGTTGACGGCATCGACCATCGATTCGGTCGGCGCGGTCAGGATGCCACCAACAACCGCCACGCCGGGGCCATGCACGACCATGCGCACCGGCTTGTCGATGGCGGTAGCAATGGCGGCGATGGCCGAGTCGTTGCCGATGTCGGCGACACAGGCGCGGATTCCGGGGTGTTGCTCGGTCAGCGCCCGCAGGCTGTCGGCCGAGCGGGCCACGGCAATGACGCCGAGGCCGGCATCGAGCAGGCGCTGGGTGATGGCCGTGCCGAAGGCACCGGTAGCGCCAACCAGGATGGCGCACTCGTCTCGATCTGCGTAGGGTTTCATGGTGCGACTCCCGCGGTGGCATCCTTGAGTAGCCCGCGCTCCTTGGCCATGGTCATCGCGGTATCGGTGATCATGTCTTCCTGGCCGCCGATCATCTTCTTGCGCCCCAGTTCGACCAGGATGTCGCGGGCGGGAATGCCGAAGCGTTCGGCCGCCCGGTTGGCATGGAGCAGGAAGGTGGAATAGACGCCGGCAAAACCCAGCGTCAGCGACGAGCGGTCGACACGGACGATGTGGTCCATGATCGGGAAGATCACATCCTCGGCCATGTCCATCAGCTTGAACAGGTCGCAGCCGGTGTCGATACCCATGCGTTCGCAGACGGCGACGAAGGCTTCGAGCGGCGTGTTGCCGGCCCCGGCACCTAGCCCGCCGACCGAGGCGTCGATGCGGCTGGCCCCGGCTTCGATG
>JACCDS012176069.1_pt1 | contig 10276 bp, 9 predicted proteins | sample 7446441 | NCBI WGS metagenome assembly JACCDS01 (sample SAMN15323445, study PRJNA562643) | freshwater metagenome | isolation source: river surface water | place: USA:Blue River Watershed | collected 2017-08-17 | reverse complement strand
GAAATGAGCAGTAGGTATATGTTCTTTATTGGTGCCATATTTTTCCTGTTGTTGTTTTCTGGAATAGATTTAATCTATTTGTACCTACCAACAGAATATCAAGAGGGTAGAATGGCCTTTATTTTTGCATCGTTAAGTTCCCTTATTAATCTCATGACTGGGGTTAATTCTGGTGTAATTATGTACTCGAATAAATACTACGCAGGATCTGTGTTTTTGTTCATTTTAATTGTTGTGGCTTGTATTTCAAATACTTTTTTAATCGAATTATATGGTATTACGGGAGCGGCAATTTCCACTCTAATTGCCATTGGTGTCTTTAATATTCTTAAATATTTTTATATTCTAAAAACCTTCAGAATGCAGCCTTTTACAGTTCAAACTATTCGAATGTTTTTGCTGTTAGTTTCTATATTCATTTTAGTACTACTTCTGCCTAACAATAACCCTTGGTTTAAAGCAATCATAGGTAGTTCTATAACAATAGGTGGATTCCTGTTGTTAAATCGCTACTATAGTATTATTCCAGAAATCAATAAACTTTATAAAAAAATAATCCGATAGGTTTTATCGGATTAACTTGAAATTAGTTGTTTTGTAGATTTAATGCTCTTCCTCGTACCCCTCTTGATCAAATCCGTAATCTTCTGAATCGCCTTCTTCATTGAGTTCTTCCTCCGATTCGTCTGATTCTTCGCCCTCTTCGCCTTCTAAGGAATTAATGTCTTCGTCTTCCACACCATCTTCATCAGATATCTGACTATAAATGCTCTTTTCTACCAACTCATCTTCTGAAGCGGCTGCAATGGCTGCTAATAATGGATCGCTACTAATGTCCTGTTTCGGTGTTAAGGCCTGCTTATACTGCCGCGGCGCAGAACCATTAGAACGTACAATGGCTGGGTAGTTGGTCTTACTGTTTTCTTCAGTGATCTTCAACATCTCCAAACCAAATGTCCATTGTGCCTCTACATCAAATACATAGATAAAACGCTGATGGGGTTGCTCGATGAATCGCGCAATCCGCGTGTCTTTCATTAGCTTTTTGGGATCAACACCTGTACGAACTTCTTCTTCGTCAAGTGGCAAATCTTCCTTCCGCAAGGTAATTTCTTGTCCCTTGCGCCAATAATCATCGCTTACAAAAAAAGAGGCCGCATGCTTTTTATCAAATTTGAAAGCTTCCTGAATGGTTATATGCAAATCCTCAAAACTCTGCGCTGCTTGGATGTCAATGTCCCTGTAAACATCTTCATCATCCTCCAGGAAAACTCTGAATCTGTAAATTGCCATTGTTTATTTTTTGTAAATGGCGGACTTCATAAGCCCAATCCTGTTTAAAAAATGGGTTATTGATACACCCAAAACACCTAAGCCGTACTTTGTACTTCTTCTGAAATTGATTGAACTGGCTTCTGGAAAATACTTGGTAGGACACGTCACTTCAGCAATATCATATCCCGCATAAAAAATCTGTGAAATCATCTGATTGTCAAAAACAAAATCATCTGAATTAGCATGGTAGTTGATATTTTTCAAAACTTCTCCTGAAAAGGCACGGTAACCAGTGTGGTATTCTGATAGTTTTTGATTGATCAAGACGTTTTGCGTAAAGGTCAACATCCGATTAAATACATACTTGTAAAGCGGCATGCCACCCTTCAGGGCTCCTTTTCCTAAAATACGAGAACCAAATGCCACCGGGTACAAATCATTGGCTATTAAATAGGCTAAACTTTGAATAAGCTTTGGAGTGTACTGATAATCAGGGTGTAACATTATTACAATGTCAGCACCGAGACTCAAAGCCGTGTCATAACAGGTCTTTTGATTGCCTCCATAACCCTTGTTTTTTTCGTGCCGAATAACATGTTTAATGCCTATTTGCCGACCGATTTCAGAGGTATTGTCCTTACTGTGATCATCCACTAACACTACATCATCAACCAAATCAAATGGAATTTCGTCATACGTTTTCTTCAACGTAAGGGCCGCATTGTACGCAGGCAAAACAACAACAACTTTTTTTCCGTTAATCATAAGTCAACAAAAATAACAGATTTTGAGTAATTATTGAACTAAATATCCTCTAAATCAACGTATTTTTATAGGCTAGAGTGATTATTAAACGGTTACATAGTATGTCGGTCAGATCTTTTCTGCCGCCTTTCTTCATTACCCTATTTGTAAGTGTGTTCCTCTTTTTCTTGGTCCAAATTGTGATTACCTACCTCGATGACCTGCTAGGTAAGGGACTTAAACTTATCGACTTAATTACCCTTTTCACCTATGCTTTTATTGCCATTATCCCCCAATGCATCCCTTTAGCCGTTTTATTGGCATCTATTATGTGCTTCGGAAATATGGCAGAAAGCTATGAATTGGCGGCAATGAAATCATCGGGCTTGAGCCTTTTTAAGATAATGCGGCCCCTGTTAGTGCTGATACTGATTCTGGCAGGCCTTACTTTTCTCTTCAATAATTTTGTGTTACCAGTGGTTCACCTCAAATCAACCGCACTGTTATACGATATCCGTCAAAAAAAACCTGCAGTCAATATTAAGGAAGGCATCTTCTATTCAGGTATCGATAATTTTGGATTACTGGTGGCGAAAAAATCATCCGATAAAGACACACTAAAGGAGATTTTCATGTATGACCATTCCCAACACATGGGAAATACGGTTCAAATTTATGCGCGCTCTGGTAGAATCACTACCACTTCAGATACTTCAGCAATGATTCTGACCCTGCGCGAAGGAAACCGCTATGAAATGGCGTATAATTCCGGCATGGAAGGACGTACATTTACACACTTGAGCTTTCGCCAGTTGCAAGTCAACATTCCACTCGACGATTTCAAAATGAAACGTACCAATGAAGACTTATTCAAAGGAAATGAGGAAATGATGAATATTTGGCAAATTGATTCAGTAGCGGACTCAACAAAACAAGTTATTTCAAGAAAGGTAAATAACCTCGATCTTCAAACAGGTAGCTTATTCTACTCAAGAACGTTCTCAGTAATGAATAGGCAACCTGGACTAAAAACAGTGTTGCTTAAACCTTTTATGGACAGCCTTTCCTCTAAATTATATAATGCTACAATTGAAAATGCGCTCAATATTGCAAGGACCAATGCTGGCAACATTGAATCCTTAAAACTAGGCGTATTTTCAGAAAAAGATAGCCTCTCACGCTTAATGATTGAATGGCATAAGAAAGTGGTTATTTCGTTTGCCTGCATTGTTCTCTTTTTTATCGGTGCTCCGCTCGGATCCATCATTCGTAAAGGTGGACTCGGTCTTCCTGTGATTGTTTCAGTTATCTTTTTTCTTGCTTATTATATTCTCACTGAGATGTATATGAATCTGGCTCTAGAGCATAAAATGAATGAAGGACTAGCCATGTGGATGCCGCTTATCATTTTTCTTCCAATAAGTGTTTTTCTAACCTCTCGAGCTGCAAATGATTCTGCGTTGTTTGATTTAACTTTTTACTACCAACTTCTTGGAAAAATTTTCAAGAGAAAAGCATGATTAAAATTCTCCAAATAGGAAATAAAGCCCCTTGGCCTCCTGATGATGGTAGCAGCATCGCTATCTACAACATGGCAATGGGATTAATTCATGGTGGAGTAGAATTACACATGCTTACCATTAATACCAAGAAACATTTTAAACCTGATCACGCCGTTCCTGAATCGTTTCGCCAGTCTGTGCATTACCGTTCGGTTTTCAAAAACACGAATCCAACGCCTTTAGGGGCCTTTTTCAATCTTTTTACCAGTCAATCTTACTTTGTTACCCGTTTTAACTTTGATGAATACAGGCAAGTTTTGATTGAATTGCTCAAAAGTGAGAATTTTGATATAGTGCAACTGGAAGGGGTTTTTATGGCGAGTTATATCCCAGAAATTAAAAAGTACTCTTCTGCTAAAATTGTTCTTAGGGCTCATAATGTTGAACATCAAATCTGGGAAAGACATATTCAAGGGGAATCGCGAGTATCAAGGAAATGGTACCTGCAAATTCAAAACCAACGATTAAAGAAATTTGAACTGAATGCGATCAAACAAGTAGATGCAATTGTTCCCATCTCCAAAGTGGATGAAGATGCATTTAAAGCTCTTGGTTTTGAGGGTAAAATGATCACTTGCATGACGGGCGTTGATATTAATGGTTACAGGCAAATCTCCGTTCCTATAAAAAATCGAAGTGTTTTCTACATAGGCTCCATGGATTGGATGCCTAATCAAGAAGCAGTTACTTGGTTCATAAAAAATTGCTGGCCGATAATTCGAAAGGAAGTCCCAGAAGCTCGATTTTACGCAGGAGGTAAAGGAATGCCACTTCATTTTTTTCATATCACAGAACCGGGTGTCACCATTATTGAAAATGTATCTAGTGCGCCCGCCTTTTTTATGGAGCACGAAGTAATGGTTGTGCCACTTCTATCTGGCAGTGGTATTCGGATAAAAATTATTGAAGGTATGTCCTACGGTAAGGCAATTGTAAGCACTAGAGTAGGTGCTGAGGGAATTGGCTACACGGATGGAAAAAACATCCTCATTGCTGATGATCCCGAACAGTTTGCCGCTTCTGTCATACACTTGCTGACAATGCCAGAACAACGATTAAAGATTGAAACCGAAGCGTTAAACTATGCCACCAACCATTTTGATAATAGAATGGTCGTTCAACCACTAATTGATTTTTATAAGGGGTGGCTTCATGGTTAATCTCCTCGTCATAGCATTTTGGATGTGCTTTGTGTTCGTTTTTCATACGTACATTTTGTACCCCTTTGTCATGATTTGGTCCTTCAAAACACCGAAAAAACAGCGTCCATTTTATCAATCAAACGAAATTCTTCCTACTGTCGCGGTTTTAATTGCAGCATACAACGAAGAAAAAGTGATTGAACAAAAAATTCGCTCTGTTTTCGACACCAATTACCCACTGCACTTAATTCAAGTACTGGTTGGTTCAGATGCCTCAAGTGATAAAACGGACTTTATTTTACAGAATCTTAGTAAGGAATTTCCAAACATTCGTCTTCAATTATTTTCCCATCGATCAGGTAAAATTAATATTGTGAATCAGTTGCAATCAATGACAGAGGCAGAATTATTATTTTTAACAGATGCCAATGTCATGTTTAACCGTTCTACTATTTATGAATTGGTTAAGTATTTTAAAGATGAAGAAGTGGGTATTGTTGCTTCTAACATTGTAAAGCAGTCACAAGTTGAAGAAGGAATAACCTATCAAGAAAAGAAATACCTCTCTCTTGAAAACAGATTAAAGTCTGCCGAAAGTTGTGCCTATGGTATTATTATGGGTGCAGAGGGAGGGTGTTATGCTATTCGAAACAACTTATTCAGTAGGGTCCCCATCAAATTCAATGTGGATGATTTTTTTATTACTATGCAAGTGATTGCCAGGGGTAAAAAAACCTTGTTTAATCCCGATGCTTTATGTTTTGAAGATGTACATAGCGATTCTTCTGGTGAATACATGAGAAAAGTGCGAATTTCGTCTGGAAATTTCCAAAATCTGCTTTTCTTTAGAAGTTATTTATTGGCCTTTTGGAAACCATTGGGCTTCATGTTTTGGTCGCATAAGGTGCTTCGCTGGTTAACGCCTTTTTTCCTAATCTTTACGTTCTTAAGCTCAGCGGTACTTGCGTTTCATGGGATTATTTATTTGATCGCATTTATTATTCAAGTAGGTCTGCTCTTATTGGTGGTATTGGATCAATATGTGGGGGTAGCTCAAAGACACGTTCGATTTATCTCACATTTTTATATGATGAATCTGGCACTTTTAGAGGGATTTATCCGTTTTACCAAGGGAATTAAATCTAGCATTTGGCAACCAATAAAAAGAAATGTATAAAAATTTGTTGGTCATAGTACTTGTTCTTATGGCATCTATCTTATGTGCCCAAGGAAAAGAAATTAAAATCGTGCATGCGGATAATTTGGCATTTGAAAATAAGCGCCATTTATTGCGAGGTGCTGTGATTTGTGAACACGAAGGGGCCATTTTAAGATGTGATACGGCAATTATTAATCGCGAAGAAAATAACATGGTAGCGTATGGGCATGTTTTGATTACCAAGGGAGATAGTATTCGCTTAACGGGTGATGTTGTATTGTATGATGGCAAAACGCGCGTTGCATCGCTAGAAAAGAATGTAAGATGCACCGATAAAGAAATGGTGTTAACGACTCAGATGTTACTATTTGATCTGAAATCAAATGTGGCGAGTTACTACAATGGCGGAACCCTGGTAAATAAGTCGAATACCTTGGTAAGTAAGAATGGCCATTACAATTCAAATAACCGTGAAGCAACTTTTCATTTTGACGTTGTACTAACCAACCCACAATATGAAATGAAGTCCGACACTCTGCGCTACCAACTCACTAATCGTACGGCTTTTTTTATTGGCCCGAGTATTATTATTAGTAAAAAGGATTATATCTATTGTGAGAATGGCTGGTACGATACGCAAAAAGAAAAATCGGCCTTTAGTAAAAATGCCTTACTAGTTACTGAAAATCAAAAACTAAGGGGCGATAGTTTGGTGTACGATAGAAAACTTCAAATAGGTAAGGCATTTAATAATGTGACACTTTTTGATACCTCAGGCACCTCTTTTCTACAGGGACAGTTTATTGAATACCGTCAAAAGGGCTCTATTGCGCTGGCAACGGGACAACCCTTGTATTGCCGAATAATGGATAAAGATTCACTTTTTATTGCAGCAGATACCATGTTTCATAAGGATATTGATTCTACCTTCCGCTTTTTAACTGCTTTTCATCATGTCAAGATTTTTAAGTCCGATTTACAGGCTAAAGCTGATTCTACTACATTAAACACGAAGGATTCGCTCTTGACCTTGTTTAAATCACCCATATTGTGGATGAAAAACAGTCAAGCAACCTCGAAGGAAATAAAGGTGTTTTTGAATAAAAATGAAGTCAAGGGATTTAGGCTTGAAGGAAAAGGTTTTTTGGTACAAATGCCCGACACTGCGAGGAAGGAACAGTTCAATCAGATGACAGGTAAGGAAATAAATGGTCTTTTGAGTAACGACACAATTCGTAAAATAACAATAAAAGGAAATTCGGAAATGATCTACTTTGCTAAAAACGAATCGAAATCAATTGGTCTGAATCATACAACGTCAACCGATATGGTGATCTGGTTTGCAAAAGGTGAAGTTTCACGCGTGAGCTTGCAACCATTAACCAAGGGAAAGGTAGACCCGATGTCGAAAGTCACATCTGATAATTCATTTCTAAAAGGATTTAATTGGTTGTATCCGTCGCGACCCAAATCGCGATTTGAGATATTTAAGCCTTAATTGTTTACTTTTCAAACAAGGCTTTCAATTCTGTAGCATCTTCTGCCTTCATTCTCCCAGCAATTATTAAGGATAACTGCCTCCGACGAAGTGCTCCATCAAATCGCTTTTGCTCTATTTCAGTTTCTGGAATAAGAGCTGGAACGGGTAGGGGAGATCCATTTTGATCGATTGCAACAAAGGTTAATATGGCTTCATTACATTTTGTTTTTGCGCCTGTAGCTGGATTTTCAACGTAAACATCAACATAAATTTCCATACTGCTTGAAAACGCGCGTGATACCTTTGCTTCTAAAGTCACCACACTGTTTTGTTTAATGGGATTATCAAAAGACACATGATTGATGGCAGCTGTTACAACCACCCTACCACAATGTCTTTGAGCTGCAATGGCAGCAGTGATATCAACCCATTGCATGAGCTTACCCCCGAATAAATTGCCTACATGGTTGGTATCATTAGGTAAAACGACTTCGGTATTAATCGTTAACGATTGGGAAGGTTTTTTTGGTGTCATATGAATCAATGCAAAGTTAACCAATATTCATACATTTACTCCATGGATTTGTTATACGTAAAAGCCACTCATATTGTTTTTGTAGTAAGCTGGTTTGCTGCCTTGTTCTACATTGTTCGGTTGCTTATTTATGCAAGGGAAGCTCAAGATAAAGATGAATTAGAAAGAAACATTCTAACCACCCAATTACTATTGATGCAAAAAAGGCTGTTTAATATTATTGGTTGGCCTGCTATGTTTTTAACGGTAATCACCGGAACTGCTATGATTTATATGGTGCCAGCGTATCTTTCGCAACCTTGGATGTGGCTAAAACTCATCCTAGTTGTACTGCTGGTTTTTTACCACCTAATCTGTGCACGAATCATTGCAGAACAACATAAGGGAATATACAGATGGACTTCAACGAAACTGCGGATGTTCAACGAAGTAACTACAGTTTTATTGGTTGGAATTGTTTTTCTCGTAGTGCTAAAGTCCTCAGAAGGTTTTATGTGGGGCATACTGGGAATAGTTGCGCTAGGTGCGGTTTTGACGCTTGCAGTTATGCTCTACAAAAAGTCTAGAGCAAAAAACAACGGATAATTTTATTCGGTTACCCTAATCCAACTATGTTTCAAGAGGGGTTGGTGTTGCTCCTTCGCTTTTTCAGCTGTGATATGATCAATATATGATCCGGCTGTAACAACGTACATGCCTTTTTGTTGTTTTGAAGAAATTGCAGCCTTGATGCCTTCTGATGTAAGTTTGTTTACCATCTTTAAGGCATTAGCTCTAATAGAAAAACAACCTGCTACCAATTCATAACGGCCTTCTAGTTTCGAAAGTAGTTCTGCAGGCTCGTTAGCGGGTACATCGACTTGGACAGGAATAGTTAGATTGAAACAATCTAAAGTGGCTAATCCTGAATGATCTGCGGTAAATCCAATAGATTGTTTGCTTCTATCTTTTAATAAAAGAGGTGGATAAACCATTTCGTGATACGAAGCGTGCGCTTGCTTGTTAAAAAGTGCAGCCATAATTGGTCCGTTCACCTTTGAATTTAGTAATATCGATAACAAAGCAATGAACAAGGCCGACATAGCAATGGAGGCGATGTAGAAACGGGACTTACTTCTTTTTTGCTTAGTAATGGCTGGGGCAGGTCGATCTTCAAACTTCAAAGCACGTTCGTGCTGAATAGGTGGCGTGATTTGTGGTAGACGATTGGCCGTTACTGGTTGTAGGCCAAAACTGTCTGTCAAAAAGTTTTGTTGACTTAAAGGCTCAAAACTTATCTGACCTTCTAGGTTCAAATAAAATAGGCCTATTTCAGGCATTTCAAAACGTTTACGCGCCTTTAACAAGGTGTTGCAGTAATCGGCAAAGTCTTTCAAATGCTCACCTGCTTCCGAAGCTTCACATTTTAACTCAGAGACTAACCAACTGCGCAAAATACCATCATCTTGTAACAAGCGAACGTTGAATCCAACCGTTTTCATAGGTGGAAAAATCATACCATTGGCATGAAATCGCGAAGGAGAGGACTTAAGTACAAACCCACCAAAACCTGGCACAACTAAAAAGTCGTGTTTGTAGAGTAATCGCTTAATGCCGGATATGATGGTTTGTTGCGTTGTCATTCCTCGGAAGCCAAATATAATCAAGTACTATTACAGAGAGTAGTTGTTTTTTTGAAAACTTTTTTAAACCATTCTTTTCAGCCACAAGGTCAATTCAATAGTTAGTCTTATTTTTGCAAGAATTGTTACATGAGAATTTTTAACATATTGATTATAAGCCTTTTGGCTTTTTCGTTCCAAACTCAGCAACCTCAAGTCAACGTTGAAGAGTTAATGGAAAAAAGTCTAAAATCGATTCGAGAAATAAAAGGCCTTAAATACCACCTTAAAATTACCGAAAGAGGTAAAAAGGGTTTCAATAACTATGAAAGTTCTGTCAAATTTATTCGTAATCCTCGACAAATATACCTGTATATCAAGGGAATAGAAGTGCTTTGGGTTCAAGGGACCAACAATGGTAAGGCTTTAATAAAGCCCAATTCCTTCCCTTATTTTAATCTAAACCTTGATCCCATGGGCGACTTAATGCGACAAGACCAACACCACACTTTGAATGAAATGGGGTATGATTATTTTGCTGGGATTATTCAACATACCATTGATAAAATGGGTGCTAAATTCAACGATGTATTTCATTATGTTGGAGAAGAACGTATAAACAATCGGCCTTGTTACAAAATCATCATTGACAATAAGGATTTTAAGTACATTCCCTATACAATTGGTGATAATGAAAGTATTACATCCATTGCCCGTAAATTCTATATCCCTGAATACTTGATTTTAGAAAGAAATCCGTCCTTTAAGGACTATTTTG
>JACCDS010953622.1_pt1 | contig 10277 bp, 11 predicted proteins | sample 7446441 | NCBI WGS metagenome assembly JACCDS01 (sample SAMN15323445, study PRJNA562643) | freshwater metagenome | isolation source: river surface water | place: USA:Blue River Watershed | collected 2017-08-17 | reverse complement strand
TAAACCAGGGCAGCCAGCGTTGCAACACAGGTTCTGCTGCGGCACTCAGCGACGGATGGCGGAATAACATTTGACAACACTCGGCGTAAATACGCCGGCACAACTTTTTCATCTTCTGAATTTACCAGCTCAAATTTCAGCGCACATTTGTACTCTTAAATTCAAAAAAACTCCAGATTAAAACATCACTAGAATTTCAAAACATTGTTTTATATAGATAAAAATAATATCAGACAGAGGGAAACAAAAGGCATTCAACTATAATTTCAGGGTACATGCGTACTTTTAAGTCAACTTTGCAAAAAAAAAGCAGCCGGCAGGCTGCTTTTTTTACTAGCTAAGTCTTCAGGACAACGCGGCCAGTGCCGCTTCGTACGACGGCTCATCGGCAGTTTCTGCCACCTGCTCAGTGTGCAGGACAGTGCCATCAGTCCCGATCACAACCACAGCGCGGGATAACAAACCACGCAACGGGCCATCGGCAAAGCTCACCCCATAGTCGGCACCAAAGCTGCTGCGGAAACTGGAACCATTCACCACCGCATCCAGGCCTTCTGCACCGCAAAAACGCGACTGGGCAAATGGCAGATCAGCCGAAATACACAACACTTTGGTGTTGTGAAGACTGCTCAGTGCCTGATTAAATTTGCGTACTGAGGTGGCGCACGTTGGGGTATCAACGCTTGGGAAAATATTTAATACCAGCCGGCTGCCGGCAAAATCTGCCAGACGCACATCAGCAAGTCCGGCGCCCGTCAGCACAAAATCGGCAGCTTTGCTGCCCACAGCTGGCAGCTCACCCACGGTTTGGAACGGATTTCCTTTTAAAGTTACAGTGGCCATAACGACTCCTTTTTGATGAATATCAGAGCAATGCTCAGTTGTATGAATTGCCAAAACCTTTTTTCGGTTTCTGCGGTTTTTGTTGCCGCGTAACCGGCAGCTGCACCTCAATCGCGTTGGTTGCCGGCACGTCCAGCGTTCGTGGCGTCTGTTCTGCATCCTGCCACGGGTGCCAGACTTGCAGCTTATAGGTCCCGGCCGGGACCCCGTTTAATACCACAGTCCCGTCGGCACGACTGACCGCAAGATAAGGACTGTCCCCGACATAGACATACGCCTGCATGTAGTCGTGAATGTTGCAGCCAAGCGCAACAATACCGGCTTTGTCAAACACCACCGGGGCTTCCGGTTTGCCGGCATACAGTTTTAATTCAAAGACTTTGGCCGGCGAAAACGAATAGACGTGATGACGGGTTTTATCCTGATTAGGAAACTCCACCGCGGTACCTTTTTGCACTGCCGAGACAAAAGGGACAAACATCAGGCCTTTTTGCGCCACTTCCGATGGTGTCTGCAGGCGCGGCGGATCAGACAGCTGCAGTTCCGCCACCGCGTCTTCCAGCGGCACGCCTTGTTGGTCGGTAATGCGGATTTGGACAGTGTCAGCAGCAGCGCCTGTCAGTTGCAGCAATGCTGCGCAGCACAGCAATTTGTGCAGTAAGGTCATGAGTTCACTCCGGAATTGCCAGCAGCAGTGACGCACTCAAAGCGCAGGCTGCAAATTAACTCAACGGCTCAGATTGCGCCAGAGGGTTCCGGCGGTTCAGGGCGGCAGTATAGCAGTCCGAACAATAAAAACGCTGGTACTGTCGGGATATTTATCCGGTCCTATACTGGCCTTAACGCCACAAAGGCGATAATTTACAACTATTTGCTCAAGCCTCCGGAGTCGTCCATGTGCAAAATGCCGCAGCGTGTTTTTTCCCGAAATTGTTGGTCTGCTGCCTGCTTGTTTGCCACCGTCACCGCCACAGCGACTGAGCTGACGCCCTGGCTGGAATTGCAGGCCAAAGCCGAAGTGGGCTGGATGCAACACAGTGAACAGCCGGACAACCTCGGCGCATGGTGGCGCCACGGTACAGGCCAGCTGGCGGTGCAGGATGACCACCTGAGCACAGGCCCTGTGCTGGCGGCGCTGCAGATCAACAGCGACAGTGCACTGTCCGCCCGCCTGCACCTGAGCCAGCAGCAGGCGCTGGACGGTGCCACCGGCATTACAGAGGCCTGGCTGCAGTATCAGCCGTTGCCTGTTGCCGGCTATCGTTTTAAAACCCGCGCCGGCTGGTTTTATCCGGCGTTATCACTGGAAAACACCGACACCGCCTGGAGTTCGCCGTACAGCAGCACTTTTTCGGCTGTGAACAGCTGGTACGCCGAAGAACTGCGCGCCAAAACGCTGGAACTGAGCCTGAGCCGGCCTGGCCGCAGCTTTGCATCGGCGCACAGCTGGCAATGGCTGCTCGGCGTTTTTCGTGACAATGACCCGCTGGGTTCTCTGATTGCCTGGCGTGGTTTTGCCGTGCATAACCTGCAAACGCGGATCGGCGGCCGGATTGATTTTGCCCATTACCCCAGCCTGCAACGTTTTCCGCTGGACAAGCAGCCGGATTGGGTGGAACCCTTTGCAGAACTGGACGGTCACACCGGCTGGTATGGTGCTGTGCATTATCTGTATCAGCAGGACACCGAACTGCGGTTTTATCATTACGACAACAGAGCTGATCCAACAGTCCTGGCGCAAGGACAATACGCCTGGCTGAACAAATTCGACCAGCTGGCCTTCCAGCAGCAATTCAGTGAACGCTGGCGCTTGGTCAGTCAGTATCTGGATGGCCACACTGAGATGGGTTATGACACCGTGTTAATCGACTACCGTGCGGCTTTTATTCTGCTGAATTATCAGCATGACCTATGGCAGGCAACGCTGCGCTATGACCACTGGCAACAATGGGATCGTGATGCCACAGCTGGCGACGATAACAGCGGCCGTGGCCATAACTGGACGCTCGCCTGGCAATACCCGCTCAGTGAGCACTGGGTTTTTCTCAGTGAATTCAGCCGGATGAACAGCCATCAGGCCAGCCGCGGCCAATGGGCAGACTGGCCGCTGCAGCGCAACTTTTATCAGAGCCAGTTCAGCCTGATTTGGCGCTTTGACTAACTGATCCAAGACCTAAGACAGCACCAGCCAGATGCCAACACCTGCCATCAGGCCTGCGGCGATGCGGTTCATCAGCCTGGCATTGCCTTCCTGCATAAACAGTACGCGCAGCGCTTTACCGCCGCTGGCGTAAAGCAGCAAGGAGGCAAATTCCAGCAGCAGAATAATCGCCAGCAACACCAGCAATTGTGGCCAGAACGGTAAGCTGGCGTCGATAAAGGGCGGCAACAGCGCCATATGAAAAGCCCAGCCTTTGGGATTCGACACCGCAGTGACAAAGCCTTGCGTAAAGAGTTCGCGGCGGGAACTTTGCTGCGCCTGCCCCGGCTCCGGGATCGCCAGTTTGCCTTTGCTTTGCCACATCTGCAGCGCCAGATACCCCAGATAAGCACCACCGAGCCATTTAAACGCGGTCAAAAGGCCGGGCATACTGAGCAGCAATGCCGATACGCCAAGCACAGCCGCTAACGCCACCAACCCAACGCCGAGCAATTCCCCCCACATCATCCACAAAGCCCGGCGCACGCCCTGACTGATGCCGACGGTCAGCGCCAGCGTCATACAAAGGCCGGGCGTCACAGAGACAAACAAAAACGTCGGGATAAATAAACCCATCAGGCTCAAATTGATCATAGCGGCTCCTGTGCTGCTTTTTCCGGCCGCGGCGGGCCAAATAACGCCGCAATTTTAGCCCGCAGCCCGCGGGCCTCACGGGCATCGGCCAGCATCCGCTGCCATTCATGGAAAGTGATGGTCAGCGGATTGACCGATTCAAAATCATCGGTGATGCCAAAGCGGCACGGGATCTCAGCGTGCTCAGGTTCAAAACTGCCAAATAAGCGGTCCCAAATCACCAACACGCCGGCAAAGTTTTTGTCGATGTAGACATCGTTACAGGCATGATGCACACGGTGCCAGGCTGGCGTGTTCAGAACATATCCGAGCCAGCCCCAGTGTTTGCCGGCGCGGGTATGCACAAAAAACTGAAAACCAAGGTTAATCGCCACCACCGCCAGCACCAGTGTCGGTGCAAAACCCAGCAGTACCAGCGGCAGCCAGAATAACCACATACCGGATAACGGATAGGTCAGGCTCTGGCGAAAAGCGGTACTGAAATTCATCAATCGTGAACTGTGATGAGCCACATGCGACGCCCAGAGCCAGCGTACCCGGTGCGACGTCCGGTGAAACCAATAATACAGAAAATCCTGCAGTACAAATAAAATAAATAAATTCAAAGCGTTAAACTGCAAATCCAGCCAGGCGTACTGCTGCAGCCAAAAAAATAACGGTAACAGCAATAACAGTGACAGCGCGTCGCCGGCCTGATGCATCGCCGCAAGCGCGAAGTTTGCCAGGGTGTCACGCCACTGATAAATGCCCGTTTGCGCCCGCGCGCTTTGATACCACTCATAAGCAATGAACAGAAAAAACACAGGACTGAGCAAAATCAGGATCACTTCAACCGGAACCATCGCCACCACACCAGCCAGAGAATATTCGTTTTTACTTTAACATGAGCCTTTTGACCGCTGCACCTTTTTTGGCTGTTGCTGCACCAGACTGATACCGTCCTGTATCAGCGGCCAGCCATCAGATTTTTTAGCTATATAAATCAATGTGATAAATCCAGCACTTTGTGGAACAACCTTTGCTGCAGCCAATAGCCGCTGTGATTTATTTCGCAGCTGCGGCAGCCCGATGTCGTCAGACTGACACAGTCGCCAGTCAGGCTGACACCGCAGAAAAGGAGGACTTTATGCTGGATCTGAAAAATCATCCGCAACGCGATTTACTGGAAAAGGAACTACAACAGCGTTTTTTCCCGGCGCTGCAGGCGCCCTGCCGGATCTGCCACTGGATGCTGACCGTCGCGCCGGCATCGCGCAGCCAGGAATTTCAGCAGCTGCAACAACTGGCTCATCAGTATGGTGTGGCCTTGCTCGAAGGGGATGTCGATTTAAACCTCAGCCTGGGTGAGGTCACTTTACGCTGGGAGCGGCATTCAGAATTTTCCACTTATAGTTTTATCAAAACCGGCTACAACAGCGGCTTTGAAGATCCGTTGAGTTTTTTGCCAAGCCTGGACTGGTTTACGCCGCTGCCCGGCCAGTTGTTCCGGGTGGTCCAGCTGCAAGTGCTGACCGGCGCCCAGTTGCAAAACGCCCAGAATTTGTTTGCCGCCGAGCATTGTATGTCAAGCCTGCTGGCCGATGGCAAAGCGCGGGTCTGGACCGATTTTCGTAAGCACCCGGAAGGCGCTGGCCGTATGGTTCTGGGCGATCACGGCTTGTCGCCATCGGCGCTGGCACGGCTGGTACAGCAACTGTTTGACCTTGGCAACTATCGTAAACTGAGCCTGCTGGGCTGGCCCATCAGCCGTCAGGCGCTGAGTCAGCTGCATTTACTGGAGCAACAGCTGTCTGATATCACCCAGCGGATTGAACAGCAACAAGGCTCTGACGAGCAATTGCTGCGTGAGATCAGCCAGTTATCCGCCCAAACCGAGCATCTGATCGCCAACAACAGCGCCAGGCTGGACGCCAGTGCAGCCTATTATCAGCTGACGCTGGACCGCCTCAAAGCGCTCAGGGAACAACAAGTGGACGGCATGATGACGTTGCAGGACTTTTCCGAGCGACGGCTGACACCGGCATTTCGCACCGCACAATCAGTGCAAAGCCGTCAGCGTAGTCTGTCCAACCGGCTGGGCCGTTCGACCGAATTGCTGCGCACACGCATCAACCTGCAGCTGGAACGGCAAAATACCGATTTGCTGGCATCGATGGATAAAAGAGTGCGGCTGCAGCTGAGCCTGCAACGCGCGGTCGAGCGGGTGTCCGTGGTCGCCATCAGCTACTACGCCATCGCGCTGGTGGATAAAGCGCTGGCGTCGCTGCATTACTGGTGGCCGGCGCTGCCGCTGCAGACTTGCCGCGCCCTGAGCCTGCCACTGGTGGTGCTTGGCGTCAGCCTGTTGCTATACCGCCTGCACCGCCATCATCAGCTCAACAGCAGTGGCTGAGCCTCAGCCCTTATCACCAAAACATAAATCGCCGGCATCGCCGAGCCCAGGAACTATGTAAGCCTGTTCGTTTAACCGCTCATCTATCGCACCGATCCAGAACCGGGCGACACTGCCAAGTTCCTGTTGCAGCAGTGCCAGCCCTTCCGGCGCGGCGATGGCAGCGGCAATATGCAGACTGCGCGGCGTGCCGCTTTGCGCCAGCAAACGCCAGACTTTGAGCAGCGACGAACCGGTGGCCAGCATCGGGTCTATCAGCACCAGGTCGCGGCCGTCAATCGACGGAGTCGCGCTGTAACCAAGAAAGATATCCTGAGCCAGGCCGGCTTGCTCACTCTGGCGGTAGGCGCCAATAAAACCACTGTCGGCCTGGTCAAAAATATCGGCAAAACCCTGATAAAACGGCAAACCGGCCCGCATCACACAAATCAGCAACGGCTGCTGATCCAAATCCGCGGCAGTGGCAACGCCCAGCGACGTATGTAACGGAAAGCTCTGATATTGCAACGTTTTAGACAGCTCATACGCCAATAACATGCCAAGCCGCTGCAGGTTGTGGCGAAAACGCCAACGGTCTTGCTGGATATCCGGATCCCGCATTTGCGCCAGCAGGCTTTGTGCAACCGAAAGCTGCTGATTTAATTCAAAAACATGCATACATCTTACTCCATCATTTTGCGCAAACCGCCATGCAGTGCATGGGTGGAACTTGAAATCACGGCGCCGCACGCCCATCTGTAGGGAAAGCACTTTAATATTTCTTCATTCCTATGCTAACGGAATTTCTGCAAAACTACAGTCCATCTCTGACGTTGCTGTGCATCACTGTGCTGGCCATCGCCGCCATTTTGTATCCGGCCTGGCGGCGCAAGCGCCGGCGGATGGCGCTGCGGGCCCGGCCTTTTCCGCGGGCCTGGCGCAAAATATTACAACAGCGCTGGCCGCTTTACCGCGCTTTGCCGGCGGACCTGCAGCAGGAGCTGCGCCGGCAGGTCCAACGTTTTATCGCAGAAGTCGAATTTGTTGGCTGCGACGGTCTGGTCGTCACAGATCCGATGCGGGTGCTGATCGCGGCCCAGGCCAGCCTGTTAACATTAAAACTGCCGGTCAACGATTATCCCGGTCTGCGTCAGGTACTGGTGTACCCGGATGCCTTTGGCGTTAATCTGACCACACCGGACCCCGCCGGTGTGGTGCATCCCAATACCCAATGGCGTGAAGGTGAATCCTGGCAACAGGGGCAAGTCATTTTGTCATGGCGCCACACGCTGGCCGGCGCCGCCGTAGCAGACGATGGCCGCAATCTGGTGTTGCATGAATTTGCCCATCAGCTGGACCAGCAAACCGGCAGTGTCAACGGCTTTCCGCCACTGAGTGGTGTTCAGCTGCAACAAGACTGGAGCCGGCAGATGCAACAGGCATTTGACCAGCTGCAGCAGGACCTGCGACGAGGCACTGCGCCCTGGATTGACCCATACGCCGCCACCAATCCGGCAGAATTTTTTGCCGTGCTGAGCGAGTTATTTTTTGAAATGCCGGCTTATCTGGCGAGCTGTCAGCCACAGTTGTACCAGCTGATGCGACAGTTTTTCCAGCTCGACCCGCAAAGCTGGCCACTGCAACAACCGCAACTGGCGTATTCAGAAGCGGTTCAGATCAAAACGCCATATTAGCTGCATCAGCAACTGCTGATGTAACTTCGGAGGCGCTATGTTTAAATCTGTTGCTCTGCAGGCCGTTCTGCTCACCACCCTTGGCTGGGGAGCTGGCGCCCAGGCCGCGAATGTTGAAGTCAACCTGTATGGTCAGGTACTGCCAGGCGTGCATGGCCATGTGCGGGTCGCTGATCCCTATCCTTACGACGACCGCATTCTGATAGTGGAAGCACCTTACGCCCATCAGCGCGACTGGGGCCGTTATTGCCACCACTACCGCGCCTGTGGTCAGTCTGTGCGCTTTGTTGAAGTGCGGGAATATCAGGAGCAGCGCCACTGGCACAAACCCAAACGCCACAAACACCGCCACGGTCACAGACATCATCATGACTGTGATCATTAAGCGGGTTTCGCCGGGCAGCGAACTTGGTATAATCGCCGCCCCTCCCCGCGAAACAGAAAAAGCAGGAATATCAACATGAACATTACCAAGGACAGCGTTGTCCAGTTGCATTACCGTGTGTCAGACGCTCAGGGTCTGATTGAAGACTCCAGCAAAGGCGAGCCGATGTTATATCTGCACGGTCACCAGAATATGCTGCCAGCTATTGAACAGGCACTCGAAGGCAAAGCCGCCGGCGAGACGCTGACACTGGTCGTTGAACCGAAAGACGCTTACGGTGAACGCGATGAAAACGCCATCCAGAGCATTCAGGTCAAGCATTTAAAAGGTGCCAAAAAGTGGGCGCCGGGCATGACTGCCGTGGTGGATACTGAACATGGTCCCCGCCAGGTTAAAATTGTCAAAGTCGGCATGTTTAAAGCCGAGGTGGATGTGAACCACCCACTGGCCGGCAAAACACTGACGTTTGAGCTGAACGTGCTGTCCGTGCGGGCGGCGTCCGCCGAAGAAATTGCCCATGGCCATGCCCATGGTGTCGGTGGTCACCACCATCATTAAGGCGACGTCACTCTGACAGTGGCTGAATCCGTTCAGCCACTGTGCTAGTCTTAGGCAATTGCCGCTAAATCTGCCTGCTGTATGAAAATTCTGATTGCGCTGTTTATGCTGACTTTGCTGCTGTTCGGGCTGAATCTTTACCGGCTCAGCTATCAGGCGGCGGCCACAGATCCGGTGGCAACAGCGGCACCTGCATCACCACTGCCGGCCCTGCTGCCAGACTCGCAAATTGTCCAGATCCAGCAAAGCAGCAAACGACAATTCCGCCTGCAATGGGGCATTAATCCTGAAGCGCCTTTTTACATTCTGGACGGACCGGATCAGGGCACTGGTTTTTGTGATGTGCTGATTGAACGGTTGCAAGTCTATCTGCCGGACGTCCGGCATCAGACGGTTGCCGAACCGCAAAGCCGGATCCGGCAGCGTATCGATGCCAAAGAACCCTTGTGTTATGCCTGCGCGCTGTACCTGCCGCAAGGTGCAGAAAGTAACGGCCGCTTATTCAGTAAACCGACGCATTATTATCGCCCGCATGGCATTATCACCCGGCCTGAGCTGGCACAGACTATCCGCCGGCGTTTTGGTGAACCGGTTGATTTGACCCGGTTACTGAACAGTGAACTGCGCTTCGGTTTCCCGTCACAGCGCCGTTATGGCCGGTTACAGGCTGAGCTTGACGCCCACCGCATCCACAGCCAGTACCATGTCAGTTTTAATACCGGGAAAGATGCCAGCATGCTGCATCTGCAAATGCTGAGCCGCCAACAGCTCGATGTCACCATCGACTATATCAGCAGCCTGCGTTATTACACCCGCCATTCCCGTGAACAACTGGTGTTTATGCCAATCAAAGGTTTTGAAGACTGGTTGCCCGGCGCCGTCAGTTGCCCGGACAGTAACTGGGGGCAGCTGGCGGTACTGCGCGTCAACGCGGTGATCGACAAAATCAGGGAAGACAAAGCGTTACGGCAAAACTTGCTGTTCTGGTTTGACGAGGGCCTGCCCGCGTACCCCACTGAAGGTCAGCACTGAGGCGACAAATATAAGCTGCATTCCCCGGCGCTTCAGGCTAAAATCTGCGGCTGTTTTTTCAGCTCAGCAAATGGATCCAGCCGTTGTCACCGCAACTTCCTTTAGAAAACATTCAGTTTGATAATTACCGGGAAAGACCAACCGCGGCGCCAACCCCTGAACCCAGTGTGACAGTGCAGCGCCGCTCGCTGGTGCCGGTGTTATTACTGCTGTTGCTGGCAGCCGCCACCGTATTGGCCGCCTTTGAAATGCATACGGCTTTTTACAGCGCGAAGCCCGTCAGTGACTATGCCAAAACACTGACCTGGCAGCTGCAGAACGCGCCGGCCAGCCGGGTGGTTTACCCCAGTGCCGGTCCTTTTGACGAACGGCACGGCTACACCAAATTACCCGCTTTGTTGCCGCGGCTGCAGGAACGTGGTTTTGTCACCCGGGCACAGGCCGAATTTTCGCCGGCCATGCAACATTTTGCTTTGCAGGGATTTTTCCCGCCCTACCGGGAAAAAGTACAAAGCGGCTTGTTTCTGGCCGACTGTCGCAACGAAACCATCTTTGACTTTAATTACCCGCAGCGCGTTTACCGCCAGCCACAGCAAATCC
>JACCDS011776639.1_pt1 | contig 10278 bp, 11 predicted proteins | sample 7446441 | NCBI WGS metagenome assembly JACCDS01 (sample SAMN15323445, study PRJNA562643) | freshwater metagenome | isolation source: river surface water | place: USA:Blue River Watershed | collected 2017-08-17 | reverse complement strand
GTATCTGACGGCGACCCGCAAAAAAGAGCCGACTATTCCGTTTAAATTTGGTTTGGGGCTTTTGGGCAACGCGCTGGGTTTCCTGGTGCTGATGTTTGCGCTGACCAATCTGGTGGATGGCAATGGACTCATTCCGATGTGGCCACTGGTGCTGTGTTATGTGCTGCAATCCATTGGTGAGCTTTGTCTGTCGCCGATTGGCCTGTCGATGGTGACCAAGCTGGCGCCGGTGCGTTTTGTTGGCCTTGCGATGGGCGCCTGGTTCCTGTCGGTGGCGACCGGTAATAACCTGTCGGGACTGCTTGCCGGCGAAATTTCCGGTGAAAGCGGCATGACCGTCGAGTCTGCCCTGGCAGGCTTTAGCTTCAGTTTCTACCTGTTACTGGGTGCGGGCTTGTTGCTGTTATTGATTTCGCCGCTCATCAACAAACTGATGCACGGCGTGAAGTAAGCTTTCGTAAAATGCTGAAGTTACAGCGATAAAAAAACGGGCTTAAGCCCGTTTTTTTATGCGATTTGCTGTTTTTCAACTGATTCTCAACTGTTGCTCAGTCAGGGCTGTTAAACAGCTGACGCCGGCTTTGTCTGAGCAAAGGCCGCACCAGCGCAAAGGTCAGCGGCCGGGTCAGCAGCGGATACAGCAGTACCAGCGCCAGCGCATACCACAGGCCTGTCAGCACTGCGTCGGCACGGGCAATTGCCAGAAAAGGCGGGATCAGCACGACCAGCTTCCAGACGTTGAGCAATAACTTCTGCGGTGTCGGTAACTGATCTGCAGCCCGACGCAGCACGGCCATGCGGTCGCGAAAGTTCAGATCTTGTAGTTCGGGCAAAGCCCGGCTGTTCCAGTACATCGTGACTCCGTTTAAAGAGCTGTGAAAAAGTAGCTGGCCAATATGGCAGGGCTACGAACAACAAGGCCGGACAAGCCGGCCTTCTTCAAATGTCGACGGTAAGGCCTAACACATCAGCCTTTGGCAAGCTCGGCCTGGAGACTTGCCAGCACATCGTCGATACTCCACAGCGACTTCTCACCACTGCGGCGGTTTTTGTACTCGACTTTACGCTCGTCCAAGTTGCGCTCGCCAATGACAATATGGTGCGGTACACCCAGCAGCTCCATATCGGCGAACATCACGCCCGGCCGCTCTTTACGGTCGTCAAACAACACTTCAATACCGGCGCCGGTCAAAGCCTGATAGAGCTGCTCTGCGGTTTCCTGAATGCGCACCGACTTGTGCATATTCATTGGCACTAAGGCCACCTGGAAAGGCGCGATAGTGGTTGGCCAGATAATGCCGTGTTCGTCATGGTTCTGCTCAATGGCCGCCGCCACAATGCGCGACACGCCAACGCCATAACAGCCCATCGTCATGATCTGGTGCTTGCCGTCTTCATTGAGCACACCAGCCTTCATCGCGGCGGCATATTTGTCGCCGAGCTGGAAAATATGGCCAACTTCAATGCCGCGTTTAATCACCAGCTTGCCTTTGCCGCATGGGCTTGGGTCGCCTTCGACCACGTTACGCAGGTCTGCCACTTCATAATTAGCGATATCACGGTCAAAGTTGACTCCGCTCAGGTGGAAACCATCTTTGTTGGCGCCACAGACAAAGTCGGCCAGCACGGCAGCACTGCGATCGACAATGATACGGCTGGACAGGCCAACCGGACCAATAGAGCCTGCGCTGGCACCAGTGACTGCGAGGATCTCGGCATCACTGGCAAACGTCAGCGGCGCTTTGATACCGGCAGTTTTTTCCGCTTTGATTTCATTGAGTTCATGATCGCCACGCAGCAGCAGCGCAACCAGCGGTTGCGGGCCTTGGTGATCGTCAGACACTTCACCATGTACCAACAGGGTTTTGATGATTTGGCTGGCGTCCAGCTTCAGCAGTGCCGCCACTTCGGCAATAGTGCCGGCATTGGGCGTGGCAATTTCGCTGACTGGTGCTGCCGGCGCTGGCCGGGCAGTGGCGGGGGCGAGCGCTTCGGCTTTTTCGATATTGGCGGCGTAATCGCCTTCGTCGGAGAACACGATAGCGTCTTCGCCTGAGCTTGCCAGCACGTGGAATTCATGCGACACCGCGCCACCGATGGCGCCGGTATCCGCCTGCACAGGCCGGAATTCCAGGCCTAAACGGGTGAAAATATTGCAATAAGCCTGGTACATCACCTGGTAGGTTTTTTCCAGACATTCGTCACTTAAGTGGAACGAATAGGCATCTTTCATCAGGAATTCGCGGGCGCGCATCACACCAAAACGCGGCCGGCGCTCGTCGCGGAATTTGGTCTGGATTTGGTACAGATTGATCGGCAGCTGTTTGTAGCTGCTGATTTCTTTGCGTACTAAATCGGTGATCACTTCTTCGTGCGTCGGGCCGAGCACAAAGTCACGCTGATGACGGTCTTTGAAGCGCAACAGTTCGGCATCCATTTTGTCCCAGCGGCCTGATTCCTGCCAAAGCTCCGCAGGCTGCACCATCGGCATCAGCACTTCAATGGCGCCGGCTTTGTTCATTTCTTCGCGAACGATGGCTTCGACTTTGCGCAGCACCCGGATACCGTTCGGCAGCCAGGTGTACATGCCGGACGCTTCACGGCGGATCATACCGGCACGCAGCATCAGCTGATGGCTGATAATTTCGGCATCGGCCGGGGTTTCTTTTAAGGTGGATAACAAGTACTGACTGGTGCGCATGAAAAGGTTCGCTCTTTTTATTTAAAAATATGCCGTATTCTAACAAGGGCCTTACTCAGGCAGAAGGCTGATTTGCTGTTTTATAAAGCCTGATTGCACCTGCTGACCGGCAGCCATGCCGCCAAGGCTGTACAGGTCGCCATCCAGCACCACCAGGTTGCGGGCATCCATCACGCTCTGACTGACGGTGCCCTGACGCCAGCGTTGCTGCGTGAGCTCATAAAGCCAGACGGTATTGTCGGGTTCAGAAGGCTGGCCATTGTAGCCGATACCATTGAAGTTATATGGGTTTTGGGTGCCACCAATAAACGCAAAGTAGTCGCTGCCTGCCAGTTTTACCGTCACAGCAACCTGGCGGTAACGGGCTTTGCCAGACGGATGCGCCACCGGTTGCCAGCTGATTTTGCGGAAGTTTTTGCTGTCAATCTCGCCCTGATAGCAGGCGGCACTTGGGGCATAACGACGCCCGGTCTGATTGTCGCTGCTGCTAAGTTCGGTTTTCACCCCATCACAAATCAGCAGTCGATTGCCGCTGATGGTGCCGGCATGACCAAACACCGGTGTGCCCGGAAAAGGGGTGGCCTGAAACCACTTCTGGGTGAAATTATCAAACACCTGCACCAGATTGACGTTGCCGTCATTGTGCCAGCCACTGATCAGATAGATGTAGCGGTTCTGATAAGGCAGCGCCACACTGTCATCGACGGCCACCGGCATGTCGGGCAGTTTGGTGTAATTTTTGCTGATGGGACTGAAGCGATAGCTGTCGGGCAAGGTGGTTTCGCTGCCATCTTTGGCAACCGAATAACCACCAAACAGATAAAAATGCTGATCAAGCGTGGTCGCCGTCACCGCCAGCCGGCCACTGTGGCCAAGGCTGTTCGGCACATTCGCCAGCTTTTGCCAACTGCTGTCGCCTTGCGTCAGTAACCAGGCTTTCTGATGGACATCGGCCTGAGTTTTACCTTCTGCCAGACCGGCAAAACTGCCGATATATGTTTTGCCGCGAATGCTGGTTGAAAGGGCAGCCTGATTGCTGACAGCTTCGGGTAAAGCCGGCAGCGTAGTGGCCAGGCTGTGGAGACTAGACAGCAGGCAAAATGCTGACAGAGGTAACCTGATGATGTTGGTCATGCACCGTCCATTTAATGTTGAAGTGATACAAAGTCATGCCGTAGCTCTGACATTCTTCCTTCTGCTTCTTATACGGTGGTCTGGGGTCCTGCTTCAACACTTTTTCGATCAGCGTCTGTAAATGTGGGTAATCGCGCTGAGTCTGACAAAAGCGCAGTGCCTCGTCACTGAAGCTTACGGTCATGCCGGTTTCGGGCGCACTGTCGGCAAAACCGCCGGCGGCATCCGGCAGCGCATCGGCATAAGGCAGATAAGGTTTCACGTCTAATACGGGCGTGCCGTCCAGCAGATCAATGCCGGACAAATGCAGCACCAGTTCAGGCCCACGCCGGCTGACGCCTTCCAGTTTCACCACCGACAAGCCCAATGGGTTAGGCCTGAAAGTTGCGCGGGTGGCAAATACGCCTTTTTTGGTATTGCCGCCAAGGCGCGGCGGTCGGACTAAAGGCGACCAGCCTTTGTCAGCGGTTTCGTGAAAGACAAAAATCAGCCATAAATGTGAGAACGCTTCGATGCCACGCACCATGGCGTCATCAGCGTAGGGCGGTTGCAGCACCAGTTCGCCACGCGCTTCTGGAATAAGCCCAGGCTGGCGGGGGATGGCAAATTTTTGTTTGTAGGGCGAGCGGATGTAACCCACCGGGTTAAGCGCAATAGCGGCAGCTGTCATCAGAATAGGATGTACACAAAATTCTTGGTGGCGGCATTATCCCGTGCCGTCATAAAAACAACAAGGCTGCAGCGGCGGGCTTGCTCTTGGCTGTCTGGCCATCTAGAGTGGTGACAGGTCATTTCTAACCGTTCGTGAACGGATCATCAAGAGTCAGCAGTAAATGGAACAAAAAACCCTGTTAATTGAATGCGCCGATGCCAAAGGGCTCATCGCGCAAATCACCAATATTTGTTACAAACATAATTTGAATATCACCCGCAATACTGAATATGTCGACACTGATTCCGGCCGCTTTTATATGCGCACCGAGTTGCAGGGTATTTTTAATGATCAGACATTACTGTCAGATTTGCGGCTGGCGTTGCCGCCAGGCAGTGAAACAGAGCTGGTCAGCACCCGAAAAAAGCGGGTGGTGATACTGGTCACCAAAGAAGCCCATTGTCTGGGCGATATTCTGATGAAAGTGTATGACGGTTCGCTGGCGCTTGAAATCGCTGCGGTAGTGGGAAATCATCCTGATTTGGCGGCACTGACGGCCAAGTTTGACCTGCCTTATCATTTTGTGGATCACAATGATATTGCACGCACTGAGCATGAACAGCAGCTGCAGACTGTCATTGAATCTTATGCGCCGGACTATCTGGTGCTGGCCAAATTTATGCGGGTGCTGAGCCCGGATTTTGTTGCCCGCTATCCAAACCGGATCATTAATATTCACCATAGTTTTCTGCCAGCTTTTATTGGTGCCCATCCATACCGGCAGGCGTTTAACCGTGGCGTGAAGATTATTGGTGCGACGGCACATTTTGTTACTGATCATCTGGACGAAGGCCCCATCATCAAACAAATGGTTACCAATGTAGACCATACCTACAGTGCGCAGGCGATGGCAAAAGCGGGTCGTGATGTTGAAAAGAATGTGCTGACCAAGGCGCTGGAACTGGTGGTCGAAGACCGGGTTTTTGTGCACGGCAATAAAACAGTGATACTCTGAAGTATGCTCGCAAATAAAGGACAGCCTGATGCAGCCAAGAAGTGTGGAATTTCGTTTTCTGGCCGAACCGACCCATGTCAATTTTGGCGGTAAAGTGCATGGCGGCATGGTGATGAAATGGCTGGATCAGGCGGCTTATGCCTGCGCTGCGCGCTGGAGTGGCCTTTATTGTGTCACTGTCTCTGTAGGGACTATCCGTTTTCGCCGGCCTATTCTGGTCGGCCATCTGGTCGAACTGGAAGCCAAAGTGGTCCATACCGGCACCAGCAGTATGCACATCTTTGTGCAGGTGCGCTCTGGTGACAGTAAAAGCGGTGAGCTGGCGGAAACCAACCACTGCATCATTACTTTTGTTGCGCTGGATGAGCAGGGCCAACCCGCCAAAGTACCCGCCTGGCACGCCGAAACTGCCGAAGACCGCTTTTTAGAACAATATGCCGTTCAGATGAAGCAATTCTCCCAGAGTGTCGAACAACAGATGCTGGATTTTTATCAGGAGCAACAACATGGTTCGTAAAACAGGCGCCAGCGTGTTGGTTGGGTTTTGTTTGCTGCTGGCACAGGGGCTGTCTGCGACCGAGCAGCCGGCGTTGCAGGCCGAACTGGAAGTTTTCCGGCCTTATCTGGACAAAACCTGGCAGGGCACCTTATCACAGCCGGGGCAACCGCCAATGACCGATATCAGTCATTGGGAGCGGGCGCTGAATGGCACTGCGATTAAAGTCCGCCACTCAGTGAATCAGGGCGATTATGGCGGTGAAACCTTTATTTTTTATGACAAGGCCACGCAAGCGCTGACTTATTACTACTTCACCACGGCCGGATTTTATACTCACGGTACCATGCAATTTGATGACAAAAGTGGTCAGTTGATTGCCGAGGAAGAAGTAAAGAATAACAAAAATGGCATAACCCGCGTGCGCTCAAAAAGTTTGCTGCAGGCCAATAAACTGCAGACCAGTTCAGAATATCTGCAAAACGGCAAATGGCTGCCGGGACACAGCGCTGAATATAAGCTGGCTCCGGCCGCTCAGGTGGTTTTTAAATAAAAATCAGTTATCGCTCTGGCCGGGTTCGGTCATATCCAGCGCATAAATGTTGTCGATTTGGTCAGGGCTCGAGTGGCTGACTCTTAAGTCTTTCACCCGACCGTTGCGTAAACTGTAGACCCAGCCGTGGACGGTCAGTTGCTGGCCTCTGTCCCAGGCTTCCTGCACGACGCTGGTGTGGCAAACATTGCGCACCTGTTCAATCACATTCAGCTCGCACAAACGGTTTTGCCGGTCGCCTTCTGTAGCCAGAGCTTCAATTTCATCCCGATGCATGGCGTATACATCTTTGATATTGCGCAACCAGTTATCGACCAGGCCGACCCGTTGTTTGCCCATCGCCGCATTTATACCACCACAGCCATATGGCCGACTACCATAATATGCTTCACTTTGAGCACATCAATGGCGTATTGCAATACAGACAGACAGTTGATATCGGAATGCAGCACCAGATTGGCAACGTTACGATGGACAAAGAGTTCACCGGGTAACAGACCGACGATATCATTGGCTGGTACACGACTGTCAGAGCAGCCGATCCAGAGGTACTCCGGCGCTTGTTGTTCAGACAGTTTTTTGAAAAAGCCGGGCGCTTCCAGCTCAATTCGATCTGCCCAGGCTTTGTTATTTGCGAATAAATGTTTTAATGAATGCATAATGAACTCCAGCAAGATGGTCGATAAGATACCTCATTTCGCTGTGCACGCCAGCACCGACCAGCTGAAAATCGTTGAAATTACAAATTAATTGCCAGAATTGCATTTCTTTTTGTATCAAAGATAATTATCATCTGCGGACTTATTATATTCTACCAACTAAAGGGGCCTCGTTATGTCATTGTTACTGGACAAGCGCGAGCTGCGTAAAGCAGCAAAAGAATTAACTGTATTGAAATTACAGGAAGTCATCGAAGTATTAAAATCGGTACTTGATGAGCGCCAGAAAGAATCTGAAGTGCTGGAAAAAGTTCGCGAATTTGCCAAGGCTCAGGGTTTCACATTGGAACAGTTAGGTTACAAACTGAACGCAGAGGGTTCGATTGTTGCAGTGACTGAACCAGAGGTTCAAGTGGATGATTCAAAACGCCCGGTGAAGCCAAAGTTCAAAACCATCAATAAAGAAAGCCAGTTCTTCTATGTGGAAAACGGTCAGTTGCAGCTGCTGAAAACTCACACAATGAAGAAAGCGTTGAATGAAAAAGGCATTGAAGTAGTCCCTTTCTCAAAAGTTGAGAAAAAGTACGTCAAACAGATTGATGCGCTGCTGCAAGACGCTGCTGTGCAGGCGTTGCAAAATTATAATGCCAAAGTTGATGTCTGGAACGAGTGGGCGAAAGCGCACCACGAAGAGATCCTGACCAAGCGTTAATAGCGATTCCTGCTACAGGAAGCGTCATTTTCAGCAATAAAAAAGCGCCGTTTGGCGCTTTTTTATTGCTGAAACAGTTTCATCACTGTGCGTTCAGCGATTGACCATTCACACCGATACTTTGATCAGACATTAAATACAAATACAGTGGCATGATGTCAGCAGGTGTTTTCAGATTGTGCTGATTTTCGCCCGGATAAGCCGCGTTGCGCATTTTTGTTCTGGTTGCACCCGGATTGATACAGTTTGTGCGGATGTTGGTATTTTCATATTCATCCGCAATCAACTGCATCAAGCCTTCAGTACCAAATTTCGATACTGCGTAAGTGCCCCAGTACGCTCTGGCTTTGCGTCCAACCCCCGAAGACGTAAAGATCAATGAGGCATGTGGCGCCAGCGCCATCACCGGCAACAGCGCTTGCGTCATTAACATGGCGCCAGTCAGGTTCACCTGCATAATTTTCTGCCAGCTGTCCAAATCAATCTGCGTGAATGGTGTCAGCACACCCAGTACCCCGGCGTTGTGCAGCAATCCATCGAGTTTGCCAAACTCAGCTTTGATAGTATTCGCCATATCCAGATAATGCTGTCGGGTCGCGCCATTTAAATCGAGGGGCACTATGGCCGGTTCCGGACCGCCAGCAGCGACGATTTCATCATAAACAGCTTCAAGTTTCGCAGTCGTTTTACCCAGCAGGATGAGGGTTGCGCCGGCTGCGGCATAACTGAGGGCTGCCTGGCGGCCTATACCGTCTCCGGCCCCGGTGATCAGAATAGTTTTACCAGCCAGCTCGCTGGTGCTTGCCTGAAAATCCTGCATGAAAATCAACCTGTTCAAGCCACAAAAGCGCGCAGGATACAAGGTTGTCGGGCTTTTTGCACCTTTCTTCAGAGAACTGTGGTTTCCCCCTAGCGAATTTTTTCTGATTGAGTTAAGTTTAACTGGTCGTAGCTGTTACCAGTCTACACAAAGGAATTTATCATCCGTAGCACGCTAAGCTATGGAAATATAATAAAAATCAGGACACGGGGAGAACGTATGAAGAAGCTTCTGATTAGCCTGGCAGTGACCAGTGCGTTGGGCCTGACCGGCTGTGGTGGCGACTCACTGAACGAGATTAAGCAAGATTCCGCCGACAATGGCCAAGTGTTAGTGCCATTGAGCCGCGTGGTTTTTGACCCGACGGCCAGCAAAGTTTCAGTACCAAATGACTTATTATTCCAGGGCACAACGGACGGCACCTTGGTCATGCCAGGGGAGTCGGTTGCGACGCCGAACTACACCGACCCACAGACAGCCCTCGGCGCGCTCGATGGCTGGTCAACCCAAAATCCGTTTACCATTGAGCTGGCGTTTGCCGGTGGTGTGAGCCTGGACGCTGCAAGCGTTGCTCGTCCTGACGCTGTCCGTCTCGTTGAAGTCCTGATGGGTGATCCGGCTTCTGCTGACGCCAGCTGTCGTGCCGTGCCACGTGGTGTCGCCTGTAAAGCTGTGGCGCAATTGACCTATGGTCAGGATTTCGTGACCAAAGCGGTTGGTAACAATGTCGCTGTGATCCCGCTGAAACCTCTCAAAGCCGCGACTACCTATATTCTGGTGCTGACCAATAACCTCAAAGACAGTCAGGGACGCAGTGTTGCGCCATCCACAACTTATGAGTTGGTGAAGCAGGATCTGGCCACAATGCCACTGGGTTCTGAAGCGCAGCGCTCGCTGCAAGGTGTGATTAACAGTTTTGAAAATGTGGTCTCTACGCAGTCAATCGCGAAAGATAGCATCATTTATACCGCAGCGATCACGACACAATCCACTGCAAATGCGCTGATGACAGTGAAGCAACTGATGCTGCCAAGCCCGCTGAATGGCAATACTCCGCCGCAAATCGCAGCGCAGGATACCGGTAAGCTGGTCTCTGATGTGTTGTTCCCAGGGGTGACAGTGCCTGATAATCCGGCAGACCCTCGTTTTGCATTTAAACTGGCGAAATACTACGCTGGCACCATTAACTTACCTTATTACCTGGGTGTATCAACAGCTGCAGCCCCAACTGGTGCTCTTAGTACTCGCTGGACCAGCCGCTGTGACAGTGGCGCGATGATAGCAGGTCTGTCAGATGCACAAAAAGCAGCTTTGGAAGCTGGTATCACCAATCCGGCACAAATGGCCAATGACGCCTTGTGTAAAGCGGCCAGTAATGGTGCATTACGCGACTTTGGCATTGATAAACAACGACACCTGACCAAGTTCAACAGTATTCCGAAACCGAATTCAGTGCAGACTTTGCAGGTACAGATGACAGTGCCAAACGAAGCATACGGCCTGAAAAAGCCGGAAGGCGGCTGGCCAGTTGTGATC
>JACCDS010466609.1_pt1 | contig 10278 bp, 6 predicted proteins | sample 7446441 | NCBI WGS metagenome assembly JACCDS01 (sample SAMN15323445, study PRJNA562643) | freshwater metagenome | isolation source: river surface water | place: USA:Blue River Watershed | collected 2017-08-17 | reverse complement strand
GTTATCGGAGCAACTACCTTAGACGAATACCGCCAGTATATTGAGAAAGATGGTGCCTTGGCTCGTCGTTTCCAAACGGTGATGGTTGACGCTACGACTATCGAAGAAACGATAGAAATTTTGAATAATATCAAAGATAAGTACGAAGACCACCACCACGTAAACTATACACCAGAGGCAATCGAGCAGGCGGTGAAACTTTCGGAACGCTATATTTCAGACCGTTTCTTGCCAGATAAAGCCATCGACGTATTAGATGAAGTAGGTGCTAGAGTACATATCTCCAACATCACTGTTCCTGATGATATTGTGGCATTAGAAGCGGCTATCGAAAATATCAAGAAGGAAAAAAATGCGGTAGTCAAATCTCAAAAATACGAAGAAGCAGCTCAATTGCGTGATCGTGAAAAACGTTTGTTGGAGCAATTAGACAAAGCTAAACGTGATTGGGAAGAAGATACCAAACGTCGTCGTTATACAGTTTCAGAAGAAAGTGTTGCCGAAGTAATTGCACAAATGACTGGCATTCCAGTAAACCGTGTAGCTGCTACGGAAGGACAAAAACTTTTGAATATGAATGAGGAATTACAAGGTAAAGTAATCGGACAAAATCCTGCGATTGCTAAACTTGTAAAAGCTATTCAACGTACAAGAGTAGGTTTGAAAGACCCTAAAAAACCAATCGGTTCATTTATTTTCTTAGGCCCTACGGGAGTTGGTAAAACTGAGTTAGCGAAAGTTTTAGCTACTTATTTGTTCGACAAAGAAGATGCTTTAGTGAGAATCGACATGAGTGAGTACATGGAGAAATTCAGTGTATCTCGTTTGGTTGGAGCTCCTCCGGGATACGTTGGTTATGAAGAAGGCGGACAACTGACCGAAAAGATTCGTCGTAAACCTTATGCAGTTGTATTATTAGATGAAATCGAGAAAGCTCACCCAGATGTATTTAATATCCTTCTACAAGTATTAGATGATGGTATTTTAACGGATGGTTTAGGTAGAAGAGTAGATTTCCGTAATACAATTATCATCATGACTTCAAATATTGGTGCAAGAGATTTGAAAGATTTCGGAACAGGGATTGGTTTCTCTACGAAAACTAAGATTGATGGAGTAGATGAAGCAATGAAAGGAACAATTCAAAATGCGTTGAAAAAAGCCTTTTCTCCAGAATTCCTAAATCGTTTGGATGATGTCATCGTGTTCAATTCTCTTGAACGTGAGCATATTCATCAAATCATCGATTTGTTGCTTAGAAAATTGTTTATTCGCATTACAAATCTTGGTTATACCGTTGAATTGACAGAAAAAGCGAAGGACTTTATTGCTGAAAAAGGTTACGATTCGCAATACGGTGCAAGACCTTTGAATCGTGCGATACAACGCTATTTAGAAGATCCAGTTGCGGAAGAAATATTGAAAGGTGATTTAGCTAATGGAGACGTAATCCTAGCAGATTATTCAGGCGAAGGTGATACTTTAACACTTTCACGAATTCTTGCAACTACTGCAACAGAAGAATAAAAGTGATTTTAAAAAGAAAAAGGTCGATTCATTAAATTGAATCGACCTTTTTTGATTATCGAAATGTTTTGTTCAATTACTAATTTGTTGTAAAATTTCTTTAATTAACTCTTGGTCTTTGGCAATTTGTGCTTTGAGGGCATCTAAACCATTGAATTTTTGTTCGTTTCTTACTTTTGTTATAAATTCCACACTAAGGTTTTCACCATAGATATCTCTATTAAATTCAAAGATATTTACTTCTATTGTTTGATACGTACCATCAACAGTTGGGCGATTACCAATGTTTAACATCCCTCCAAAAGTTTCATCTTTATAATGTACTTTCACCGCATAAACACCATCTGTGGGAATCAATTTAGCAACTTCCCTTACTTGAATATTAGCAGTTGGAAAGCCAATCGTTCTGCCTAATTGTTTACCTTTCACAATGAGACCCGAAATAGTATAATTTCTACCCAAGAGGTGTTCGGCAGATTTAACATTTCCTTCTAATAATGCTTTCCTAATTTTTGAAGAACTTATGCCAACGTTGTCAATATCTCGTCGGGCAATTTCTTCAATTGAAAAGCCATACCTCAATGCATGAGATTTTAGGTAGTCGAATCCTCCTTCACGATTTTTACCAAATCGGTGATCATATCCAATCACTAAAGTTTTGGTACCGATTGCGCCAATAAGTATCTTTTGGATAAATTCTTCGGATGAAAGTTCAGAAAACTCTCTGGTGAATGGGATTATCAAAAGATGTTGTATGCCATTTTTCTCAAGTAGTTCAATCTTTTCATCTAATGTTGAAAGCAACTTGATGGTTTGATTATCAGATGAAATAACGCTTCGAGGATGAGGATAAAAAGTAATGACAACACTCTCACCTTTAGTTTGCAAAGCTACTTCATTCAAACGGTTTAAAATTTTTTGATGCCCAAGATGTACGCCATCAAAAGTTCCGCTTGTGACTACTGCGTTATCTAATTTCTTGAATTCCTTTATTCCGTAATAAACTTGCATTTGAATAATACCTCACCCGCAACTTCCTCACCGTTAAATAGATGATTTTTTTAGTTCTTTTTCCCTTTTTCTTAAGGAGAGTGATTAGGGATGAGGTTTTTTAAATTAAACTTTTCTTTGTTCGATAAATTCTGGAACTGTTAGTGCATTTTTGACGTCGAATTCTCCTATTTTTTCTCTTCTTAACGAACTTAAATAAGCACCTGATTGGCAAGCTAAACCAAAATCTCGTACCAAACTTCGGATGTAAGTGCCCTTAGAGCAAACTATTTTAAAACGAATTTCAGGAAAATTGCTACTATCAATTTCAAATTGAGTGATTTCTACTTCTCTGGATTTAATCTCGACATCTGCATCTGTTTTTCCTTTTCTAGCTAATTCATAAAGCCTTTTGCCATTTACTTGAATAGCAGAGTAAATCGGTGGAATCTGTAATATTTTTCCTTGAAATTTACTCAATGCTTCTTGAAGTAGCGTTTCGTTGATATGTTCAATTGGAAACTCTTCATCAAAACTTGTTTCAAGGTCTATAGAAGGAGTGGTTTTACCTAATACAAAGGTGCCAGAGTATTCTTTTTGTTGTGCCTGGAAAGAATCAATTTGTTTTGTCATTTTTCCAGTACAAAGTATTAATAGACCTGTCGCCAATGGGTCGAGTGTACCAGCATGCCCGATTTTTTTGAATTTTCCTGCAAACTTTAATTTCTTAACGACATCAAAGGATGTCCAAGTAAGGGGCTTATCAATCAATAAAACCTCACCAAGGTCTGGTGAGGTCTGATTTGGATTTGTTTGTATGATTTCTTCTTGATTCATTATTAATGAGAGCCCGCTGTAAGGGCTAGGATGACGATTCCGACGATGATACGATAAATACCAAAATATTTAAAACCGTATTTATTCAGAATAGTGATAAAAAATTTGATGGCTAAAACAGCAACTATAAATGCTACAACATTGCCGATGGCTAAAAGTTTAACTTGTTCTCCTGAAATACTTCCTTCTTCCGAGATGAATTTCAATAATTTATAACCTGTTGCAGCCGTCATGGTTGGTACTGCCAAAAAGAATGAAAATTCTGCAGCGAGGCTTCTGCTAAGTCTTTGCTGCATACCGCCAATTATTGTGGCGGCACTTCTGCTTAATCCAGGAAACATGATGGCTAAACACTGATACGCACCGATTTTTATTGCTGTAATGTTATTGATATCTTGCTCTTCTGTAATGATTGGATTTTTAAACCAATTATCTACGAATAATAAAATAATACCACCCACTAATAGCACTGAAGCGATAAAAACAGGATTCCCTAAATGTTCGTCAATCAAATCATCAAATAACTTGCCGAAAATTAAAGCCGGAACTACAGCCAAAGCAAGTTTTACATAAAATTGCCATTTCGAAAAATCAAAAAATTTCTTCCAGTATAATACCACGACAGCTAGAATAGCACCCAACTGGATACATACTTCAAAAAGTTTGGTGAATTTGTCATTTTCAATACCTAAGTACGAACTCATTAGTACCATGTGTCCTGTAGATGAAATTGGAAGGAATTCTGTTAAACCTTCGATAATTGCAAGAATAATTGCTTGAATAGTTGACATCGGTTAAAGGGATATTTTAAACTACAATAAATTTCTAAATGTAAATCTCTTCATTATTGTTGATTATCACAAGATAAAGCCCTTTTTTCAAAGTAGATTAAACTAAAGAATGTAAAATCTGATGTGAAAATGACTCTTTAAATACCTTATTTCCAAAAAAATCTTAGATGGATTCAACTTAATTAAATTGCTCAAAACCTCTACACTTTTGAGATTGGTAATAAAAAAACGCTTCACTATTTTGCAAAAAATAATGAAGCGTTTGGTAAATTTTTATTCGTCAGTATTAGTCGTTGGCTAATTGATTATCAAGAATATTTTTCCAATCTTGATAAATCTCCTTGTAAATTGAAACTTTGTCGGTTTCAGGTTCAACAATTCCAATTTTTTCCATATTTACAAAAGCATCTTTTGGATTTGTGAAATACTTAACCCCAATGCCAGAACCTAGTGCTGCACCTTTTGCGCCATCGGTATCGTATAATTCTACTGAAACTCCAGTTACGTTTACTAATGATTGTGAAAAAATTTCACTTAAAAACATATTAGCTTTTCCAGCTCTAATAACAGAAGGGGAAGTTCCATTTTCTGCCATTATATCCATTCCATATTTTAAAGAGAAGGCGATACCCTCTTGCGCTGCACGAATAATATGAGCATTGGCATGAGCATTCAAATTAAGACGTTGGAAAGTTGCACCAATAACTTTGTTTTCGAGTACTCTTTCTGCCCCGTTGCCAAAAGGTAGAATTCTCAAGCCATCCGATCCTTCTCTTACTGTAGAAGCCAAAGTATTCATGGCCTGATAACTTAATCCATGAGCCACGTTGTCTCGAACCCATCTATTTAAAATTCCTGTTCCGTTGATACATAATAATGTGCCCAAGCGATTTAATCCATTAAACTCATGATTTACATGGGCGAATGTATTTACTCTCGACTTGGGGTCATAACTTACTTTGTCTGAAACTGCGTAAATTACACCTGAAGTTCCTGCTGTAGCAGCTACTTCTCCTGGGTCTAGTACATTTAATGAAAGTGCATTGTTGGGTTGGTCACCTGATTTGTATGTTACAGGAATTCCTGATTTTAAGCCCAAAGCATCTGCAATAGAACTTTTTATTTCACCATGATTCGAGAATAAAGGACGAATTTCTGGTAAAATCGTTGACGGGAAACCATAACATTTCATGATGTCTTCCGATACTCCATTCGTTTGGAAATCCCAGAAAATTCCTTCTGAAAGCGCTGAATTTGAAGTAGTAATTTCACCAGTAAGTTTCATGGCAATAAAATCACCAGGAAGCATAATTTTATAGATAGAACCATAAATTTTAGGTTCGTTTTCTTTTACCCAAGCCAATTTTGAAGCCGTGAAATTTCCTGGCGAATTAAGTAAATTCGATAAACATCTTTCATGACCAATTTTATCAAATGCCTTATTCCCAATTTCTACCGCACGGCTATCACACCAAATAATTGACGGACGAAGTACATTTAGGTTTCTATCTACAATGACTAGTCCATGCATTTGATAGGCAATTCCTACAGCCTGAATATCTTTAGGATTATATTTTCCAGAAGCATTACATCTTTTGACTGCCTCTTGCACACAAGTCCACCACATTTCAGGGTCTTGTTCTGCCCAACCATCAAAAGGTGATGAAATGGTATTTTCTGTGTCTGGATATTGTGCTGAGGCAACTAACTTGCCTGTTGAGCCATCTACTACGGATGCTTTGATGGAAGAAGTACCTAAATCTAAGCCTAAAAGTAACATAATCAGAGTTTGTAAGTAATTGAGATTTTTTGGTAATTTTTTGACTACCTCAATGCAAAAATATGGAAAAAACCGATAATGTTCTATAGTGTTCTAGTTATATTTTATTTTAATTTATAAATAAATCTAAAACACAAAAATGTAGGAGTCAACATCAATGTTTTTAATAGTCAACATTATTGTTTTTTACATTGCCAATTTAATTAGGATTGTACTATTTCTGTGAGAATACAACTGAAGGCTTTGATGATTTTAATGCCTTTTTTGTTGATAATTACCTTACTTTTGCCAAAAGAATACCTTAAATTACTTTCAACCATTTGTATCATCAAAATTTTGGATTTAAGTGTAAATAAACTTAAACCGAAATATTTTAATCTAATCGATGCTTAAATTAGAAAATATAACCAAAAAGTACGAAAATAAAATAGTAGTCGATAATGTTTCGGTTCAAGTTTTGGCCGGTGAAATCTTGGCAATAGTCGGAGAGAGTGGGTCGGGAAAAACTACTTTTTTGAATATAATTTCAGGGAATGTTATGCCAGATTCAGGGAAGCTTTGGCTAAATGATGAATCTAAAGACTTGTTTTTTAATCGTTTAATTCGTGATTTTCCGAATATTAAGCTTGTTCCACAAGACTATCGTTTAAAACCTGAGCACAAAATTTGGGAAAACATAGACCTTGCCTTAACAGAATATACGCAGGAATATCGAAAAATTAGAGTAGCAGAGTTGTTAGATCTTTGCGGAATTACGGCGATTAAAGATAAAAAACCAAGGGAAGTGTCTGGCGGTGAAAAACAAAGAACTGCGATTGCCCGTGCTATTGCAGAAGAACCACTGGCTTTATTGTTAGATGAACCGTTTAGTAATCTTGATTCAATCAATAAAACAAATTTGAGGAGTAAAATTGTTGATATTGTTAAATTGGAAAATATTGCTTGTGTCTTAGTAACTCATGATTTATTGGATGCTTTTTTGGTGGCAGATAAAATTGCAATTATGCAAAAAGGGAAGATTTTAAAAATAGATACCCCAGATAGTATTTTCAATGAAAGTGAAGACGAATACATCAAAGATTTTGTAAAGAGCGCAATTGAGCCAATTAAGGTTTTTCAACAGCGGTTTGTTTTTTAATAGATTCTTGATACTTTGCTCTTTCAAGAATGTAAACATCTAAAATAGCCTTTGGACGAGCCAGATATTCACGAAAGTAAGTTTTATAACCAGCTTGAACATCCTGAGCAGCAAAACCTACAGCATCTAATCCAAGATTGTTTGCCAGAAATAAGGCTCTTGCGTTGTGTGTAGGTTGAGAAATAATTGTAAATTTTTGTTGATTGAATACGCCTTTGCAACGTATAATTGAATCATAAGTTCTGTACCCTGCATAGTCTAAAATCAAAACATTTTCTGGAACTCCTAAGCGCATCAATGACTTTTTCATATCGTTTGGCTCGTTATAAAAAACAGAATCATGATTGCCACTTAGGATTAAAAACTTTACTTTACCTTCTTTGTAAAGGCGTGCAGCAGCCTCCATCCGATACTTGTAAAACAGATTTGTTTTTCCACCTTGAACGGCCTTGCTCGTTCCTAGTACTAATCCTACATCATTTGATGGTAGTTTATCAAGCCTGTAGTAATTTCTGTCGTCAGTAGAATAAACAATCCAAATATTGCACATCAAAATACCAATCAACGCAATGAAAACTAATGCGATGATTCCTTTAAAGAACCATTTTACGGAGGTAGTAAAATCTAAAGGTTCACGGATTGATATATCATAAGTATTTTTCAGTGTTAAAAATCATTTATTGTGGAAGTTGCTGATTATAAATATATTAAATAAACGTTTAAATGTAAAGTAAGTCGATGACAAATTGATTTAAATATTTATAAATGTACTTATAATCAGCAAAATTTATATTTTGGAACTCTAGAAGTATTTTATTTCTAAACCATTAGAACAAACCGAGTTGTTCACCGGTTGAACTATCCCCTGATTCAGGAAAAGAAATTTCCTCTGGTGGTATCAATTTCGAAGTTTGATTATCTTCTTCCTCTTTTATTGATTCCACTTCTTTCTCAGGTAATTCTACAATTTTTGAAGCCAATGGCGTAATTTGTTGAATTTTATAAGTAGATAATTTACTTCCCATTGCTTTCCAACCTCTTATTTCTGCTACTTCGTCGAGGTTCACTTCTTCTTTAACAATGCCAGATTGATTATCTTTTTTATAGGCCATTTCGATGCGTGGGTACACATCAACACTTGCTAAAACTAATTTTGAACCTTTTTCGTCCGAAATAAACAAGAATTTTTTATCAATCGTGGTAGTCTCTATCCTGAAACGCTTTACGTAATAGAGTTTCGAAGCACCATCATAATAAACCGCCGTGACAATACCGTCGGGAATAAATTTACTGAGGGAAACAATATCTTTGGCTTCATATCGATTTGTAAGTTCGAAGTTTGTTAGTTCGTATTGTCCGTCTTTATAAATCACTAAAATATTATCCTTTGCGTCAAAATTTCCTAAATATTTTCCATGTTCATCACGGTTCAATCGACCTACATTTTCGTCATAGTAAATATCCACACCACCGAGCGTTGAAATGCCAGCTGATTTTAATGTAATTTTTCTAATTGGGTATTTTGTCAATAAATTACCCATTGAGTCCCTTCCTTTGATCAGTAATTGTTTGAAGTCGTACTCAAATTGTTTGACTCTCGCAGTGCTTGAAGCCGTTAGGTTTACTTGGATTGTCTCGGCCTCGCCATTTTCGTTGGCTGTGAAATATAATATTTTAGATTTTGGGTTTCCAGCAGTTAAATCATACTCACGGTCACGAGTGACAGCGGTGATTTTGAAACGCTTTACGTAAGAAATACCAGTTTTTCCGTCGAAATAAGCCAAATTGTATACTTTTCTGTCGTCGTTTTTCTTGAAAACAGAAGCATAAATAATGTCTTTTCCGACAAATACTTTTTCCTGAACTTTAGTAACAACACAACGACCGTCTTGTCTGAAAACAATAATATCGTCAATGTCGGAACAGTCCATTACATACTCTTCTTTTTTTAGACCATATCCGATAAATCCTCCAACACGGTCAACATAAAGTTTTTGGTTAGCCGCAGCCACAACTGCAGCCGAAATAGTATTAAAGTTTTTGATTTCAGTGCGGCGTTCACGTCCTTTTCCATGCTTTTTCAAGATATTCTTATAATATTCAATTGAATATCGAATAATGTTAGCAAGATTATCCAGCACTTCAGCAAGTTCTTCTTGTAAGCGTTTCATGGCTTCTTCTGCCTTGAAACCATCATACTTAGAAATCCTCTTGATTCGAATTTCTAATAGTCTTAAAATATCTTCCTCTACGATTTCTCGATAGAAATCAGGTTTATAAGGCTCTAAACCTTTGTCAACTGTCGCAATTACTTCTTCGAATGTTTCACATTCTTCGATATCACGATAAATACGGTTTTCGATGAAGATTTTTTCAAGTGAGCTAAATAAAAGCTTCTCCATGAGTTCATCTCTACGAATTTCCAATTCTCGCTCAAGTAACCTTACTGTTTGTTGTGTACAAACTTTTAAAATTTCAGAAACACCAACAAAATGAGGTTTGTCTGCAATGATTACACAAGCATTTGGCGAAATAGAAATTTCGCAATCCGTAAAAGCATAAAGAGCATCTATTGTTACGTCTGGTGATACACCTGGCGCTAATTGTACTTGAATTTCAACTTCTTTGGCTGTATTATCAATTACTTTTTTGATTTTGATTTTTCCAGCATCATTTGCTTTAATAATCGATTCAATCAGGTTGGTGGTTGTTGTAGAAAAAGGAATATCTTTAATTACAAGTGTTTTTTTATCGAGCTCCTCGATTTTTGCTCTCACTCTTATTTTTCCACCACGATGCCCATCTTGATAATTAGAAACATCGATAGCACCACCTGTTAAGAAATCTGGATATAATTCAAATGGTTTATTTTTGAGTATAGCAATCGAAGCTTCAATTAATTCAATAAAATTATGAGGCATAATTTTAGTTGAAAGACCAACTGCTATACCTTCAACACCATGCGCTAAGAGTAAAGGGAATTTTACTGGTAATGCAACTGGTTCACGCTTGCGACCATCATAAGAAAGTTGCCAGTCTGTAGTTTGTGGATTAAAAATTACATCTAAGGCAAATTTTGAGAGCCTTACTTCAATATAACGAGCTGCCGCAGCACCATCGCCAGTGCGATAATCTCCCCAGTTTCCTTGACAATCAAATACTAAATCTTTCTGACCTATATTCACCATTGCTTCATTGATAGAAGCATCACCATG
>JACCDS011299732.1_pt1 | contig 10279 bp, 9 predicted proteins | sample 7446441 | NCBI WGS metagenome assembly JACCDS01 (sample SAMN15323445, study PRJNA562643) | freshwater metagenome | isolation source: river surface water | place: USA:Blue River Watershed | collected 2017-08-17 | reverse complement strand
TAAAATCTTTCTTAAGTTTATTGAGTGGAGAAATATTCTACTTACCAGATTTGGATAAACGGCCTGCGAAAGGGGTTGCTCTATTATTACCTTTTCGTATATGCCCTTTATCTCTATTTGAATAAGGGTATAGCCTATAGTTTTTTAGCCGAATCGGTATTAGTAGTCGGCCTATTGTTGATACTGCTTAGCTTAAAACAGCTGCAATTAATTTGGAATAAGCCAATTCTTATTGTTTCGATATTTTTTATAGCCAGTTTATTGGCAATTCTTTTTTCAATAGGTAAGTATCCTCTTACTGCTATTCTTCAAGATGCTTCTATGTTTTTGTACCTTGGATTTGTGCTGGTGATTTTTTTATTCCAGGACGATTGGGATTTTTTCATTAAAAAACTTATAACGCTTTACGCCTGGTATCCGCTCGTAGCATTCTGTTCTTATCAGTTATCTGCCAATTGGATTGATTTTCGGGAGTTTGTACTTTTTGGTAATGTACCCTTGGCATTAGTAAAATATGGGGATATGGCCATTCATTTACTGATAATCAGCTTACTACTTGCAGCTGGCTATATCCGGTTTCGTCTGCCTATTTTAGTTATAAATGCGTTATTGATCTTTTATTTAGTACTACTGATAGCAACCTACACGCGTGGGGGATTATTGGCTTATTTATTACCCTTCTTGATTTTTGTTTATGCCAAAAGAAAGGAGTTGGCAGCAGTTATCAATAGAAAGACAATTGTAGTGGCTCTTGGATGTATAATAGCCGCTGTCTTTCTTTACTTGAATTCAAACGATGAGCCAAATTTTCAAGGCAGAGCCATTGGATTTGATCAGCTTTCCAAAAATCTTAATAGTGTGTTCTCTGTACAAGAAGAGGGGGCATTGACCGATAATAAACTCTGGCGGCTGGCCTGGTGGTATAAATTATTTTCTGATGCCTTGGACCCGGTACGTGGATTAGTAGGAGTGGGAGTGGGGCCGAGTTTAACTTTATTGGGAGATGTGGGAACCGATGATGAGCTACTTCGCTCACCCCACAGTTTTCACTTAAGCATCTTGGCAAGATTTGGAATCCCAATTTTCCTACTCTGGATTTTTTGGATGTGGCTTCATTTTTCAAAAATCCGATCAGCAAAAAAAGAATCTTTTGCTTTTTTGATTTTGTTGTCTATTCTTGGATTTATAATTAATGCAAGTTTTGATGTATACCTCGAGGGTCCAATGGGGGCTTTTGCTTTTTGGACCTGGGTTGGTGTATTATATGTAAACGATTTAAAGTCATGACAAATTTGGATATTTTGGTAGTTGCATGGAATGGGGTAAGTGAACCATTACGTCATATAAAATTTGATGCACCTCGGAATTTCAGATTATATCTTTTTAATTATACGGGAGGGGATCAAAAGCCTGTCTTGCCAGACGGAAAATCAGTGGATGGAGTTTTTTCTCATAAAACAGAATTTAAAGGTCAACTGCTCCACAAACTATGTCCCGATGTAATGCCATTAAACTATCGATATATTGGCATTATAGACGATGATCATGAAATTACAGTGGCTGGTATCAATCAATTAATTGAAATCGCCGTACGGGAAAATGCAGATTCATTTCAGCCATCTATAACACCCAATAGTTACTATAGCCACCGCTGCTTTGTTCAAAAGCCGGGTGCCTCTCCGGAGCAAATGTGTTGGCTCGAAATTATGGCGCCATTTATGCGAAAAGGGATTTTTGAATCTGCTTATCCTTTTTACGCTACGAATATCTCTTCTTACGGGATAGATCGATATGTATATCCTTATCTCCAGCGTAAAATGGGAATGGATAGAAAATTATTGATTCACGCTGTTGCACTGCGACATTTAAAGCCTGTTACGCCTGGCAGTAAGGTGCTCTCCAGTGGCTTAGACTCTTTGCAAGAATGTGAAATCATTCGTAAAGAAATCTTACAGCGCATTCGAAAAGAAAAGCTTCATTTTACCAACCGCGAATTACGGGTTATTTTTGAACTTTGGAAACCGCGTGTATTTAAGTGGCGCGATGATATCGTTCGACAATGGAGAATACTCACAGGAACCCGTACAGCTGTCAGATAATAGAATCAATTCCTGTTTATGCGGGAGGGTTAGAGTATATACTCAATGAACTAACGAGTGAAAGTATCAATAGCTCCACTTTAGAGAGCCGTTGTATCAGTGCAACGGGAGCACACGGAATTGTAACTGCATACACTGACGCACAATTCAAAAAAACACTTACTGACTTTTATCTCAATCTACCAGATGGGATGCCGCTGGTTTGGTTAGCTAAACTGAAAGGATTTAGTACTGCAACGCGTTGTTACGGGCCCGATTTGTTTAATGAGTTTTTAAAGCGGACAGCAGGTAAAAACGTACGACATTTTTTTTGTGGGGGAAAATCGGGTATTGCATCATTATTGAGTGAAGTAATGCAAAAAAAGTACCCTGGATTACAGGTTTCAGGTTATTATAGTCCTCCTTTCTCTTCAATGACTGAGCAAGACTGGCAGTATCTAGTTAGCCAAATCCAAGAATCTGATTCTACTGTGATTTGGGTTGGAATTAGTACGCCAAAGCAAGAAAAGTTTGCAATAGAATTATCCAATCGTGTAAAAGTAAAATACTTGGTTACCGTAGGTGCCGCCTTCGACTTTTACACCGGTCAAGTGCCTCAAGCACCCAAATGGATGCAGCAGGCCTCTTTGGAGTGGTTTTATCGATTATGCAAAGAGCCACGCCGTTTAGCAGGTCGATATTCACGGATAGTTCCTACATTTGTTTACCTGGCTATTATCAATTTATTCAATCATTATTTAAGAAAAGTCGATCGATAATATGAAAAAAGTGCTGGTATGTGGAGCGGGTGGGTTTATTGGAGGGCATCTGGTTAAAAAATTAAAGAAACAGGGCGCTTGGGTCCGTGGAGTTGATATTAAAGAGCACGAGTTTTCTAAATCTCCTGCTGATGAATTTATTGTAGGTGATCTTACCGATCAGCAAGTAGCTAAACGTGTGTTGGACCAGCCCTTTGACGAAGTGTATCAATTAGCCGCTGACATGGGCGGAGCTGGATATATTTTTACAGGAGAAAATGATGCGAACTTAATGTTCAATTCGGCCTCCATTAATTTAAATATCATACACCAGGCAGTACAATGTGGGGTAAAAAAAATATTTTATTCCTCATCGGCTTGTATTTATCCGGCCTATAATCAAAATGACCCTTCTAACCCAAACTGTGCTGAAAATTCTGCTTATCCTGCTGAGCCAGATAGTGATTATGGTTGGGAGAAATTATTTAGTGAGCGCTTATACCAGGCTTTTGCACGAAATCACGGATTGCAAATTAGAGTCGCAAGATTTCATAATGTGTTTGGTCCCGAGGGAGCATGGTGTGATGGAAGGGAAAAAGCACCTGCTGCTATTTGCAGAAAGGTAGCAGAGGCCCCTAATGGAGGAGAAGTTGAAGTATGGGGTGACGGTTTACAAACTCGTTCTTTTTTATACATTGATGAGTGTTTGGAGGCTGTGGAGCGATTTATGCAAGGAGAGTTTGAAGGGCCCATTAATATTGGATCTGAAGAAATGGTTTCTATCAATGAATTGACAAAAAAAGTTATTTCGATTTCCGGAAAGAATCTACGTATCAAAAATGTTCCTGTTACCTATCAAGGTGTAAGAGGAAGAAGATCCGATAATACACTGATTCGGGAAAAATTGAATTGGGCTCCCTCGCAGCCACTCCAAATTGGTTTAGAAAAGACCTTTACCTGGATCAACGAGCAGGTAAAAGTGACCGTATAACTTATCTCTATGCGAATTCATTTAATTGCCTTGCTGCTAGCCGGGTTGATTTCCACTATTGGAATAGCTCAACCTGTATATGAGCGTCATACTTATGAAGTTTATCCATTTCTGGCCAGAATGGCTCAAAAAGGGCTATTAGAATGGAATGATAATATTCGCCCCATTCTGAAAACAGACATAGTGCGAGCGCTAGATACCTTAGCCAATCAAAAAGATAAACTATCCAACCTTGAAAAGGCGGAACTAGCCTTTTATCAAGGTGAGTATAGCTATGAAAGTCGCAAACGTTTATTTGGGGTTGCGAATGAGAATTTCAATTTGCGAGCACTTCCTGTTTTTTCGGGTAACTTGGTTAAGGAGGGTGATCGAACGATGTTCAGGCGTAGTATTGGTATGCAGGCTTTTGGGCAAGTTGGAAAAAAATGGGGCTATCAGTTGTTTTTGCAAGATTTTTCTGAAAAAGGGAAGAGCCTTGATACTAACCGAATGGGCTTAGATGCCAATCATGAAACTGGATTTGTTTTGCAAAGTGCCCGTAAAACAGACGCCTTAAATTACTTGGAGTTGAGAGGACATTTGACGTACCAGTTCAATAAAGGGTCTGTCTCGATCGGTCAGGATTATTTATTGTGGGGTTATGGTCAATCTGGCCGTATTGTACTATCAGACAAAGCACCTACCTATCCTTATTTTAGGTTGGATATAAATCCATACCCCTGGCTTCGATTTAATTACACACATGCGTGGTTGAAATCAGATCTTATTGACAGCGCAAGATCTTATACAATTCCAAATGGTTTATTTGGTGGCGTCCGAGAGGTTTTCATCGCTAAATACATGGCCACACACACCTTGGATTTTAGAATTAGAAAGGGATTGAATTTGAGCATAGGTGAATCTATGATTTACACAGATAGAATGAACGCTGCGTATTTGATACCAGTTTTGTTTTTTAAAGCGTTTGACAATTATGTAGGAAGTGGAAGTATTACGCGTGGTTCCAATGGGCAGTTCTTTTTTCAAGTGAGTTCAAGAGATCAGATAAAGAATACCCATTTGTATGCAACGCTATTGATTGATGAAATTAAAATCTCGCGTATACTGGATAAAAAAGAACAACGAAATCAGATTGGGTATACGCTGGGCGGATCTGTAACAGATCTAGGATTGCCCTATTTGCAACTTGGAATGGAGTACACTAAAGTGAGACCGTTTGTGTATCGCAATTTTTTACCTCAGCAAAACTATACGAATGCTAATTTTTTGTTGGGAGATTGGATGGGTGCCAATGCGGATCGAATCAGTTTATTTGCAAATTATACGCCACTACCTCGACTAAAGATTAGAGCTAGATATATGCAAGTACGCAAAGGGGAGCAAGGCACATTGGATCAGCAGTATTTTCAACAGCCCCAGCCTCCCTTTTTATTCGGTAATCAAATTTCTTATAAAGAGTATTCGCTCCAAGGTCAATATGAATATATTCCCCGTTTGTACTTGACGGCATCATTTAAACGGTTTGATCAAACCACCTTACTGAGCATTGGGATGAACTATGGGCTTTGATTTTGACTATCTTGCGTTGAGCCATTTCTTATGCAAAGAGGTCCTAGAATCAACTATTTTCTCCGATTAGGGTTAGACGGGTTTTTATTAACCCTATTCTTGTGGGTTGCTTCTCATCAATTTCGAAATGATCAAACTTTATGTTTAACAGGAAACTGTGGCTGGTTACTTGCCTTTAATTTATTGATTTGGTACATAGCTGCAAGAGTCTTTCACTTTTATACCAGTATTACCCTTTTTTCATTTTCCCAGGAACTGACTCTTTTACTTCGAGTGATTGCCCTGCATTTGCTCGTGTTTATTTTTTTTCTGGCACTACTATTTCCTAGTTTTTATTCCTTGCGATTTCAAATTTTGCAGTACTACCTGCTGATTTTAATTGCATTTCCTTTCATTAAATATTTTTACCGCGTCGCTGTTGCATTTATTCGAAGTCATTATCAATACGTAAGAAAAATATTGATAGTAGGCGACCTGGGTCCAGGAACCAATTTGTTTCGCTCAGGTATGCTGATTAATAATTTGAGGTATACAATAGTTGGTTTTGTGGGTGAAGCAAATCATAATGGTTTAGGAATAAATAAACTGGGAAGTTTGGAAAATTTACCTTCTATTTTTCAACGACAAACAATTGATGAAGTTTTTTTGATGTTGCCCTCTACACAGGTAACAGAAATTGGGTATGTAATTGACGTCTGTGAAAATGCAAAAGTGCAGGTAAACGTTATTAATGATTTTAATCGGATGGGAGCTACCTCTTATAATTTGACAAATTATGCGGGGTTCCCCGTTGTGGGCATACGCTATTTTCCACTCGACGATCCGGAAAACCGAGTTTTTAAAAGAAGTTTCGATATCGTTTTCTCATTGCTTTTCTTGATTTTAATTTTTAGCTGGCTGGCTCCAATCTTAGCGATACTAATTAAGTTAGATTCCAGGGGTCCAATATTTTTTAAGCAGGATCGTTGGGGTTTAAATAACAAGAAAATCAGTTGTTATAAATTCCGAACGATGTTTAGGGGTTCTTCCACACATTCTGGAGAAGGTGACTTTTCACAGACAATGGAAAATGACAAGCGTGTAACTCGGTTGGGTCGTTTTTTACGTAAGACCAGCTTGGATGAGTTGCCACAATTCTTAAATGTTCTATTGGGTAGTATGTCTGTGGTGGGGCCTCGCCCGCATCCCATTCCACTTTCTGTAGAGTCAAAGGATATTGTTCAGCATTATATGTTCCGCCATTTAGTAAAGCCGGGTATTACTGGTTGGGCACAGGTAAGTGGAAGTAGAGGGGCCATACGTTCTACCGACGAAATGACAAAGCGAGTTGCCTTTGATTTATGGTATATTGAAAATTGGAGTTTTTGGCTGGATTGTCAGATTATCTTTCAAACTATAATCAACTTAATAAAGGGAGATGAAAAGGCTTACTGAGCTTTCTGCGCAAGACCGCTTGCATCTTTCCTCCTCTTCCATTGCTATTTGTGGTCTGGCTCGTAATTGTGCTCGTTCTCTTCCTGAGAATATAAAATTTATTGAACGCCTTCGAGGGCTATTTGCAGATTCTGTGGTTGTAGTAGTTGAAAATGATAGCACTGATATAACACGAATGCTTCTGGATCAATGGGCGAATCAATCTAATGGCGTGGTGATTATTGATGGCGATAAAGAGAGTGTAAAGCATATCACTAGCAACCCAAATGTTAATCCCTATTATTCCAGATCGAGAGTTACTCGGCTCGCTCATTTCAGAAATCAATATTTGAGTAAAATTTTTGGTTCAGGAAAATCATTTGATTACTTGTTAGTGCTCGACTGGGATGTAGATAAAATCAATTGGGATGGGGTAATTGATTCCTTTATAAAAAGAAACCTTTGGGATATCGTAACTGCATATGGGTACTCTGTTTCACCTAAACTGACTGAGCGATATCACGATACGTATGCACTCGTTTTACAAGGTGATGAATCCAAGCCACAGACTGAAACATCAATTAAGTTTTTACAGCATAATTCAAATTTGAAAGGGAAGCAGCACGAAATGCTAAAAGTATATTCGGCTTTTGGAGGTCTTGCCATTTATAAATTTTCAATTATTCAGGATCTCAGGTACGGGGTTTTGGAAAATCTTGACAGCCGGGTAGAAGTCCGTTGTGAGCACTTTTCCCTTTGCCAAGCTATTCACGAAAAAATAAAAGATGTTCGAGTGCTCGTAAATCAGGCTATGCGTTTACGATTTGATAGGCTCTCAAATATTCTTTTACGAAAGTTCTCTGATATTTTTAATTGATTGTTAATGCTTTACACTTACTTTCTCAGCGGAATATTTTTGTCAAGAACGTTTTTTTGACCAATCTTTGTAAGACCTTATGCTACGGAAGATCAATATTGTTCCTCGTTGGATTATATTCCTTATTGATATTTTCCTTTGTAATCTTTCTTTGATTTTTGCTTACTTGATTGGACACAATCTCAATCCTGAATTAATTAGTCTTAGAGAATTAGGGTCAAACCTAATTGTGATCTCTGCAATTAATGCAATCATCTTCTACGCTTTCAAAACTTATGCTGGTATCGTTCGCTATACAGGTGTGCAAGATGCTATGCGAGTGAGTCTTTCATTACTAGCCAGCTTTGTTATTGTAGCTCTACTGAGTGCCTTGTCAATGGTCAATAATCAAACCTTCATTGCACTTCCATTAGTGACCTTACTGATATATGCACTGCTAAGTTTTCTCTCTCTGATTACTTATCGTGTTGGCATTAAGTATTTTTTTAGCTACTACCGCAATGCTAAAATGAACCCGCGTTATGTAATTATATATGGAGCGGGTGAAGCGGGATTTGCTACTAAGCGAGTGCTGGAGCATGATCCCACCTCAAAAGTGAAAGTGGTTGCGTACATCGACGATAACCCACGTAAGTCTGAAAAGGTAGTAGATGGTGTTAGAATTTATGCTTTTGAGGATCTTGAATTACTATTTCAATTACACGAGGTTGATGAGATCATTATATCCAGTTTCTCTATCCCTGCTAGTCGCCGAGCGCAGTTAGTAGAGATTTGTTTAGAGAAAAATGTAACAGTTCTAAATGTTCCACCACTTGATAAATGGATCAATGGGCAGTTCACAAAAAAGCAATTGCAGTCAATAAAAATTGAACAGTTACTCGAACGTGATCCTATTCAACTTAATCACCAGGAATTAGATAATCAGCTGGCAGGAAGAAGAGTGTTGGTTACGGGTGGAGCAGGTTCTATTGGAAGTGAGATTGTCCGTCAATTGATCAAATACCATCCCTCTACTATTATAGTAGTTGATCAGGCAGAAACACCTTTGCATGATTTAGAGTTAGAATTGACCGCTACAAGAAATGGCACTAAGCTTATTTTCTTTTTAGGGGATGTGCGGAATGCAAACAGGATGGAAGAGTTATTCTCTACTTTCCACCCACAGATTGTTTACCATGCTGCAGCTTATAAGCATGTACCCATGATGGAGATCTCTCCTTCAGAGGCTATCTTGACTAATGTGGGTGGGACAAAAATGATTGCGGATCTATCCCTAAAGTATAAAGCGAACCGTTTCGTAATGGTGTCCACAGACAAAGCTGTAAACCCTACCAATGTGATGGGTGCATCTAAACGGCTTGCTGAGATTTATGTGCAGCAGTTGGCCTCAGTTGCTGAACAGCAGACTAAGTTTATTACCACTCGTTTTGGTAATGTGTTGGGGTCAAATGGATCAGTTATTCTGCGTTTCAAAGATCAAATTGCAAAGGGTGGACCTGTTATGGTAACACATCCCAATATCATACGTTATTTCATGACCATACCTGAGGCAACGCAGTTGGTGCTGGAAGCAGGCTCCATGGGTAATGGGGGAGAGATCTTTGTTTTTGACATGGGTAAGCCTGTACCCATTGTAGATCTTGCACGAAAAATGATTCGCCTTTCTGGTTTGGTGCCCAATGTGGACATTGAGATCAAGTATACTGGTCTTCGCCCAGGTGAAAAATTATATGAGGAATTATTAAGTGATGCAGAAAATACATTGCCAACGCATCATGAAAAAATATTGATTGCTAAAGTGCGAAATGAAAGCATCTCTGATTTAAATGAATCTTTCTCTTTATTGTTCCAATACGCTACGCAACCGGGCAGTGTAATGGCCATGGTTGCAAAAATGAAAGAGCTGGTTCCTGAATTTGTAAGTAACAATTCAATCTTTGAATCACTCGATCAGGACAAAGCGGCTGTTATCTCAATTAATAAGGTCGGATAATCTTTATTAAGGGCCATCGCATCCTGAAATTCTGAAGAATAATTCCTCATTATTGATCAGCCTGAGTTAATTCTCCATATCCTCTTCCCTTATCTTTTTCATATTCCCCTCCGTTATGATTGGTGTTTGCCAGAGCTTTTTCTCCATTTGGTAGGTATTTTCACTCATTTGTCATTTATTTTCTACAAAATACTATATAAAATTAATTAGAATAAGGTAAGTATATAATCATATAAAATCAAAAGAATTGATATCCGGGCGTCCTAGAGGCCTTCTTTGTTTAATAAATTTAATAAATTATTAAACAAGTTTGATGCTGGAGAGGATTATTCTGTTTAACTTAGCGTTTCATTAATTAAACAGAATATGTCTACGGTAGAGTTCAATCAACTTTTGGTCCTTCATGCGGATTTTCTGCGCCCTTTTGCCATTAACCTGACTCGCGACTCGGATGCGGCGGACGATCTTTACCAGGAAACACTTTATAAGGCCTTAGCCAACCGTGAAAAGTATAATGCGGGCACTAATATCAAAGCCTGGCTCTTCACCATTATGCGTAATATTTTTATCAATAACTATCGCAGAAAGGCCAAGCAGCGC
>JACCDS011688598.1_pt1 | contig 10280 bp, 7 predicted proteins | sample 7446441 | NCBI WGS metagenome assembly JACCDS01 (sample SAMN15323445, study PRJNA562643) | freshwater metagenome | isolation source: river surface water | place: USA:Blue River Watershed | collected 2017-08-17 | reverse complement strand
GGCGGCCGCTTGTCACTGCATGATGATTACTTCAGCTTGGCCAGCTGCTCGCGCAGCTTCTCCAGCGTCGCCGAGAAGGTCGACAGGCGCTCTTTCTCCTGCGCGACTACGGCTTCCGGCGCGCGCGCGACGAAGCTCTCGTTCGACAGCTTCGCGTTCGCCTTCGCGATCTCGCCTTCGAGGCGGGTCGCTTCCTTGGTCAGTCGCTCGCGTTCGGCGGCGACGTCGATCTCGACCTTCAGCATCAGGCGCGTCGTGCCGACCACCGACACCGGCGCCGGTGATTCCGGCAGCTGTGCGACCACCTGCACGTCGGACAGCTTGGCCAGTGCCTGCAGGTAGGGCGCAAAGCCGGTCAGGCGCGCATGGTCGGCGCCTTCGAGGATCAGCGGCACCTTCTGTGCCGGCGACAGTTGCATCTCGCCGCGCAGGTTGCGGCAGGCATCGGTCAGCGATTTCAGCTCGTCCATCCAGCCCTCGGCCTTCTCGTCGAGCTTCTTCAGGTTCGGCTCCGGATACGCCTGCACCATGATCGAGTCACCGGCCGGGTTCAGCTTGCGGCCCGACAGCGGCGCGACCGTCTGCCACAGTTCTTCGGTGATGAACGGGATGATCGGGTGCGCCAGTCGCAGCACGGTTTCCAGCACGCGCAGCAGCGTGCGGCGCGTCGCGCGCTGTTGCGCCTCGGTGCCGGTCTGCACCTGCACCTTCGCGACTTCGAGGTACCAGTCGCAGTACTCGTCCCAGATGAACTTGTAGATGGCCGATGCGATGTTGTCGAAGCGGTACTCGGCGAAGCCTTTCTCGACTTCGGCCTCGGTACGCTGCAGCAGCGACACGATCCAGCGGTCCGCCTGCGAGAAGTCCAGATAGCCGCCGGCCGCGCAGGCCTCGGCACCGTGATCTTCGAGGCCGCAGTCCTTGCCTTCGGTGTTCATCAGCACGAAGCGGGTCGCGTTCCACAGCTTGTTGCAGAAGTTGCGATAGCCTTCGCAGCGGTTCAGGTCGAAGTTGATGTTGCGGCCGAGCGAGGCGTAGCTCGCCATCGTGAAGCGCAGCGCATCGGTGCCGTAGGCGGCGATGCCGTCGGCAAATTCCTTGCGCGTGGCCTTCTCGATGCTGGCCGCCTGCTTCGGGTTCATCAGGCCGGCAGTGCGCTTGGCCACCAGCTGGTCCACGGCGATGCCGTCGATCAGGTCGATCGGGTCCAGCGTGTTGCCCTTCGACTTGGACATTTTCTGGCCCTGCGCATCGCGCACCAGGCCATGCACATAGACGGTCTCGAACGGCACCTTGCCAGTGAAGTGGCAGGTCATCATGACCATGCGCGCGACCCAGAAGAAGATGATGTCGAAGCCGGTCACCAGCACCGACGACGGCAGGAACATCTTGTAGTCCGGCGTCTCTTCCGGCCAGCCCAGCGTCGAGAACGGCACCAGCGCCGACGAGAACCAGGTATCGAGCACGTCGGCGTCGCGGGTCAGCGTGCCGGACTGGCCGGCAGCGGCGGCCTTGGCCTTCGCTTCTTCCTCGTTGCGCGCGACATAGACGTTGCCCGCCTCGTCGTACCAGGCCGGGATCTGGTGGCCCCACCACAACTGGCGCGAGATGCACCAGTCCTGAATGTTGTTGAGCCACTGGTTGTAGGTGGTGCTCCAGTTCTCCGGCACGAATTTGATCTCGCCCGTCGCGACCTTGTCCAGCGCGACTTCGGCGATCGACTTGCCGGGGAAGTGCGTGCCTTCGGGCGCCGGCTTGCTCATCGCGACGAACCACTGGTCGGTCAGCATCGGCTCGATGACGACGCCGGTACGGTCGCCGCGCGGCACCATCAGCTTGTGCGGCTTCACCGATTCCAGCAGGCCCTGCGCCTCGAGGTCGGCGACGATCTGCTTGCGCGCGGCAAAGCGGTCCATGCCGCGATACTGCTCGGGCGCGTTGTCATTGATCTTCGCGTCCAGCGTGAAGATCGAGATCTGCGGCATGTTGTGGCGCTGGCCGACCGCGTAGTCGTTGAAGTCGTGCGCCGGCGTGATCTTCACGCAACCGGTGCCGAATTCCTTGTCGACATAGCTGTCGGCGATGACCGGGATCTCGCGGTCCGTCAGCGGCAGCTTCAGCATCTTGCCGACCAGGTGGAGATAGCGCTCGTCGGTCGGATCCACTGCGACCGCCACGTCGCCCAGCAGGGTCTCGGGACGGGTGGTGGCCACGGTCAGCTGGCCACTGCCATCGGCCAGCGGATAGTGGATGTGCCACATGCTGCCGTCTTCTTCTTCCGATACCACTTCGAGGTCGGAGACGGCGGTGCCCAGCACCGGATCCCAGTTCACGAGGCGCTTGCCGCGGTAGATCAGGCCCTGTTCGGCGAGGCGCACGAAGACCTCGGTGACGGCCTTCGACATCTTCTCGTCCATCGTGAAGTATTCGCGGTCCCAGTCGGTCGACGCACCCATGCGGCGCATCTGGCCGGTGATGGTCGAGCCGGAATGCTGCTTCCACTCCCAGATTTTTTCGAGGAATTTTTCGCGACCGAGATCGTGGCGCGAGATCTTTTGCGCATCCAGCTGGCGCTCGACCACGATCTGGGTCGCGATGCCCGCATGGTCGGTGCCGGGAATCCATGCGGTGTTATGGCCGCGCATCCGGTAATAGCGGGTCAGGCCGTCCATGATGGTCTGGTTGAACGCATGCCCCATGTGCAGCGTGCCGGTCACGTTTGGCGGCGGCAGCTGGATGGAGAACGCAGGCTTGCCGGCGTCGAGGGTGGCGGCAAAGTAACCGCGCTGTTCCCACGCGTTGCGCCAGGTTTGTTCAATCGCGGACGGTTCGAAGGCCTTGGCTAGTTCCATGATTTGGCGGGATTCCAGAGAGATTTTCGAAACCCGACATTATAAGCGGGCGGCATCCGGCCACGCGCCGGAACTTGGCTTGGGGAATTCGCGACACACGGCGCGGTTTGCTCCGGCATCGCTGAGAGATCGGAGCGCTGTTCGAACTTTTCAAATTCACAAGAAGCCAAAAGGAGCTGCCGCTATGGGCGACAGTCAAAAGCGCACGGTCCGCCGGTCGCTGGAATATTCCGGCCATACGACCGACATGCACGAAGCGAACGCCGCCGGCGAGGCGGGCATGCAGGGCAACCCGCAGGGCAGGAAGCCGCAGCGCGCCAGCATGCAGGTGCGCCTGCCGTCGCAGTCGACCACCCGTGACGAATGGCGTGCGGTGTCGATCGCGCCGGCCGGCAGGCACAGCGACGAGCTGGTGCGCAAGGGCGATGCGGAAGACCGCACGGTGGTGTTGCGCGCGTATTCGGAACGTCGCGGCCATCGCAATTCGTTCCGGCTGGAAGAGGGCGCCCCGGCATTCGGCTACGAATCGTCGAGCGCGCGCAGCAGGTCGGCCGGCGAAGTACCTGTTTTCGACCATGGTCGTTCGCTCAGGCAGCAGCTGGCCGTCCGCATCGGCGGACACGACAAGGTGGTCGTCGACCTGTCCCATCGCTGGGACACGCTCGATACCGAGGCCGGCGCGCGCACCAAGCTGCTTCATGGCCTGCTGGTGGCCGGCAATGACAAGCTGATCCGCATCGACCTGTCGAACCATCGCGTCGCCGACCTGCGCGGCTGGGCCGAGGTGCGTGGCCGGCGCGGATGGTCAGAGGAAGACAGGAATCACGTGGTGGCCGACAAGGAGGCGCCCGCCGTCATCAGGGGTTTGAAGGCCGAGACCATGCGCGCCATCCGTGAACAGCGCGAGATGCCGGCCTTCGAGCTGACCTGCCGCGACCAGCCCTTGTCCACGGTCGTGTTCCCGCTCGTGAAGCGGCTGGCCAAGGTCGCCGCGCTGGTCAGCGGGCTGCGCGTGCTGGACCTGAACCGCTACAGCCGGAGCGCGGAAGTGGGCGGAGCCGTCGCGCCGTGGGACGTCCGGGCAGAGAAACTCAACACCCTGTTCGTCGACGCGCTGGCACGCCTGCTCAGCGGGAACCGTGCGCTGCAGGCGCTGGGCCTGCGCATGAACGGGATTGGCCCGCAGGGGTTGGCTTTGATTGCCACAGCGCTCCGGCGCAACACCAGCCTGAACCGGCTGGACCTGTCCTGCAATCCGCTGTGCGAGCGTTTCGGAGAAGAACTGCCGGTGCTGGACGGCATCCTCGCACTGAAGCGGATGCTGGCGGCCAACCGCACGATCACCGAGCTCGACCTGTCCTTCTGCGGCATCGATGGCGAAGCGGCCGACCTGCTCGCGCAGGCGCTCGCATCGAACCAGTCCCTCAGGCGTGTGGTTTTGTCCGGCAATCCGATCGGCCGCGACCATCCGCTGTTTGCCGACCGCCGGGTCGTGTTCAAGCGCGCGGCCTGAGGCACCCATCGGGCATGCGCTGCGTGCCGAAACTCAGCAAGGAGACATCATGTTCAGAACAACGGGGGCAAAAACAACCCACAAGCCGGCCATCGATGCACTGGAGGACAGCGATCCGTTGGTCTGCAGTTCGGAAGAAAGCAGCGACGTGCCAGGACCGAAAGCGCCTCGGATGATCTCGGGCGGCAGCGCGCGCAGCCATGTGTTCCACGAAGCGCCCGACGACGTGCGCCGCTATTTCGTGGCCCGCTTCCTTCACGGTGAAACGCCCCTCGAAACAGTCGAGATCCGCGGCCTGTATGCGCGCATCAGCAAGGCGCACCATGCGGAGATGACCGCCGATCGCCAGCTTCCGGAAAATGCGTGGATGAGCAGCGTGCGGTCCGCTGCGCTGATTCCCGCGCTGGCCCGACGTGCAAAGCATGCGAAACACGCACAGACCCAACTCGCTGCAGATATCGATGTACTGGCGAAGGCCCATGGCCATGTGGTCCTGCCCTTGTCGGCGCTCGACTCGAAATCCGCGCAGGTCACGGTGTTGTACCGCGCGCTGGTCGCTTCCGAGCCGAAGGAGATCGTGATCGACTACGCCGGTCCGGCCAATTTCTGGAAGAAGAAAATCCCCGCCTGCATGCCCCTCTACAGCAGCCTGGGGTCGTGGCGCCATCTGAAGAAATTGCTGAAGCTGATGCAGAGCATTCCGCGTGTGGACAAGCGCGAACTCAGGATCGACCTGCTGCTCTGCAACCGCGCTGTCGAGCCCGCGGTACTCGAGACCCTGCTGAAAGCCGGCGACAAGGTTTTGCGGACCGTGCGCAAGCTGGACCTGAGCGGCCTGGTCATCAGTCGTCTCGAGGACGAGTACGCGTTCTCGCTGGAGTACGCGGCGCGGTCGGTCGCCAAAACGCTGCGGCAGTTGCCGGCGCTGCAGGAATTCCGTCTGTGCGACTCCGTGATCGACAGCGGCATGCTGCAGCTGCTGTGTACCGGCCTGAACAGCCACCCGGCGATGCGGGTGCTGGCGCTGGGGGGCAACCTGCTGTGCCAGACCTTCGGTACGAACCGGAAGAACCTGGTGGGCTGGACGGCGCTGATGGCGGAAATCACGGGCATGCGTGCGCTGCGCGAGCTGGACCTGAGCCACAACGAGGTCGATGACGAGGCGGCCACGATTCTGCTGGCCGCGCTGCGGCTGAACAAAAGGCTGGAGAAGGTCGATTTGCGAGGCAATTGCATCAGCAAGGATCATCCGATCTGGCTGGACGAGCGCGTGATCGGCGACTGATGTTTCCATTCTGTCAAAAGCCCGCCGCCACATTGATCTGATTGATCCGGCGCGCCACCTGCACGCGCTGCAGGGCTATAATCCGCCTCACTGCCATCGCGGCAGACAAAACGCTAGGGGTCCTGGTTTCATTTCGAGCCGGGTGAGAAATACCCTCAGTGGAGGTTCCGTGAACCTCCCTAACCTGATCTGGATAACGCCAGCGTAGGGAAGCGACGAGCCCGGGCCTCATTCCCCCACCTCCTGCTTCCTGCGCTGTTTTGAGCAAAGGAAGCCCATGAACGCCAATCCGCAGTTCCTCGCCGCCACCGCCACGGTGGACGAAGCCGCCATCCAGCCGCTGCCGAACTCGCGCAAGATTTATGTGCAGGGCTCGCGTCCGGACATCCAGGTGCCGATGCGCGAAATCAGCCAGTCCGACACGCCGGCCTCGTTCGGTGCCGAAAAGAATCCGCCGATCTATGTGTATGACACCTCGGGGCCGTACACCGACCCGAATGCGAAGATCGACATCCGCTCCGGCCTGGCCGCGCTGCGCGCGAACTGGATCGCCGAGCGCAACGACACCGACGAACTGGACGGCCCGAGTTCGGCCTACGGCATCGAGCGCCTGAACGATCCGAAGCTGGCCGAGCTGCGCTTCAACCTGCATCGCAAGCCGCGCCGAGCCAAGGCCGGCAAGAACGTCACGCAGATGCACTACGCGCGCCAGGGCATCATCACGCCCGAGATGGAATACATCGCCATCCGCGAAAACCTGCGCCGCCAGGAATACATCGACAGCCTGAAGGCCTCTGGCCCGAACGGCGCGAAGCTGGCCGAGCTGATGGGCCGGCAGCATCCGGGCCAGGCCTTCGGTGCATCGATCCCGGCGCAGATCACGCCGGAATTCGTGCGCGATGAAGTCGCGCGCGGCCGCGCGATCATCCCCGCCAACATCAACCACCCGGAATCCGAGCCGATGATCATCGGCCGCAATTTCCTCGTGAAGATCAACGCGAACATCGGCAACTCGGCCGTGACGTCGTCGATCGGCGAGGAAGTCGAGAAGATGACCTGGTCGATCCGCTGGGGCGGCGATACCGTGATGGACCTGTCGACCGGCAAGCACATTCACGAAACGCGTGAATGGATCATTCGTAATTCGCCGGTGCCGATCGGCACGGTGCCGATTTATCAGGCGCTGGAGAAGGTGAACGGCAAGGCCGAAGACCTGACCTGGGAAATCTTCCGCGACACGCTGATCGAGCAGGCCGAGCAGGGCGTCGATTACTTCACGATCCATGCGGGCGTGCTGCTGCGCTATGTACCGCTGACCGCCAAGCGCATGACCGGCATCGTCTCGCGCGGCGGCTCGATCATGGCCAAGTGGTGCCTTGCGCATCACAAGGAATCCTTCCTGTACGAGCACTTCGAAGAGATTTGCGAAATCATGAAGGCCTACGACGTGTCGTTCTCGCTCGGCGACGGCCTGCGCCCCGGCTCGATCTACGATGCGAACGACGAAGCGCAGCTGGGCGAACTGAAGACGCTCGGCGAGCTGACCCAGATCGCGTGGAAGCATGACGTGCAGGTGATGATCGAGGGCCCTGGCCACGTGCCGATGCAACTGATCAAGGAAAACATGGACATCCAGCTCGAGCAGTGCCACGAGGCGCCGTTCTACACGCTGGGCCCGCTGACCACCGACATCGCGCCGGGCTACGACCACATCACTTCCGGTATCGGCGCCGCGCAGATCGGCTGGTATGGCTGCGCGATGCTCTGCTACGTGACGCCGAAGGAGCATCTCGGCCTGCCGAACAAGACCGACGTCAAGGACGGCATCATCACCTACAAGATCGCTGCGCATGCGGCCGATCTGGCGAAGGGCCATCCGGGCGCGCAGGTGCGTGACAACGCGTTGTCGAAGGCGCGTTTCGAGTTCCGCTGGGAAGACCAGTTCAACATCGGCCTCGATCCGGACAAGGCACGCGAATTCCACGACGAGACGCTGCCGAAGGATTCGGCCAAGGTTGCCCACTTCTGCTCGATGTGCGGCCCGCATTTCTGCTCGATGAAGATCACGCAGGACGTGCGCGACTACGCCGAGAAGCAGGGCATCTCCGAGACCGACGCGCTGAAGCAGGGCATGGAAGTAAAGGCTGTCGAGTTCGTCAAGAGCGGCGCCGAGATCTACCGCAAGCAGTGATGATTGCGATCGAGCTGAACGGCGAGGCGCGCGAGCTCCGCGACGGCGAATGCGTGCAGGATCTGGTCGACGCGCTGGCGCTGACCAACCAGGCGCTTGCCGTCGCCGTCAATCGTGAAGTGGTGCCGCGCGCCCGGTGGCGCGAGCACCGTTTTGCGGGCGGCGACAAAGTGGATATCGTGCGCGCGATTGGCGGCGGTTGATCGAAGATTGAAACGACACGGGATCCCGGCCTGCGCCGAATGGCAGTGAGTTAAGCCCAAATCCGACCACGGTTCCAATGCGACGATGGGTCCCAGCTTGCGCTGGGACGACGAGTTGGAATCCGACTGCTTTTAAAACGTCGTCCCAGCGCAAGCTGGGACCCATGGTCGCCGAACCCAACAAGGAGTTTTCTCGACATCATGAGCAATCATCAACCCGACGGCCTCACCATCGCCGGCACCACCTACCGCTCGCGCCTGCTGGTCGGCAGCGGCAAGTACAAGGACCTCGATGAGACCCGCCGCGCGACCGAGGCTTCGGGCGCCGACATCATCACCGTCGCGATCCGCCGCGTGAACATCGGGCAGGACCCGAACGCGCCGAACCTGCTCGACGTGGTGCCGCCGTCGAAGTACACGATCCTGCCGAACACGGCCGGCTGCTACAACGCGAAGGACGCGGTGTACACGCTGCAGCTCGCGCGCGAACTGCTCAATGGCCACAAGCTGGTCAAGCTCGAAGTGCTGGGCGACGAGAAGACACTGTTCCCGAACATGCCCGAAACGCTGAAGGCGGCCGAGACGCTGGTGAAGGACGGTTTCGACGTGATGGTCTACTGCAGCGATGACCCGATACAGGCGAAGATGCTCGAAGAGATCGGCTGCTGCGCGGTGATGCCGCTGGCCTCGCTGATCGGCTCCGGCATGGGCATCCTGAATCCGTGGAACCTGTCGCTGATCATCGAGCAGGCGAAAGTGCCGGTGCTGGTCGATGCCGGCGTGGGCACCGCGTCCGACGCGGCGATCGCGATGGAGCTCGGTTGCGACGGCGTGCTGATGAACACCGCGATCGCCGGCGCGAAAGATCCGGTGCGGATGGCGCGCGCGATGAAGCTCGCGGTCGAAGCCGGTCGCGATGCCTTCCTGGCCGGTCGCATTCCGCGCAAGTTTGCCGCATCGCCGTCGTCGCCGATGGCGGGACGGGTCGCATGACGGATGGCAGGACTTCGCCCTGCGTGCTGGTGTTCGCCGGGCTCGATCCGAGCGGCGGCGCCGGCATCCAGGCGGATATCCAGGCCATCGGTGCGGCCGGCGTGCATCCGCTGCCGCTGGTCACCGCATTGACTGTGCAGGACAACCAGCATGTGCATGCGGTGCATCCGGTGGACCCGGCGATCCTGCGCGAACAGGTGCGCGTGCTGGTCGAACGCAACACGCGCATTGACGCGGTGAAGATCGGCATCGTCGGCAGTGCCGCGAATGCGCAGGCCATCGCCGAGGCCCTTGACCTGCTGCGCGAGCGTGCGCCCGATTTGCCGGTGGTGCTTGATCCGGTGCTGGCCAGTGGCCACGGCGACCTGCTGACCAAGGGCGATGCGGTGCTGGCACTGGCGCCGCTGCGTCGCCTTGCGACGCTGGTCACGCCGAACCTGCCGGAAGCGCGTGCACTGTGCGGCACCGACGACGTTGACCTGCAAGCGCGCCAGCTGATGAACGATTCGCCGCATGTACTGATCAAGGGCGGGCATGGCGCAGGTGACGCCGTCGTCAACCGCTGGTTTTGCGGGCAGCACCGCCGCAGCTGGTCATGGGCGCGCCTGCCCGGCGATTATCATGGCTCGGGCTGCACGCTGGCCTCGGCCATCGCGGCGCGCCTCGCGCAGCGCCTGCCGATGGAAGACGCGATCGACGCCGCGCAACAGTACACGCAACGCAGCCTTGAACACGCATTTGCGATCGCAGACGGACAACGCATACCCGATCGCCAGAAGGAGATGTCATGAAAGGTCTTTACCTCGTCACGCCCGACTGGGATGACACCGACCGCCTGCTCGCCGTCAGCGAACGGGCGCTGCATGGCGGCGCCACGCTGCTGCAGTACCGTCACAAGACAGCCAGCGAGTCACTGCGCGACGAACAGGCCACAGGCTTGCTGCAGCTGTGCCGCCGCATGAACGTTCCGCTGATCATCAATGATCATGTCGCGCTGTGCGAAAAGCTCGATGCCGATGGCATCCATGTCGGCGGCACCGATGCATCGGTGGCCGACGTGCGTGCACGCGTCGGCGCCGGCAAGATCGTCGGCGCGTCCTGTTACGGCGACCTGCAGCTTGCGCGCGATGCCAGCGCGGCCGGCGCAAGCTATGTCGCGTTCGGCGGCTTCTATCCGTCGCGCGTGAAAAAGTATGCAGTGACCACGGCGCCTGACATTGTGTCGCAAGCGATCACGGAACTC
>JACCDS011006814.1_pt1 | contig 10280 bp, 12 predicted proteins | sample 7446441 | NCBI WGS metagenome assembly JACCDS01 (sample SAMN15323445, study PRJNA562643) | freshwater metagenome | isolation source: river surface water | place: USA:Blue River Watershed | collected 2017-08-17 | reverse complement strand
GGCTACCGTAGCGAAAATAAAAGGATTTCCCCATGAAAGACGGCATTCACCCCAACTACCGTGAAATTTGCTTCCAGGACATGTCCAATGGTTTCAAGTTCGTGACCCGCTCATGCGCCAACACCAAAGAAATGATCACCATGGAAGACGGCCGCGAGCTGCCTCTGTACAAGCTGGACACGACCAGTGAGTCGCACCCCTTCTACACCGGCACTCAAAAGTCGGTCGACAACATGGGCGGCCGCGTGGAGAAATTCCGCAACCGTTTCGGCAAGATTTCCAGCGGCAAATAATCGGCTGGTCGCAATCCCCACAAGGGCAGTCCGGGCAACCGGCCTGCCCTTGTTGCATTGGGAAACCACTTTTCACAACCTCCAGACCTGCTATCTTCTGATTCTGTGAACCACCCTACCCCAGCCATCGTTGCTCAAAATGCTGTGCGCCGACTGCCGCGCCTGGCTTTGATTTTGCTTTGTGCAGCCTATGTGCTGCCTGGTTTTTGGGGACGTACGCCCTGGAAATCCAACGACATCGAATCGTTTGGCTACATGCTCCAACTGGCACAACCCGCTTTGGGTGAAATGGTCAGTTGGCTCAGACCCACCTTGCTGGGACAGGTGGACGACAACCTGAGTTTGCTGCCCTATTGGCTGGGTGCCGCCGCCATCCGTTGGGCACCCACAGGCTGGGAAGATGTTTTTGCTCGCATACCGTTCATGGCCATGCTGGTGATCACATTGACCTCGACTTGGTATGCCGTTTATGCGCTGGCACGTCACCCTGCCGCACAGCCCATCGCCTTTGCTTTTGGCGGAGAAGCCAAGCCCAAAGACTACGCTTGCGCACTCGCTGACGGTGGTTTATTGGCCCTGTTGGCCTGCCTGGGACTGGCACGTTTGTCGCACGAAACGACACCGGCGCTAACGCAGCTGTGTCTGTCCTCACTGCTTTTTTTCGGCCTCTCCACGCTACCGCGACACCGCATCCCAAGCGGCATAGCCATCGCCGGTGGCATGCTTGGACTGACACTGTCTGGGGCGCCCAGCTTGGCCTTGTGGCTGGGCGTTGGCGGTTCACTGATTCGCGCCGTCGCCCATCAAGATCCGACGCAACGCAAACTCAGCATGCTCGACTTGGGCACATTGGCATTGATTTGTCTGCTGTGCATCACCACGGCGGGTGCGCTGGACCTTTGGCGCTGGCGCGTGGTCGCGCATCAGATGGTGGACGTCCATGTTCTCGCCAAACTGATCATGTGGTTCACTTGGCCTGCTTGGCCACTTGCGCTGTGGTCCCTGTGGCGCTGGCGCAATCAGCTTTCACAAGGCTGGCGCTACCCGCATTTGGGTTTGCCTATTTGGTTTGCGGCCGTCACCATTGGCGCCACATGGTTCACTGGCCTGTCCGATCGGGCCTTACTGGTTTCACTGCCTGCAGTGGCCACCTTGGCCGCATTTGCATTGCCCACCTTGCGTCGCAGTCTGAGCGCATTGATCGACTGGTTTACCCTCCTGTTTTTCAGCGTGTGTGCCCTGATCGTCTGGGTCGTCTGGATCTCCATCCAAACGGGTATACCAGCCCAGCCGGCCGTTAACGTCGCACGACTGGTACCGGGCTTCACGCCGGAGTTTTCATGGCCCACCTTGGCGCTGGCACTGAGCGCCACAGTGGCATGGTTGGCTTTGGTCAAATGGCGCATTGGACATCACCGCACAGCCATCTGGAAAAGCATGGTTCTGCCCGCCAGTGGTGCTGTGCTGTGCTGGCTGCTGGTCATGAGCCTGTGGTTGCCCATGCTTGATTTTTCGCGCAGCTATGCGCCGATGGTCAAAAAAGTCACCGACGTCACTGGCCCGATCGCCTGCCTGCAATATGCAGGGATCACCAGGGCTCAAGGCACGGCTTTTCATTGGCATGCCAAAGTCAAACTTATACCAGCCCAAGCCCCCCAATCGGAATGCCGCTGGCTGATCGTGGACAGTGCCAATCTGCCCTTGCTGTCAACCAAGCTTCAAATGCTTGGCTGGACACCAGCTGGCAAAGCACGCCGCGTCCAGAGCAAAGAAGAAGGCATGGTCATTTTTCGTCCGACACGGCCGCTGCCTTGAGCGATGTCTGAGCTGGGCATCATCGCCCGTCACGCGGGCACAGTGCTCATCGGCCAGTTGGCCGTCATGGCCTTTGGTGTGGCCGACACCTTGATAGCCGGCCGTTACAGTCCACAAGCCTTGGCAGTGCTCTCACTGGCCTCATCGATTTACATCAGCATTTATGTGGCGCTCAACAGCCTGCTTCAATCGGCGCTCCCGGTATGGGCTCAGTTGCGCGGCGCGGACCGCGCGGTAGAGATTGGCCAATCCGTTCGCCAAGCACTCTATATTTGTGCGGGTGCAGCCCTCATCGGTTGCACTGGCTTGTGGTTTCCCGAACCTTGGCTGAGCTGGACCGACGTCCCCCCTGCGCTTTGGCCCGATGTGCGCAACTACCTTCGGGTACTGGCCATCGCGCTGGTGCCTTCCTTGCTGTTTCGCATGTACAGCACACTCAACCAAAGCTTGGGTTACCCCCGGTTGGTGACTTTCTTGCAAGCAGGGGCCTTGCTGGTGAAAGTTCCTCTGTCCTGGGCTTTGACCTTCGGCATTGACCTGAGCCTCATCCAAACCGAGGGCATGGGAGTGGTGGGCTGCGCCTGGGCCACACTGGGCGTGAATACATTCATGTGTCTCACTGGCCTTTACTTGCTGCGCACGCAAGACATTTACCACCCGTACCAGTTGTGGAGAAAACTGGAGGCGCCACAGTGGCCTGCACTTTGGCGATTTCTGCAACTGGGTGTGCCCGCCGGCTTGTCCATCATGGTGGAAGTCACCTCATTCACTTTGATGGCCCTGTTCATTGCTCGTCTGGGTGCCGTGTCTTCCGCCAGCCATCAAATTGCCGCAAATTTGGCTGCCGTGCTGTACATGGTGCCGCTGGCCCTGGGCATCGCCAGCAGCGCACGCACAGGCTTTTGGCTGGGCGCAGGACAAGCACACAAGGCACGCCAAGCAGCGGGCCTGGGGATTGGACTGACGATACTGGCCGCACTGTTCGGTGCCGGCTTGCTGGGCACATTCCGAGCCGACATTGCACAAGCGTTCACCACCGATGCGGCCGTGGCACAGGCTGCAACTTTGTGGCTGGGCTGGGTCGCGCTTTACCACTTGGCAGATGCGGTACAGGCCGTGTGCGCTTTCTTGCTGCGTTGCTATGAGATCACCTTGGCGCCCTTGATCCTCTATGCCACATTGCTCTGGGGGCTTGGCCTGTATGGCGGTTACCGCCTCGCCTACCATGGCATCGGTCCTTGGGCACAGCGCCCCAGCGTGGACGCCTTCTGGATGACCAGCACAGTGGCCTTGGCCATCGTGTCAGCCTTGTTTGCGGCGCTGGTTGGGCACGCTTCGCGCCCCAAGCACAAACCCTGAAGCAAGCACTTCGCATCCCTGATCAGTCACGCAAGCAACCTCAACCTTTTGGAATTTGGGTTAAGGTCAATTCTTCACAAATAACTTTTCAAGTCCACCATGATCCTCGAAATCGCAGACATCCGCATCCAGCCAGGCCAGCAAGCCGCATTTCAAAAAGCCATCGAGCATGGTCTGAGCACGGTCGCCAGCCAGGCCAAGGGCTTTCGCGGTGCCAAGGTCAACCACGGCATTGAAAATCCCGAACGCTATGTGCTGCAAATTTTCTGGGACACGCTGGAAGACCACACCGTCGGTTTTCGTGAATCGGACTTGTTCACCCAATGGCGTGCGATCGTCGGCCCCTTCTTTGCAGCGCCACCGCAGGTCGAACATTTCAACCTGACTTTCCAGTCGACCTGATCCAAGAACCTGATCGGCTTCACTGCGCTTCATGACCGGCCACCAAGCGGGTCAGTAAATCGACAAACTGCAATTGGTCGGCAGCGCTCAAGGGCGCCAAAATTTGCGTTTGGACATCCGCCACTGCAGCCTGCATGTTGGCCAAGGCCTCCACGCCTTGCTGCGTGACAACCAGAAGTTTGCGCCGACGGTCCGTGGCATGGGGCTGTCTGCGCAGCCAACCTTTGGACTCCAAACGGCCAATCACCGATCCCGAGGTGGCAGGATCAAAAGCAACACGTTTGGCCAAGGTGACCTGATCAATATCAGGTGTGTCTTGCAAGGCGTTCAAGATGGCAAATTGCACCGGCGTGATGTCGGCCTCGGCCAGGCGTTGCGCAAAAATACCTACCGCTATTTGCTGTGCACGCCGAATCAGGTGCCCCGGTGCAGTGGCCACATCCAAACGCTTCGTCATGCTGTCAAGGCTTCCGTATTTTTTAGGGTTATTGCGGGGCGGCATTGCGATGCCCAGCCTCTATAGTAAGCCCACTTACGAACACATTTTCACGACGCCCTTCCTCCCTTCACAGAAAGTCACCATGCGTTTTGTATTCGAACCCTCAGCACCAGTTTCTTTGCCGGTCACAGGCCAAGACGAGCGTTTCCCGGTACACCGTGTTTATTGCGTAGGACGAAACTACGAAGAACACGCCAAAGAAATGGGCTTCACAGGCCGTGAACCCCCCTTCTTTTTTCTCAAGCCCTCCGACAGCTTGGTGGTCGTGGATGCGGGACAAAGCGGCACCATGCCCTATCCCAGCCTCACCCATAACCTGCACCACGAAATTGAACTCGTCGTGGCCATCGGTGTGGGCGGCAAAAACATCAAGGCAGCAGATGCCGAAAAGCACATCTACGGCTATGCCGTGGGCTTGGACATGACACGCCGCGATCTGCAAAACGACATGAAAAAACAAGGCCGACCTTGGTGCATCGGCAAAGCGTTTGACCAATCAGGCCCCATCGGCCCCATCACCCCAAAAGACAGGGCTGGTGATGTGAACAACGCCGAGATCAGTCTGCAAGTCAATGGCGTCGACCGTCAACGCAGCAGCGTGGCCAAATTGATCTGGAACATTGCCGAAACCATCGAGCACCTCTCCGCTGCCTGGGAACTTCAAGCGGGCGACCTGATCTTCACGGGCACCCCCGAAGGTGTTGCAGCAGTCGTACCAGGTGACCGACTGGTGGGCCAGGTGGCTGGACTGGGCAGCTTGAGCATTGTTGTTCAGCAATGAAAAAAAGTGCATGAAAATCCAAAATACCAGTATTTATCCGCATAAATTCCGATTTGACTTGCAACATAATTCATGTCTAATTCATTCCGATCCCATGGCATTGGGTAAACACCAATTAACCGACCGCTTGGTTGGTTTTAAGATCCATCGCAAGACAAACCCTTTAGGAGCTCTCTGAATGAAACAACTGTTGAAACAAACCGCCTTCGCCGCTGGCCTGGCGCTCATGGGCTTGGGCGTCAACGCTCAGACCGTCACACTGAAAGTTCACCACTTCCTGGGCCCACAGTCCATTCAGCACACCACGATGCTGGGCGATTGGTGCAAAAACATCGCTCGTGACTCCAAAGACCGCCTGAAGTGCGACATCTTTCCTGCCATGCAATTGGGCGGCACACCAGTGCAGTTGTATGAACAAGCCCGTGACGGCGTGATCGATGTGGCTTGGACTTTGCAAGCCTACACACCCAAACTGTCCAAACTCGAAGTGTTCGAGTTGCCTTTCATGATGACCAACGCTGAAGCCACCAGCCGCGCCGCTTGGGACTTTGCACAAAAGTATGCACAGGAAGACTTCAAAGACGTGAAGATGCTGGCCGTCCATGTGCATGGACCAGGCAACATCTACTCCAAGTCCAAGGCCGTCACCAGCATGGCCGACCTCAAAGGCATGAAAGTGCGCGCCCCTACGCGTCAAGTGAACAAGATGGTCGCCATGATGGGTGCCACGCCAGTGGCCATGCCTGTGCCACAAGTGCCTGAAGCCTTGTCCAAGGGCGTGATCGATGGCGCCGTGATTCCCTACGAAGTGGCACCTGGCCTGAAGGTCAACGAGTTGACCAACTTCACGGCAGAAACCGACCGCAGCTACAACGCGCTCTACACCACCGTGTTCGTGGTCCCCATGAACAAGGCCAAGTACGAATCTTTGCCTGCCGATCTGAAAGCCGTGATCGACAAAAACTCTGGCCGTGAAATGTCTGCCTTCTTTGGCAAAACACAAGCAGGTCAAGACGTGCCCAGCAAGAAGGTGTTCGAAGCTTCCGCCAACCAGAAGATCAGCATCATCCCCAAGGCTGAACTGGAAAAGTGGAAAAAAGCCACCGACCAGCTGGACGATGCTTGGGTGGCTGAAATGACCGGCAAAGGCATGGACGGCAAGGGCATGTTGCAATCTGCCACCGACCTGATCAAGCAATACACCAAGTAAGTCAACGACTGAGAACCTGAGCAAAGGCTGATGGCAGCTGGCTCAGGTTTTTTATCGCCTATAGTTTGAGTCTTTGCCAGCGTCTTCGCTACCCGTCGAACTGGTTCTTGCGCTCATCTTTTATATACCTGCAAACACCATGATGTTTTTAAACTCTCTGGAGCGGATCGCCCGGCTCTGCAGCATATTGGGAGGGTTGGTCATGACCGGCCTGATGCTGATGACTTGCTACAGCCTGATTGGCCGCAACTTTTTCGACACCGCCCTGATCGGCGACTTCGAGCTGACTGGGGTCGGCGCTGGCGCCGCCATTGCGCTGTTCATGCCGCTGTGCCAACTCAAGCGTGAAAACATCATCGTTGACTTCTTCACGGCCAAATGCAGTGAGGCCTTCAACTTCAAGCTCGACCGCTTGGGCGACCTGTTCATGACCATCATTTTTGTGTTGCTGGCCTGGCGTTGCGGCGCTGCAGCCATCAACGCCAAAGAGACCATGGGTGCCTCCATGCTGCTGGGTTTCCCTGACTGGATCGTGTTCACCAGCATGTGCATCCCCTTCGGAATCACCGCATTCATTGCTTCGATGCAAGTCCTCACCAAATTTGAAAACAACGATAAGGCCTCGTCATGACCCCGATCACTTTGGCTTTGCTGATTTTCGGCATCATGCTGCTGCTCATGATCGTGCGCGTCCCCATCGCAGGCGCCATGTTCCTGGCCGGTACGGCCGGCTTCATCCTGCAGACCGGCGTATCGCCTTTCCTGAACTTCCTGAACAACCTGGCCTTTGCCCGTCTGGCCAACTACGACTTGTCGGTGATTCCCTTGTTCATCTTGATGGGCCACTTCGCCACGCAAGGCGGCATCAGCAAGGCCCTCTTTCAATTTGCTGCTGCGGTGATGGGTCGCTTCAAGGGCGGCTTGGCCATGGGCGCTGTGCTCGCCTGCGGTGCATTCGGTGCGATCTGCGGCTCATCCGTGGCCACGGCCGCCACCATCACGGGTGTCGCCTTGCCTGAAATGAAACGCCATGGGTATTCGGGTCGCCTGTCCACAGGCACACTCGCTGCCGGCGGCACCTTGGGTATTTTGATCCCACCCTCTGTTCCCCTGGTGATCTATGCGATCCTGACAGAACAAAACATCGCCAAACTGTTTGCTGCCGCCATGATGCCCGGCATCATCGCGATGGTGGGCTACATGATCGCCATCGCGATTTATGTGCGCTTGGTCCCTGGTCAAGCACCTGACCAAGAAGAGCGTGAAAGACTGACGCTCGAATCTCTCAAAGGCATCTTGCCCATCGCCACCATCTTCATCATCGTCTTTGGCGGTATTTATGCGGGTTACTTCACACCCACTGAAGGTGCCGCTGTTGGCGCTGCGTCCACTTTTTTGGCGGCCCTTTTGAAACGTGAATTGACTTGGGAAAAATTTCTCAATTGCTTTCACGCCACCGCACTGAGCAGCGCCATGATCTTCATGATCTTCATGGGTGCTGACGTGATGAACGCTTCATTGGCGCGCACCCAAGTGCCCGGTCAATTGGCAGAACTGGTGGTCTCGATGAACCTGGCGCCATTGATGGTGGTCTCCGGCATTTTGTTGCTCTACGTTTTGCTGGGCGCTGTGATGGACGAGTTGTCCATGCTCTTGCTGACCATCCCGATCTTCTTCCCCATCATCATGAAGCTCGACTTTGGCATGACCCCGGAATACACCGCCATCTGGTTCGGCATCATGGTGCTGATGACCGTGGGCTTTGGCATGCTGGCACCCCCGGTGGGCCTGAACGTGTATGTGGTCAACGGCATGGCCAAAGACGTGCCGTTGAGCGAAAGCTACAAAGGCATCATGCCTTTCCTGATCAGCGACACCATCCGGACCTTGCTGCTGCTGCTCTTCCCGGGCATCACGCTGTTCCTGATCCCGTACCTGACCTGATCCCATACAGCCTCGACAAAAGCCTCCACGGTCAAAGACCCTGGAGGCTTTTTTCTGAGGGAAATGGTTAGACTTGCAGCCAGCCCACACACTTGAAGCACCCACATGATGTTTGACCGCACCATTCGATACTGCCGGCAATGCGGCGCACCCGTCGCCCGCCGCCTGCCCGATGACGGTGACACCCGTGAGCGCGCCATTTGCACCGCCTGCCACACCGTGCACTACGAAAACCCGCTCAATGTGGTGGGCACCGTGCCATGGTTGGGCGACAAAGTCTTGCTGTGCAAACGCAACATCGAGCCGCGCAAGGGCAAATGGACCTTGCCGGCAGGCTTCATGGAACTGGGTGAATCCACTTCGCAAGGCGCTGCCCGAGAAACCACAGAAGAAGCCGGCGCGCAATTCATCATGGAAGACCTGTTCACCGTGATGAGCGTGCCCCGTGTAGGCCAGGTGCATTTGTATTACCGCGCCCGCCTGACCAGCGACGTGTTCGACCCCGGCCATGAAACGATGGAAGCACAGCTGTTCAGTGAATCCGAGATTCCCTGGGATGAACTGGCATTTCGCACAGTGCGTGAAACACTGGAACATTACTTTGTGGACCGGGCGCGTGGTGCATTCGGCACACACGCTTTTGACATCGAATAAAAAATCCACGACAGCCCCGGATTTCCCGCTGACCACTTGGATAATGAAGTCGTTGACTTCACTTTTTTTCGAAATTCAAAAAGGCTTCGCATGATCAAATCTCTCTGTGCCCTTCTGACCAGCAGCTTGGTGGCCGCCGCCGCCATGGCTCAAACTGCAGCACCGGCTGCAGCCCCTGTCCCCACCATCGTGCCCGCAGTGACCACCACACCTGCGACTGCGCCAGCGGCTGCAACGCCAGCCAAAGCAGAAGCACCGGTGAAGAAAAAGCACGCACAAAAGGCGGACAAAAAGGCTGAAAAGAAAACAGCCAAAAAAGCCAAGAAAAGCAAGAAAAAAAGCAAAAAGTGATCGCTCGGACCATCTCCGATGAGGCATGACGCTTGCAGCGCAGCCGCAAAAAAAGGCCACCTCGCGGTGGCCTTTTGCATGGACAAGATGAGCGGTCTACTCAAACATTGATGGCCTCAGCTGAGCCTGCCAGTTTGCGCAATTCAAACTTCTGAATCTTGCCGGTGCTCGTCTTGGGCAACTCACCAAACACCACCGCACGCGGTACCTTGAAGCCCGCCAGGTGTTGCTTGCAGTGCGCCACGATCTGCTCGGCTGTGACCTGGGCATCGGCTTTGAGCTCCACAAAGGCGCAAGGCGTCTCGCCCCAGCGCGCATCGGGCTTGGCCACCACGGCCGCGGCCAGCACAGCGGGGTGACGGTACAGCACATCTTCCACCTCGATCGACGAGATGTTCTCGCCGCCCGAGATGATGATGTCCTTGCTGCGGTCCTTGATCTTGAAATAGCCGTCCGGGTACTGCACCGCCAAGTCGCCGCTGTGGAACCACCCGCCCGCAAAGGCCTCTTGCGTGGCCTTGGGGTTCTTGAGGTAACCCTTCATGGTGATGTTGCCCTTGAACATGATCTCACCCATGGTCTCGCCGTCTTGCGGCACGGGCTGCATGGTTTCGGGGTTGAGCACCCGCACATCGCGCTGCAGGTGGTAACGCACGCCCTGGCGGGCGTTCAAGCGGGCCCGTTCGCCAATGTCCAGCGCGTCCCATTCGGGGTGTTTGGGGCACACGGTGGCGGGGCCATAGACCTCGGTCAGGCCGTACACATGGGTCAAATCAAAACCCATTTGCTCCATGCCTTCGATCATCGATGCGGGCGGCGCAGCGCCCGCCACCATGGCCTTGATGCCTGTGGGCACACCCGCCTTCATGGCGGCTGGGGCGTTGACCAGCAAGCCGTGCACGATGGGCGCGCCGCAGTAATGCGTCACCTTGTGCTGCTTGATCAGCTCGAAGATCTTCGCCGCCTCCACCT
>JACCDS010846755.1_pt1 | contig 10282 bp, 12 predicted proteins | sample 7446441 | NCBI WGS metagenome assembly JACCDS01 (sample SAMN15323445, study PRJNA562643) | freshwater metagenome | isolation source: river surface water | place: USA:Blue River Watershed | collected 2017-08-17 | reverse complement strand
TGGGCGACAAGCCTTACGCCGCCAAAGACGAAGCGATTCACTACATCGATTTGCAGCCCGGTGGCTTGCACCGTCAGTACACCAACATCCAGGAAGTCAAGAGCGTGGTGACCACGCCCTCTGGCGGCCAGGTTTTGCTGGACAAGGGTTTTTACAACATCACCGGCCTGGCCTGGTCGGGCAAAGGCAAGATCAAGCGTGTGGACGTGTCCACAGACGGCGGTCGAAACTGGCGTCAGGCACGTCTGGAAACGCCAGTGCTCTCCAAAGCTTTGACGCGTTTCAATCTGGACTGGGTTTGGGATGGCAAGCCCGCCATCATCCAAAGCCGTGCTCAAGACGATACAGGGCATGTGCAACCCACATACCAACAGTTGCGCGGTGTTCGCGGAACGCGCTCGATTTATCACAACAATGCCATCCAGTCATGGTTGGTTCAGGAAAACGGCGAGGTGAAGAATGTCCAGGTTTCGTAATGCCGTTTTGACTGCCGCCTTGCTGGCGGTGGCAGGTTTGGCTTCTGCGCAAGCGACCAAATATCCTGGTGTGGGACGTGATGCCACGCCCAAAGAAGTCGCCAAGTGGGACATCGATGTGCGACCAGACTTCAAGGGATTGCCTGCAGGTTCGGGTTCTGTGGCCAAAGGCCAAGACGTGTGGGAAAGGAAATGCGCCCACTGCCACGGCGTGTTCGGTGAGTCTGGTGAGGTGTTCAGTCCGCTGATTGGTGGCACCACCGCCGAAGACGTCAAGACAGGCCGCGTGGCCAATTTGAATCGCTCGGACTATCCAGGCCGCACCACCATCATGAAGGTGGCGACGGTGTCGACTTTGTGGGACTACATCAACCGCGCCATGCCATGGACCGCTCCGAAGTCTTTGACGACAGAAGAAGTCTATGCCGTGACGGCGTTCTTGTTGAACTTGGGCAATGTGGTGCCTGATGATTTCGTGCTGTCGGACAAAAACATCGTTGACGTGCAAAACCGCATGCCCAACCGCAACGGCATGACGACCCAGCACGCCATGTGGCCCGGCAAGGAATTTGGTGGCGTCAAAAAGCCAGATACCGATAACAAAATCTGCATGAAAGATTGCACGCCTGAGCCGAAATTGGCATCCTTCTTGCCCGACTTCGCCCGCAACGCGCACGGCAACCTCGCGGAACAAAACCGCCTGGTGGGCCAGCAGCACGGGGTGGACACCACCAAGCCAGAAGCCAAGGCCGGCATGCCTGTTGTTGCCGCCCCTGTTGCGGCAGCGCCAGCCAAGCCAGAAAACGCCGAGGCCAAAGCAGCCATCGCCTTGCTGAACAAATACAGTTGTACCGCTTGCCATGGTGTGGACAAGAAAGTGGTTGGCCCAGGCTTCAATGAGATTGCCAAGAAGCACTCAGGCAAGGTTGACTATTTGGTTGGCAAGATCAAGGCCGGTGGTTCGGGTGTCTGGGGCCCTATCCCGATGCCCCCACAGACGCTGCCTGATGCAGACGCCAAGAAAATTGCCGAATGGATTTCCAAGGGGGCCAGCAAGTAATGCGGGATACTCCCGTAGTGTTGCTGAACCAATTTCACTAGCATCATTCAATCATCAAGGAGATTTCAGATGCAAACTCGTCGCGAGACACTCAAGCAAAGTGCTGTTGTTGCCGGCTTGCTGGCGTCGGCTGGCTTTCCTCAGTTCGCCCACGCTGCTTTCAACAAAGCAGGCTTTGATGCCAAATCCGTTCAGGATGCAGCCAAGGCCTATGGCGCTGCCAGCCTGGCCGAAAGCAAGGATGTGACCATCACCGGTCCGGACATCGCTGAAAACGGAGCCGTGGTGCCCTTGGGTGCCAGCACTACTTTGGCTGGCGTCAAACAATTGTTGATCCTGGTCGAAAAGAACCCTGCAGCTTTGGTGGCCATGTTCCACGTGAGCGATGCTGTTGAAGCCAACTTTGCGACCCGCGCCAAGATGGGCCAGTCGTCTGACGTTTACGCTGTGGCCATCATGGCCGACGGCAAGGCTTTCTTCGCCAAGAAGGAAGTCAAAGTCACTTTGGGCGGTTGCGGCGGTTAATCGCTCAATTGCTTTTCAACAGAATCATTGAAAGATTAGGAGAAAAAAATGGCAGATCCAATGCGCATTCGTGCCCAAGCCTCCGGCGACAAAGCCACTGTCCGTGTTCTCATGAGCCACGAGATGGAATCCGGTCAGCGCAAAGACGCCGCCGGCAAACTGGTCCCCGCTTGGTATATCCAGGAAGTCACCGCCACTTTGAACGGCAAGCAAGTGCTGGCCGCTGAATGGGGCCCAGCCGTGTCCAAGAATCCCTTCATGCAATTTGCCATCAAGGGTGCCAAGGCGGGCGACAAAGTCGCTGTGACTTGGAAAGACAACAAGGGCGATACCCGCACAGACGAAGCGACTGTGTCCTGATAGCATTCGCGTGCTCAAAGGGGTGAAGTTTTCTGGGCTTCACCCTTTTTTCGTTTCAAGAATTTCAACAGAGGTGACAATGATAAAAGCATCAACACTCTCCATTGCAGCGGCTTTTGCCCTGTGCGTGGTGCCGGCCATGGCCCAGAAAACCGCCAGCCAAGGCATTGACGAATACCGTGCCATGCTGCAAGACGGCAACCCGGCTGAGCTTTTTGAGGCCAAAGGTGAAGACCTCTGGAAAAAAGTTCGCGGTCCCAAAAACGCTTCTCTTGAAAAGTGCGACCTGGGCAAAGGCCCTGGCGTGGTCAAAGGGGCCTTCGTTGAGTTGCCCCGCTACTTTGCAGACACCCAGAAGATGCAAGACCTCGAGTCGCGTTTGGTGACCTGCATGGAAACCCTGCAAGGCTTCAATGCCGCCGAAATTTCAAAGACTGCATTTGGTCGTGGCGAGATGGCCAATGTCACGGCCTTGGCCACCTGGATCTCGGCCGAGTCCAAGGGCCTGCGATTCAATTTGTCACAAGCTCACCCGCAAGAAAAAACCTTCTATGAAGTGGGCAAGCGCCTGTTCTTCCAGCGCGGTGGTCCTCATGACTTCTCATGCGCATCCTGCCATGGCGAAGAAGGCAAGCGTATTCGTTTGCAAGATCTGCCCATTCTGACCAAGAACCCGGGTGACGGTGTTGGCTTTGCCGCTTGGCCCGCCTACCGTGTGTCGAATGGTCAAATGTGGAGCATGCAATTGCGCTTGAACGACTGCTACCGCCAGCAGCGCTTTCCCTACCCAGGCTTTGCCAGCGATGCGACCGTTGCCTTGGCCACCTACTTGGGCGTGAATGCCAAAGGCGCAGCCTCAGTTGCCCCGGCCATCAAGCGTTGAAACAGGAGACCTTCATGAACAAAAAGACCCAACTCGTTTTGGCCAGCGTGGCTGCCGCTTTGGTGGCCGCAGGTTGCGCATCCGGTCCTTCCTTGGCTGAGCTGAACACGTTGACAGACAAAATCGTGAAAGCTTCTTTCCGTGACCAAAGTCATGTGAAAGTCGAACGCATCACGGCTACCGACGAGACCAACCGTGCTTGCAGTGATGCCGATGTGGCGGGCAAGCCACTGGACGAAAAAACGGCCAAAGCCATTGAAGAGATGAATCTGAAAGCCATCAAGTGGCCCTCGGACGGCAAGTTCATCGGCGATTGGAAAGAGGGCGAAAAAATCGCCCAAAGCGGTCGCGGCCTGACATGGACAGACAAAGCAGGCGACGTGAATGGTGGCAACTGCTACAACTGCCATCAGATCAGCAAGGAAGAGATTTCCTTCGGCACGATTGGCCCGAGCCTCTACAACTACGGCAAGATCCGTGGCGTGACCGACCCCAACAGCCCAGCCACCAAAGCCATCGTGGAATACACCTGGGGCAAGATTTGGAATTCAAAGGCCTATAACGCCTGTTCCAACATGCCTCGTGCGGGCCACATGGGCATTTTGAATGAGACACAGGTTCGCCACATCGTGGGCTTGTTGCTTGACCCCAAGTCGCCTGTTAACCAGTGACGCCTTGAAAACCCGGCACGTCCGGGTTTTTTTGCTTCCAATACATCAGTGAGTGCAAATATGAACCTGACCAAACGTGAATTTATCCAAGTGATGGGCGCCGGCACCATGGCCGGCATGAGCATGGGCAAGTTTTCAGAAGCCAGTGCCGCCACAGCAGCCAACGGCCTTTATGACATCCCCAAATTCGGCAATGTGTCTTTCTTGCACATGACCGATTGCCACGCGCAGCTCAAGCCCATTTATTTCCGTGAGCCCAGCATCAACATGGGCATTGGCTCCATGCAGGGCAATTTGCCGCATTTGGTGGGGGAGCACTTGCTCAAAGTGGCCAAGATCCGCCCTGGTTCAGCCGAGGCGCACGCGCTGACGTATCTGGACTACGAAAAAGCGGCCAACCGCTACGGCAAGGTCGGCGGTTTCGCGCACCTGGCCACGCTGGTCAAGCGCATGAAGGCCAGCCGTCCAGGCGCATTGCTGCTGGACGGTGGTGACACCTGGCAAGGCTCGGGCACCTGTTTGTGGACCAATGGTCAAGACATGGTCGACGCCTGCAAGTTGCTGGGCGTGGACGTCATGACCGGCCACTGGGAGTTCACGCTGGGCATGGAGCGTGTGAAAGAAATCGTCGAGAAAGACTTTGCGGGCAAGGTGGACTTTGTTGCGCAAAACGTGAAGACCAATGACTTTGGGGACCCGGTCTTCAAGCCCTATGTGATCCGCGAGATCAACGGCGTGCCTTGCGCCATCATCGGCCAGGCTTTCCCCTACACCCCGATTGCCAACCCGCGTTACATGGTGGCCGACTGGGCCTTTGGCATCCAGGACGACAACATGCAAAAGATGGTGGACGAAGCCCGCGGCAAAGGCGCGCAGGTCGTCGTCGTCATCAGCCACAACGGCATGGATGTGGACTTGAAAATGGCCAGCCGCGTGAGCGGCATTGATGCCATCATGGGTGGCCATACGCACGACGGCATGCCTGTGGCCACCTTGGTGTCCAACAAAGGCGGCAAAACCATCGTCACCAATGCAGGCTCCAATGGCAAGTTCCTCGGGGTGCTCGACTTCGATGTCAAAGACAAAAAGGTCAGCGATTTCCGCTACAAGCTGTTGCCCGTGTTCTCGAACATGCTGCCCGCCGACAAAGAGATGGACGCCCTGATCACCAAGATCCGCGCACCCTACGAAGCCAAGCTCTCAGAAAAGCTGGGCATCTCGGAAGGCTTGCTCTACCGCCGTGGCAACTTCAACGGTACGGGCGACCAGTTGCTGGTCGATGCTTTGCTCGATGTGCAAGGCGCAGAGATCGCGTTCTCGCCAGGCTTTCGCTGGGGCACATCGCTCTTGCCGGGTCAGGCCATCACACGCGAGTGGCTGCTCGACATGACGGCCACGACTTACTCGTACGCCACCGTGACGGAGATGACCGGCGAGACCATCAAGACCGTCCTCGAAGATGTGTGCGACAACCTGTTCAACCCCGACCCTTACTACCAGCAAGGTGGTGACATGGTGCGTGTGGGTGGCCTGAGCTACAGCTGCAACCCGCTGGGCAAGATGGGGACACGGATTGGCGACATGCGCCTGAATGGGCAATTGATCGACGCGGGCAAAAAGTACAAGGTGGCCGGTTGGGCGCCCGTGGCCGAAGAAGCCCGCAACCAAGGCAACAAGCAAGTGTGGGAAGTCGTGGAGACTTGGCTCAAGACGCAGCCCGGTGGCCGTGTCAAGCCGCGCAAGCTCAATGCGCCCAAGATCACAGGTGGCTTGCCCAATCAGGGCTACGTGGGCTGATGGGGGGATGCAGGGAGTTGATCTGCAACCGGTTTGCAGATCAACTTGGCTTTGAAAGGTGATGACGCATGAAACGTAGACATATGTTGGCCGCCAGTGCTGTGTGCGCTGGGGTAGCACTTTGGCCAGAAGCCCGTTTGTTGGCGCAACAAGCACAGGACTTCATCGAAGGCCCGCCGGTCGGTGATATCCCAGCCAAGCAATTGTCAGCACATGTCTGGATGATCTTTTCGCCGGATGGTTTTCCCACCCCGGAAAACCGCGGCATGATGTCCAACGTCATCTTCGTGGTGACCTCTGCGGGCGTGGTCGTGATCGACTCAGGCGCCTCACTGCAAATCGGGCAGATGGCCATCCGCATGATCCGAAAAGTGACCGAGAAACCGGTCGTTGCGGTGTTCAACAGCCACTACCACGGCGATCACTGGCTGGGTAACCACGCCTTTGTCAAAGCCTATGGCCAACAGTTGCCAATCTACGCCCTGCAAAGCACGATCGACAAGCTCAAGGGGGCAGAAGGCAACCTTTGGCGTGGCCTCATGGAACGGTGGACCAACCAGTCCACCTTGGGCACCGAAGTGGTCTTGCCCAACACAGCCGTCAAGCATGGCCAGGTGATCCAGATAGGTGATGTGACATTCCGCATGCACCATTACGGTAACGCCCACACGCCATCGGACCTGTGTGTGGAGGTGGTGCAAGACAAACTCACGGCCGTGGGCGACATCGCCATGGCCAACCGCATCGCCAACATGGACGAGGGCTCTTATCCGGGCACATTCAAGTACTACCAAGCCCTCACGGCGGCAACAGGCGATCAGCTCTGGGTGCCGGGCCATGGCCAAGGCAGTCAAGATTTGCTCAAGACCTATGGCGAGTTCATGGCGGGCATCTGGGAGCCTTGTCTGCAAGCGGTCAAGGACGGCAAGTCGGAGTCAGAGGCGCGCAGCATGGTGCTCAAAGACGTGCGTGTGACATCCCGTGCCAAGACCATGCAGGGCTTTGAAGGCAACATCGGCAAATACATCAGCCTGGCTTACCTGGAAGCAGAAAAAGAAGCGTTTTGATTTTTCATAAAAAAGGGGAGACAAATGGCAGATACAAATGGCATGACAGCAGGCAATGCCTGGTCCTTGCTTTGGTTCAGAAGCCGTGACGATGTCACGCCTTTCATCAACGACACCGCCGTGCGCATCCGTGCCGGCATCATGCTGGCCATTCCGATCTTCATGGCTTTCACGCTGTGGGACATCGTGTACGGCAGCCGCTGGATCGTGACTGGCGAGGTGATCAAAGACACCTTCGAGCTCGACTTTGACAACCGCATTCTTTACATGGTCGAGGCCGTGCGTAGAACCTATGACTACACCGTTCAGACATGGCTGCTGTTTTATGCCTTGTTTGAAATGCTGGCCGGCATGAGTGTCAAAACGGCTTATCTGTCGCCCACCATCTGGCTGTCCACATTTCTGGCCCATCGTGCACGCCCCGTGTGGAAACCTTTGGCGCCCAAAAGATTTGCATGGACCATTGGCGCGTCCATGATCAGTGTTTGTTTGGTGTTTTTTCACCCCGAAAAATTCGCCGCGGCCATCAACTTCATCTTTCAATCTGCAGTGCTGCCAACGACCGAGCAATATTTGCCGCGCTGGTTGCCCTTGGTGATGGTCTGGGTGTGTTTGGGCTTCATGTGGTTAGAAGCGGTGCTTGGCTATTGCCTCGGCTGTGAAGTTCACGCCTTGCTGGTGAAGCTGGGCGTTTTTCAGGACGAGTGCGAAGCCTGCAACAACCTGGACTTCGGACCGCCGCGTTGATGCGATGCAACGCCAGCCCGATTGGCTGGCGTTATGGGCCCTGTTCAGCCCATGAAATTGCGCCAAGCCCCGATGTTGTGCACTTTGGCGTAACCGTTTTTCTTCAACACCAATTTGGCCATCCCGCTGCGACTGCCGCTGGCACAGCCCACCACCACTGGGCCTGTGCGCGGGACTTCAGCCAAACGAGAGCCCAATTCGTGGAGCGGAATGTTGATGGTGCCAGGCGCATTGCCCGAGGCAAACTCTGAGGCAGACCGCACATCCACCAAGGTGGCGCCTTCTTGTTTGAGTTGAGGCAACAAACGCATCACACGTCTGGCATTCCACCATTTGTAGCCCAGCCAAAGGGCCAGCGCCAACATGGGCCAATAGTTTTTCAACGCATCCATAGTCTTCTCCTGGGTTTAGGGTTGTGGGGCCACCAAGGGCCATCCTTTGGCTGCCCATTGGCTCATCCCGCCTTCTACATAGCGGATGTTTTGATAGCCGCGTTTTTTCAGTTCGGTGAGTGTGGCTTTCGAGCGATTTTGGGTGTTGCAAATCAACAGGACAGGCTTGTCCGTCGTTTGTGGGATCAAGTTCAGTTTGCGCGAGAGCTCGCTCATGGGCAGCAGCACAGCACCCTGGGCGACACCCGTGCGGTGCTCGGGTGATTCCCGAATGTCGATCAGGGTGATCTTTCCCGCTTCGTGATCAGTGCGTGCTTGCTCCAGTGAAACTTTGTCCACATCGCTGGCCGATGAACACGCGGTGAGGACCGCCATCACAATAAGGAGAAGAAGTTTTTGCATCGCTGTATCAGTTCCTGCGGGATTAATATAAGCGATTGTAGATATATTGGGATTCTGTGTCGGGCCAGCGCAGCGCAATTGGCTTGAACTCTTTGAGTGATGTTTGACCCTCACAAGGAAGGAAAGCGATGAAAAAAAACGTCACAAGTCTGGCTCTGGGCTTCTTGGCCGTGATGCCCGGCATTTCCAACGCCATGTCTGCGCAAGAGAGCCGCTTGGCGGGACAGGCCATGCATTGCGCCGCCATCTTCAGCGTTTTGGCGCAAGCATTTTCAAATGATCCAGGCAAAGGCCCCAGGTTGTCCAAAGGCCTGGACGTGCTGACCGATGTCTACCTGAAAGAGCAGCCCTCGCCCAGCGATCCTGGCGTGCTGGCAGCAGCAGCGCAGCGCCGATCGGAGGCGGTGAAACAACTGCACGCAGCATGGCCCAGCCAAGCCGCCCCTTTGCGCGAAGACGGTGTCATGTGCGGTGCGTGGGTCGAAGGGTTTCTGGGGCAGGGGGATCGGTATCAATTCATCCCGGTCTACCCCAAGGTGGTGGCGCCCCATATCCGTGGGCAATACCAAACGCTGCTGGAAGAGGCCATGCGCCGCTGAAGCGACCAAAAAAAAGGCCAACCCGTGAAGGTTGGCCTTAGTTCGCTTGGAACCCGCATGGTTGCTGGGTTTCCAAAGATGGTGCCCGGGGCCGGACTCGAACCGGCACGCCTTGCGGCGGGGGATTTTGAGTCCCCTGAGTCTACCAATTTCACCACCCGGGCAGGTATTTGTGAAGACGCAAATTATGGCACAGTTTTGGGGTGCTTGGCTGCACCCAACTCAAAAAATCAGAACTTCATGCCCACACTCAACGTGGCCCCCTGGGTTCTGGTCCCTTGTTTATCGTAGAAGTTGGTGTAGCTCAGCGAGCCATAGGCCGACTTGTCAAAGTAGTAGCTCAGCCCCGCGCCATAGGCCACATCGTGGTCTGTGTCCGTGATGGAATAGCTGCCGACTTGGCCGGTCGTCTTGTTTTCGACCACGCCCAGACGGCCAAACAATTCCCAATCAGGCGACAGCATGACCTTAGGCTTGATGAAAAGACCATAGGCACGGTTCACCTTCAGGCTGGTGCCGGGAACCTCGGTGCCATTGAGGCTGATGGTGTCCGAATTCGCGTTGGTGCCCAACATTCCTTCTACCGCCAGATTGGGATGGAACTCATAACCTGCCACGATGCCGATCATTGTTGGCTGGGCTTTGAGGGTGTTGCCTTCCACGGTGCCTTTGACGGACAGGGGGGTGGCGCCAATTTCGCCATACCACTGCGCCTGGGCCGCAGCCGCAGACAAAACCAGGGCAGCCATGCATGCTTGTTTGACTTTCATATGGACCTCTTTCTTTGGAAGTATTTCGAGCTGGCCACCTCACGCAGGTCACCAGTGCTTCGAAGATAAGAAAGCTTTGCCAGGGCTTCAGTGTGTTGCCGCACAGCGGGCATCCGACTTATGGCAAAGTACGGCCATGATTTATCCCACCATTGAAGACGCCATCGGCAAGACCCCCCTGGTTGCATTGCAACGTTTGGGAGCGGGTGACATGGGCCCCAAGGGCAATGTGATTTTGGGCAAGCTCGAGGGCAACAACCCGGCCGGCTCCGTCAAGGACCGTCCCGCAGTCTCGATGATCCGCCGAGCCGAAGAACGCGGCGAGATCAAGCCTGGCGACACCTTGATCGAGGCCACATCGGGCAACACCGGCATCGCGCTGGCCATGGCTGCGGCCATCCGGGGCTACCGCATGATTTTGATCATGCCCGAGGACCTGTCGATCGAACGCGCCCAGACCATGAAGGCCTTTGGTGCCGAGTTGATCCTCACGCCCAAGAGCGGCGGCATGGAATACGCCCGTGATTTGGCCG
>JACCDS011108568.1_pt1 | contig 10283 bp, 8 predicted proteins | sample 7446441 | NCBI WGS metagenome assembly JACCDS01 (sample SAMN15323445, study PRJNA562643) | freshwater metagenome | isolation source: river surface water | place: USA:Blue River Watershed | collected 2017-08-17 | reverse complement strand
GATCGCCAAGGCGGTGGCCCGCCGGCTCAAGAAGCTGGGCGTGCCGCTGGAGATCGAGGCGCGCATGGACGAACGCCTGCGTGTCATCGAGGCCAAGGAGCGCGAACTGATGCCCCCGCTGCAGGGGCCTACCGCGCCCCTCGGCGCATCCGCATCAGGTTCACCTGCGGCCGACATCGCCACGGCCGGCGCATCGGCCCAAACCCCCACGGTGGGCGAGCGCCCGCCCTGGTTCTGCAGCGGCTGCCCGCACAACACCAGCACCCGCGTGCCCAAAGGCTCACGCGCCCTGGGTGGCATCGGCTGCCACTACATGGCCACCTGGATGGACCGCAGCACGGTCACCTTCAGCCAGATGGGCGGCGAAGGCGTGGCCTGGGTGGGCCAGGCCCCCTTCACCACCGACACCCACGTCTTCGCCAACCTGGGCGACGGCACCTACTTCCACAGCGGCCTGCTGGCCATCCGCCAGAGCATCGCCGCCGGGGTGAACATCACCTACAAGATCCTCTACAACGACGCCGTGGCGATGACGGGCGGGCAGCGCGTGGGCGAACGGCCCGAAGGGCATTCGGTGCTGCAGATCATGCAGACGCTGCTGGCCGAAGGCGTGAAGAAGCTCGTCATCGTCAGCGACGACCCGGGCAAGTACGACGGCGTGGCCCTGGCGCCGGACGTGGACGTGCACCACCGCGACGGCCTGGACGCTCTTCAAAAGGCCTTCCGCGAGATCCCCGGCACGACGGCCATCGTCTACGACCAGACCTGTGCCACCGAAAAGCGCCGCCGCCGCAAGCGCGGCACGATGCCCGAGGTGCAACGCCACGTGGTCATCAACGAAGCGGTGTGCGAAGGCTGCGGCGACTGCTCCGACCAGAGCAACTGCCTGAGCGTGGAGCCAGTCGAGACGGAATACGGCCGCAAGCGCCGCATCAACCGCAGCACCTGCAACCAGGACTTTTCGTGTCTGAAGGGCTTCTGCCCGAGCTTCGTGACCGTGGAAGGCGGTGCACCGCGTGCGCCCAAGCGCGACGCCTCGCACGACCTGGCCGCGCAGCCTCCGCTGCCCGAACCGGTGCTGCCGGTGGCCGAGCAGGCCTGGGGCATCGTCGTCGCCGGCGTGGGCGGCACCGGCGTGATCACCATCGGACAACTGCTGGGCATGGCCGCCCACCTGGAGGGCAAGGGCGTGGTCACCCAGGACGCCGCCGGCCTGGCGCAAAAGGGCGGCGCCACCTGGAGCCACATCCAGATCGCCAACCGGTCCGAGTCCATCCACACCACCAAGGTCGACCTGGCCCAGGCCGATCTGGTGATCGCCTGCGACCCCATCGTCGGCGCCCTGCCGGCCACGCGCGCGGTGATGCGCCGCGGGCGCACGTTTGTTGCGCTGAACACGCACGGCACCCCCACGGCCCACTTGGTGCACAACCCGGATTGGGCCTTCCCAGCGCAGGCGTGCGAGACGCTGTTGCAGCAAAGCGTGGGGACGTTGGGTCTTGGCGCCCTGGACACCGAACAGGCCGCCGTGCAGTTGCTGGGCGACGCGCTCTACTCGAACGCCCTGTTGCTGGGCTACGCCTGGCAAAAGGGACGTGTGCCCCTCAGCCGGGCGGCGATTCGCCGGTCCATCGAGCTCAACGGGGTGCAGGTGGCCCGCAACCTCGACGCCTTCGAGTGGGGCCGACACTGCGCCCACGCCCCGTCGGGCCTGGGCAGCCTGCTGGCGACGCAGCAGGCGATCCAGTTCGTCAAACGCCCCTCACTGGACGAGCTGATCTCCCGGCGGGCCGAGGATCTGGTGGCCTATCAGGGACGCGCTCTGGCGAATCGCTACCTGGCGTTTGTCGACCGCGTGCGCCAGGCAGAGCAGGACATGCGCCTGCTGCATGCCCTGCCCAGCGACCAGACACTTTCCACCCGCACCGGCCGGACCACCGGCGCACACCTGCCGCTCACCGAAGCGGTCGCCCAGAACCTGTTCAAGCTCATGGCCTACAAGGACGAGTACGAAGTGGCCCGCCTGCTGATCGATCCGGCGTTCACCGCCCAGATCGCGGCGGGTTTCGAGGGGCCTGTGCGTTTGGTGCACCACCTGGCCCCCCCATTCCTCGGCGAGGCCGAAGGGGATCAACGCCCAGCCAAGCGGGCGTTCGGACCCTGGCTGCGCCGGGTGCTGCCACTGCTGGCCCACCTGAAGTTCTTGCGGGGCACCGCCTTCGATCCTTTCGGGCGAACACCCGAGCGCCGCACCGAGAGGGCCCTGATCGAGCATTACCTCCAGACCCTGACGGAAGTACTGGAAGACCTGGCCCCGCGCCGATTGGCGCTGGCGGTCCGGATCGCTCGGCTGCCTCAGGACATCCGGGGATACGGCCCCGTGAAATCAGAACGCCTGGCACGGGTGCAACAACGCGAAGCAGAACTCATGGCGCAGTGGAGGACTTCGACCCACGACTGAACGCGCCCCAACGCGGATCGCCCGCACCCAGGAGAATCAGTGGGCAGCCGCCACCTGTGCCCTCGCCGGGGAGGGAACTCGCGGCGGTGACGCCCACAACGCCGCCAAGTCCCAGCGGAAATAGTGAAGCAGGCTTTCCTTGTCGACCCGGGCCGACGACGCCAAGGCCTGGTGCATCGAATCGACCCAGCGGCGGGCCATCTCCTCCTGACCGGCGTGGTTCAGGTGGCAGCCGTCCATGCGGTAAGCCGATCCGAGGCGATCGGTGTCCGGTCCGGCAAATCGACGCAGGACCGGATTGCCGGACAGCTCTTGCTGCGCCTCGGCCACCTCCGGAGACACCTGCCCGCTGCAACGGGAATGTCGCGCCACCAGCCAGTGCCGGACCGGGACGGACACGCTGACCTCGCGCATGACCCGGGACATGGCGCTGCGATACGCCTCCCGCGAGGTGGTCGCTTCCTGCTCCCCTTGGTGCCAGAGGGCAAAGTCGAAGACGACACCTCGCTGACGGGCCGCGACCAGCGAGCCCTGCAGGCGGGCAAAAGCCGCCCCGCCCGGGGTCCAATCGTTCACCTTGGCGCCGGACACCCCCACAGGCACCAGCACCACCCGGTCCGCCAGACCCGTGGCCACCATCTGCCGCGCCATCGGCATCCACATCGAACCCTGGCGGCAGTCCGAGCCTTCCAGCGGATCCGCCGCCGGACGCTCCGAGCCGTCTCCCCCCAGCAGGAACACCCCGGGGACCGCGCCATACACGTGCTCATTGCAGTTGGCCGCCAGGGACTGGCCCAGCGCCAGCACATACACCTCCCGGGCCTGCGCGCCCAGAGCCATCCAGGCCCCCAGCCCCAACGCCGCGCACTTAACAACCCAAGACATACCGACTCCTGTGCTTGAACGCCGACTTGAGCCCTTCCACGATCAGCACCGAGCCGACCCCCACGCAAGCCCCCTCCACGACGGGCAGCCAGACCGCCGGCAACAGCGGCCCCTTTGACATCAGGAGGGACAAGGCCAGCACCACAAACCCGTGGACAAAAAACAGGCCGAAGCTGATCTTCGCGAAGTAACCCAGCAGCCTGTTTTCACGGTTGTAAAGCTTCTCGAACACCACATAGATGGCCGTCAGCAGGCCCAGCTTGCCCAGTTGCATGTGGTTGAGATGCCCCAGCCCTGCGACAAAACCCTCAGGGGACGCCGCATATCCGCCGTAGTGCCAGCCTGCCCCCGCAAACACCCCCGTGCCCACCGCAGCGACCGCCCAGCCCCGCCAGCCCTGAAGCGCCCGGCCGATGTCGTGCGCCCGTGTCGCCACGAGCAACCCAAGCAGGTAGAACCCCGCAAAGTGCAGCAACGCCAGCAGCGGATTGAGATTGGCCACGGGCCGCCCGGAAAACAGGCTGAACGCCATGGCGGCAGCCACGGCCAGACCCAGCCCCCGGTTCCGTGCCAAACGGATGAACACCGGGGAGAGCACAAAAAAGCCGGTGATCATCGGCACGAACCACAGGGGAGGCACGACCGAGCCGCCCACCACCAGGGACCACAAGACGTAGGCGGGCCAAGTCAGCCCCAGAAGTTCAGGCCGGGAGTGGTAGACCCCCACCCCGATCGCCAGCGTGGCGAACACCAGATAAGGCGCCAACACGAACCGCAGCTTCTTGGCCAGGTAGGCCCGGAAGTCGAACCGGCGAATCTCCGTGTGGCAGAACAGGTAACCGGAGACAAAGACAAACCAGCTGGTGGCGTCTCCCACCAGAAAGTACAGGGCATCGCCCCAAGGTCCTGCGGACCGCAGGGTCAGCAGGTGGGAAGCCATCACGAACAGGATCGCAAGGCCTCGGAAGTTCTCGATGGAATGGCGGAAGGTCACGGGAGCGCACCACAGGAGTCAGGTGCTCAGGCTACGGGGCGCCCTCTGTTTGCGCACACCTGGACTCATGGATGGGGGGCCAGGGGCCCGATCGGTCGAAAATCCACGGTCGGCCTTGCGGGTTTGTCCAGTTCCGTGGATCGGGGTCACAGGCGTGACACGGACCGGTAACCTCCCGGAAACATGGCAAGCGGCTTTTCCACATCCTGCCCAGCGCACGGCCGTCACACCGGTGCCCCCAACGGCTCTGGCAGACTCGGGCCGTGTCCGCCCGCCCCGCGGGACGTGGCTGGATCGCCACATCCTGGGCCTGTTCCAGGGCGGTCCGCCAAACAAGCTCGCTAGATTCGGGGCCGCGACGTATCCACACGTTCCCGTCACTCACTGGAGACTTCATGTCACGCATCACCCTGTCCCGCCTGACCCTCCTGGCCGCCCTCATCGCCGGCTCCGCCGCCGCCCAGGCCGCCGACTGGCAGTTCCTGCCGGCGCTCAACGACCCGTCCTACAAGCCGGATCTGGCCCTGGCCGTGACCGGCAGCCGCGTGCTGCCCGACTCCGGACCGACGGCCAACGCCCTCGGCCTGGAACTGAGCATGTACTGCGGCCTGCTCCAGACCCCGGACCGCCGCCTGCGCACCCACGCCAACGTCAGCCGCACAGACAAGAACGGCACGCAGGTGACCGCCCTGGAACTGTCGCCTCGCTACACCGTGCCGCTGTCACAGGGCCTGTCGGTCGGCGTCGGACCGAGCCTGGGCGTGTTCAACGTCAACACCCCTGCGGCCGACAAGTCGCTGATCGGTCTGGGCGTGGCCGCAGGCGTGCACTACCGCGCCGGCATGCTCTACACCGGGTTTGACGTGCGCTACCACAGCACCTCCGAACGCGGCGGCGTGGACCACGACCCCGTGACGCTGGCGGCCAAGATCGGCGTCAACTTCTGATTCAGGCCTTCGGGCTTTGGGGCACCCCTGACGGTGCCCCTTTCTTTGTCTTCAGGGATTACAAACACATGAACCACGCCTTCGGCGCCTCGCGCCTGATCGCCGTGGCTGCGGGGACACTGTTCGGGCTGGTTGTGCAGGCCCAGACGCTGGGCGCAGCCCCCTCTGCGGTGAAACCGCCTGCCGCAACGGCCACGCCCCTCCGGCCCCAGGCCCCATCCTCGGTTCGGCCCACGCCCGAAACCGTCCCCGTGCGCGTCCTGTCCGATGCCTCGGGGGGGGTCGTCACCGTGCCCATGGCGCGCGCCCGGTGGGCGGGCCAAGCCGCGCTGCCCCACGACACCCCATTCAACGTGCCCACCGATGCCGGCGCCGAATTCGCCAGCAGCGGCAAGTTTGCCTTCTCGGAGCCCCTGGCAGCCGACCCGCCCGGCGCCCGTCCGGCGTACTCACCGCTGTCGCCGCCGTCCGCTCCCCGGGCCACGGGTGCCGCGCTTCCGTTCAAAGGACAGATCGTGCAAGGCGTGGCGGGACTGGTTCCGCTCAAGCGCGACGAGTTTCTCGTGCTGTCCGACAACGGATTCGACACGCTGAAGGCCTCGCGCGACGTGTTGCTGGCCGTTCACCGCATGCGCCCGAACTGGGAGACGGGACTCATCGAACGACGCGAATCGCTGCTGCTGCGCGATCCGGCACAGGTTCTGCCCTTCCCCCTGGCGCCCGCTGCCGGCAAGGCGCGCTACCTGACCGGTGCCGACCTGTCGCCCAGGTCCCTGCAGGTCGTGGGCAACGAACTGTGGATCGGTGATGACCGCGGCCCCTACATCGTCCGGTTCGACATGAAGGGCAAGGCCCTCGGGTGGATCGAGACCACGCTGCGCAGCCACACCTACCGCAGTGCCGATCACCCGGTCTTCACGGCGGGGAACGGCGTGGCCGAGTCGTCGGCCGAAGTGCAACCGGGCGGGGGACTGCATGCCATGGCCCTGTCGATCGACGGCAGCCGCCTGTATCCGGTCCTGGCCCGTCCGCTCATCGACCCGACCAGCCGGGAGCCCGAGCGCGTCAAGGGTTCGCCGGTCGTGCGCATCCTGGAAGTGAACGCCCAATCCCGCGAATACACGGGCCGCTACCTGCGCTACCCGCTGGAACAGCCCGACCACGTGGTCTCGGACTTCCAGATGATCTCCGCCACCTCCGGGCTGATCATTGAGCACGATGACAACAGCGAAGGGGTCGAACCGTCCTGCGCCGGACTGGAGCGCAACGATTGCCACACGCAGCCCGCTCGCTTCAAGCGGCTCGTGAAGATCGACCTGTCCAAGCTCGGGCCCGAGCGGGTGGTGCGCAAGGTGGCCTACGTGGACCTGACCCAGATCGAGCACCCGAACGGTCCGATCTTCAGCCTCCCGCACCGCCGTCCGTCGGCCCTCGCCGTGGTGAACCCCACGCATGTCGTGATCGCCAACGATCACAACGCGCCGTTTGCGTCGTCACGAGAAATCGGCCGGCCGGATGCGACGGAATTCACCCGCCTCGATCTCACCGACCTGATCGAAATCCCGTGATGGCCGGAGCGGCCTTACGCCAATTGACGTAAACGCAAACCCCGGGGAACGGACGGCCAGCCCTCGGTGACACTGGGGGCTGTCTTCGATTCGCAGAGAGCCCCCATGTCCCTTCCCCGCGACATTTACGTGGTGAGTGCCGTGCGCACCGCCATCGGCACCTTCGGCGGCGCCCTCAAGGACGTGCCCTTGCCGGATTTGGCCACCCTGGCCGTGCGCACCGCGATCGAGCGCAGCGGTGCCCCCGCCGCGGAAATCGGTCATCTGGCGCTCGGTACCGTTGTGCCCACCCAACCACGCGACGCCTACCTCAGCCGGGTCGCCGCGCTGCAAGCCGGCCTGCCCCAGACGTCGGTGGCCTTCAATGTGAACCGCCTGTGCGGCTCCGGTCTGCAGGCCATCGTCTCGGCCGCTCAATCGCTGCTGCTGGGCGATGCGGAACTGGCCATCGGTGCCGGTGCCGAATCGATGAGCCGGGGCGCCTACCTGATGCCTCAGGGCCGCTGGGGCGCCCGGCTGGGTGACGCCCAGATCCTCGATTTTGTGACTGGCGCCCTGCACGACCCCTTCCAGTCCGTGCACATGGGCATCACCGCCGAGAACGTCGCCGAGCGCTACGGCATCACCCGGCTTCAGATGGACGAACTGGCCGTGCAAAGCCATCGCCGGGCCGCGGCCGCCATTTCGGCAGGCCGATTCCAGACCCAGATCGTTCCCGTCGAGATCGCCTCCCGCAAAGGCCCCGTTTCATTCAACACCGACGAGCACGTCAAGGCCGACACCACCCTGGAAACGCTGGCCAAGATGAAACCCGTGTTCAAGAAGGATGGCGGCACGGTCACCGCAGGTAACGCCTCGGGCATCAACGACGGCGCCGCCGCGGTGGTGCTGGCCACCGCCGAGGCCGTGAAGCGCCATGGCCTGACGCCGATGGCGCGGCTGGTCAGCTACGCCCACGCGGGTGTCGATCCTGCGGTGATGGGCATCGGCCCAGTGCCCGCCACACAGCTCGCGCTGCGCAAGGCGGGACTGTCGCTGGACGACCTCGACGTGATCGAGGCCAACGAGGCCTTTGCCGCCCAGGCCTGCGCGGTCACCCAGCAATTGGGCCTGGATCCGGCCAAGGTCAACCCGAACGGCTCGGGCATTTCCCTGGGGCACCCGATCGGCGCCACCGGGGCCATCATCACCACCAAAGCGATCTACGAGTTGCAGCGCATCGGTGGACGACACGCGCTGGTGACGATGTGCATTGGTGGTGGCCAAGGCATCGCGGCCATCTTCGAACGCTGCTGAATCGACGAAGGCCTGCGTCCCGCACCTTGCCCGCGGCGCGGGATTCAGCGCCGGATCAAGGGCACGGCCAGTTCGAACCAACGCCCATTCGGATGCCCCACCGGTGCATAGGGGGGCGCCGGCCACTGCCAGGCGGTATCCGGCAGCAGCGCCCGCAGCAGGTGCACATCGAGGTGGTACGGAGGGCCCTCGATGCGGCCCTCACGGGCACTGTCCCTCAAGGCCTGCATGGCCATCAGGGCCAGCGTGCCGCCGGGCTTCAGCCAGCGGTGAAGTTGTGCCGCGTACACCCCCCAGTGATCTGGGTACAGCGCACACCAGCAGGTCTGCTCATACACCGCGTCCAGCGGACGTTCCGGGCACCAGTCCAGCACATCGGCCTGCACCAGGCGCACCCGCAGGGGATCGAGGCCGGCACCGATGAGTCGGTCTCGGGTCAGGTCCAGAGCGCCCGGCGCGTAGTCCAGCGCCGTCACCTCGCACCCGGCCTGAGCCAGCGCCAGCACCTCGTGGCCACTGCCGCAACCAGGCACCGCCACGTGTTGTCCCGCGCGGAACAACCCCGCGTGCAGCCAGGCCGTCAACTGGGGACTGGCCGCCCCCCGATCCCACGGCAGATCCCCCGCGTCGAAACGCTGCTGCCAGAAATCGCGACTCGGACCCGCCATGGTGATGCCCTCAAGCAGACGTCAAGAAGATTTGGCCAGCAGTTCGAAGTGCTCGACCACCGGCGGCTGGGCAAAGAACGGACCGACGATCCCCCGCCATTCGGCAAAGGCCGGCGACTCGCGAAAACCGACGGTGTGGTCTTCCAGCGTGTCCCAGAAAATCATCAGCAGGTAGCGCTCGGGTGATTCGATGCCTTTGTTGACCTTGTATCCACCAAAGCCCTGGGCCTGGGCGATGACAGTGTCCAGGCCATGCTGGATGGCTTGGTCAAACTCGACCTGGCGGCCGGGCTGAATGCGGATGTCGGCGACTTCGAGAATCATGGTTTCCAAACTCCAGGGACAACACTGCATCGTAGCGCCACCCCGGCCCGTTCGCGCGGGACTCGGCTCGTGCCTGTGGGCCACCCCCTAAAATCCGTTGATGGCCATCCGCTCCACCATCTACAAAGCCGAACTGTCGGTCGCCGACATCGATCGCGGCCATTACGCCGATCACGCCATGACGGTGGCTCGCCATCCGTCCGAGACCGAAGAGCGGCTGATGATGCGGCTGCTGGCCTTCGCGCTCCACGCGCAGGAAGGTCTGACCCTGGCCGGCGACATTTCCACCGACGACGAACCCTCCCTGTGGCGCCGCGCCCTGACGGGCGACATCGAACAATGGATCGAAGTGGGCCTGCCGGACGAACGCATCGTGCGCAAGGCCTGCGGACGGGCCGACGAGGTGGTGGTGCTGGCCTACGGCGCCCGCAAGGCCGAGGCCTGGTGGACCGACAACAAGAACGCGCTGGCACGTCACCGCAACCTGCGGGTGCTGTATCTGGCCGAAGAAGGCTGCGCAGCCCTGACCGCCTTGGTCGACCGATCGATGCGGCTGAGCTTCACCATACAAGACGGCCACGTGCTGGTCAGCTCGACGCAAGGCACGGCCGAGCTGGAATTGCAAGGGTGGATGGGCCCGGGCGTCAGCCCGTGACCACAAGGGCGGCCGTTGCCCACAAGGCCCGCAGACCGGCCTCCGCCGCATCGGCCGAATCCGCTGCAATCAGCACCTGCTGAATGGCCGCGGGCGATAACGCCCGCTCAGGATAGTCCGCCGACACACGATCGGCCTGCGCTTCGGTGCCTGGGTGAAAACGCAGCCACAGTCCCCTCAATTGCGCACTCGAAGCGTTGCCCAACTCCACCGCCACGTCGATGCGCCCCGGTCGGATCAACGCCGGATCCAGCCGCTCGCGGTGATTGGTGGTCAGCACCACGATTCGGCCCTCCTGAGCCCCCACCCCGTCGATGGCGTTGAGCAGACCCGAAAAGCTCACCTCGATGCGCGCGTCCTGCTTGTCACGGGCGTTGAAAAAAGCATCGATGTCCTCGATCAGGATCAGGCTACGGGGCGGTGTCCGCTGCAGCAGATCCGCCATGCTGTGGTCATTGAGCTTGGGGTTGGTCAGCGACAGGGTG
>JACCDS010497616.1_pt1 | contig 10283 bp, 5 predicted proteins | sample 7446441 | NCBI WGS metagenome assembly JACCDS01 (sample SAMN15323445, study PRJNA562643) | freshwater metagenome | isolation source: river surface water | place: USA:Blue River Watershed | collected 2017-08-17 | reverse complement strand
CTGGTTCTGGCAGCTTGACATTAGCTGCTGCAAATACTTATGGTGGAACAACGAATATTGATGCAGGCACATTAAGCGTCAGCGGTTCATTGGCTGATACCACTGCAGTGACAGTAGCTTCTGGCGCTACTTACGATGTTGCAGCCAGCGACACCATTGCATCACTATCAGGTGCAGGTAACGTCACGCTTAACGGCAACACCCTAACAGTGGGCGGCAGTGCTGATACGACATACAGCGGTGTAATGAGTGGCACTGGTTCATTCGTTAAAGCTGGCACAGCGAACTTCACGATGTCAGGGGCTAATACTTACACAGGTGGCACAACGATTAATGCAGGCACCTTAAGTCTAGGTGCAAACGACGTATTAGCTGATACAGGCGCAGTGAATGTTTCTGGCGGCACATTCGACGTTGCAACATTCAACGACACCGTTGGCACAGTGACCTTATCGAGTGGTGCGATTACTGGTACTACTGGTGAGTTAAACGGCACATCTTACAATGTCACTAATGCTGCTGGAACAACAAGTATCTCAGCGATTCTTGCAGGTAATGGTCAATTAACGAAGACAGGTGCAGGCACACTGACACTCAGTGGCGCTAATACTTACACAGGTGCAACTAACGTTAATGCAGGTACATTGGCTTTAACAAGCAATAATGGCTTGGGTGCTGTTACAGGTGATACAACAATTGCTTCAGGTGCAACATTAGATTTACAAAATGCGGCAGTCGGCGCTGAAAACATCAACTTGAATGGTGGTGTCTTGGCTACCACATATGGCACTAGTTCATTAGCAGGTAACGTGATCTTGGGTGCTGATAGTGAAATTAATGTGTCTGGTACACAGTTGACAATTGCTGGCCAAATTAGTGGTGTTGCATATAACTATGTAAAAACTGGCCTGGGCAGATTGGTGTTATCTGGTAATAACACTTACACAGGCCGCACCACAATTAATGCAGGTACGATACAAGTGACAAGTACAGGTAACCTTGGCGCTAATACTAACAATCTAGTGATTGCTTCAGGTGCCACACTTGATTTACAAAATGCATTAACAGTAGCTTCATTGAATATGAGTGGTAGCGCTTCAATTACTAATACTGCCGGCACCTCAAGCCTGACTGTTAACGGTATTAGCTCAGTTGCTGGGACTATTAGAACTACAGGAACGCAAACATTCAATGACGACTTAAGATTGGCTGGTACAACAACTATTCAATCAACAGCAGCTAATGTGTTATTCGAAGGCACCATCACTGCGCCAAATAACACTAAGGCACTTGGACACAGTTTGGTTGTAACGGCAGCTGGCTCAGCCACCATTAATGATCGTATTAGTGATATTCCTAGCCTTCAAAGCGCTTACTCAAACTTTGGGGTGACAAACAACCTTCATAATCTGACCGTAACGGCAGCAACGATTAACATTAATGCTGACATTTCAACGATGGAAGAGCAGATTTATAACGGCGCAGTGATTATTGGTGGCGCAACTACGACAAGAACATTGCTATCACTTGATCCAATGATTCGCTTCAATGGCACAGTAGATGATGCGGTTGCTAATACACATACCTTGATTGCAAGAGCAGTATCTGTATCAACGAATCCTGGGACAGCACCTGAGGTGCCTAAGGTCATCTTTGAAAGAGCTGTTGGCGCAAACAGTCCATTGTATGCATTGCAAGCGATTACAGGTGTTCAATCAACGGCAGGCAATGCTAAGGCAGGTGATGTGGATGTGCCTTCTACGATTGCCTCTCCATTTAACATGATTGGTCAAGTAGCAATCAAATCTAGCGTGAGCACATTGCAAGACCAAACATATGTAGGAAATAGAATTGATGTGGGCGGCACAGATAGTAAGCTTGTTCTGACCACTAAGAGTGGTGTGATTAATATTCACGCTGGTCAAAACCTTGTTGTTCCTGTCGGTTTTGAGCCAGGAATTAAGGGTGCTCCAGGCGTGCAAATTGCACTTAAAGGTAAGGTTGGTAAAGAAACTGCTGCAAACTTCAAATCATCAGGTGTGAAATTCAGCCAAGACACTAAGGGTGGTTATTCTGAGGCTGCATTAGCTAACGTCCAGTCAAAATCATTGATTAAATTGGAAAGCGAAAAGACTGCTAAAGTGACTGTAGGGCAAGCGCTTAAGACTAAAGATGGAAAACTTTCTACCTTCGATGAAGACGCTTCAAAACTAACGTCACAACCAAAAGCTGATTGTGGTAACGCAGTAGCTGCAGCTGAAGAATGTGGCGCTCAAAAATAGTGGCTATTAGGATTTGTATTGCTTAAGTGCGCTCCTGGTTTTGCTATCAAGCAAACTCCATAGGGCAATTTTTTCTTCATTCTCTAGTGATTCACAACGCTCATGCGCGACCTTGATTTCGTTCTTTTGAATCAGGGTTGTTACTTCATCTGCAATACTTCCAAGTAAGTCGATCTCTGATGCACTAAAGGCATCTAATGCCCCAGCAGTAGGCGTGATGGATTGTTTGGGAGCTGCGACTGTTTTGTTTGCTTTAGTCTCACCCTGGGGTAAATCCTCTCCTGCATAGATATACATCCCTAAACCATGGAGTGAAATTGCTTTGGCTAAGCATCGCTGCATGGCGGTATTGACTGAAAAAGCATCCGGGTTAGCAATTGCACGGTTCTTGAAATCCATCACTGGCAACTGTGCGGTTCTAGATTTACCAAACGCATGCACGGTACAAAACACCATCATGGTTTCACCAAAGTACTTTGGCTCTGCATATTCCCATGATGCACTCTCATCTAACTGCAATAACTGATCAACAGCCCAAGACCATGAGAGGTAAGCAAGGCCATTTTTCTGTTCAATATATTGATTCACATTAATCTTACGAATCTCAGCATATTGCATGATCACCACTCCCCAACTTGACGGCCAATATATTGCATAGACGGGTAGGGTAAATCCTCACGCTGTTCAATCTCATCCTTGGCTTTTTCAAACATCCAATCAATGACCGAGACATCCATCACAGGGGTGATATCAATCTCACTATCGATTGGCCTAATCTCATCAACCTGAAACACCTCATCGTGATACATCGAAACACAGACGTCATAGGAAGATTGCTCATACATCACTGTCGCCCATTCAAAGTTTCTTTTAGCCATTTCATCACTCCGTTGTTAGTCATGGAATAAATACGATGGATAAAGTTTATGACCATAAACATTAATTGTCAATGAACATAAACAAAAATAATTTGAGTTTGTTGGAATAGTGGATTTGTAGAAATAAAAAAAGCCAGGATATACCTGGCTTTGTTGGAATATTTTGTTTCTATTTTTTGGTGGGAGAGCCTTCGCCAAGAATTATCCATTTTGCAGAAAATTTAGAATTCTCTTCTAATTTAAAGCCATATCTTGGATCAATGTTCTTAATTTTTCCTGAAAGCCACTGATTAACAGTACTACGTGATGCGCCACATAAAAGGCCAAATTCAGTTTGGCCTTTTACATTCATAACTTCCATCATATGTTGAACGCGTTCAGCAGTTGTTTTCATGTCGAAATTATAAACTTTTTCTTTTATATTGCGTGATTGAAATTCTATTGCCTGAATGTCAAATATATTTGACATTCAGGGGCTTTGATTGATGCGCTAGGGGAAATTAAGCCGCTTCTTCAACGACTTCTATTTCGAAGTTTTCTGCTCGCCATTCACAGTGCTGCTTGTACGCATCAACAGCCCGATTAAGTTCAGCGCCAAGTTGTAAACGGTATTTATTTAAAAAATCTAGATTTGTTCCAGCTGGAAAGAGTTTGGCAAGTTTAAGTTGCTCTGCAACAATATATGCGGTGTGATTAATAGCATTTTTTTCGACAAATGCTTCTGCATCTTTTTTAATCTTTTCTAGCGCAGCAATAACTTTTTCTGCGCTTTTCATGAATGCATCGTAACCAAGTACACATTGTCGAGCCTCATTTTTTAATAGATTAAATATTTTGGGAGCGCCCGTTGATAGCTCCGCTAGATTTGTTGGAGCGATAGTGATGTTAAGCGTTGAGTATTCCTCTAAAACATCTTTCCAGAAAGTGAAATGCACCTCCTGATTTTTAGATATATTTTGAGCAGTGAAGTGCTTGTTGTAATTAACTTTTAAAGCTTCACTAATTTCTTCAGCCATAATTTCTGGCGTCATTGAAATTTGAATTTTTGCGGCTTCAGCGATCCTTAATCTTTTTTGGCGCCACATCGTTAATACAATTTCCTCAACTAAAAATGCAGCGTGTGCATCTACCGGAGGAAATACTCTTGCCATCTCTTGGCTTAAGGCTGCGAACTCATTTGCATTTTCATGAGGGAGAAGTGGGGTGGTGGCAAAGATGCCATGGGTGATTGCGTTTTGACTCACTTTAAGTTTTCCTTGTATTGATGTTGGACCAGTTGAACGTTTTGCGTTCTGACGATTTGCTTTAATTTGTGCTTTGCTTGCACTTGCCATGAGGATCTCCTTTATTGTTGGTTATTGGCATTTAGGAGATGGGGATGTATTTTTGGATTTCAAGTACTTATTTCAATTAAATCATCGGTTTACAAAGTCAACCGCTTTTATAAAGTGGTTATTATTTTATGTTAATTCTAAAAAACAAAGCCATTATCGCTAGCACTCAATTAGCGCAATCGATAGCTTGATTTTTTTAGTTAAATAAATTGTTTGGATACAAATCATACCTACGGAATGAATCACGCTAAATCAACATATGATTTTTTCCTAAATTCATATTAAGTAAAAATTAACTGATTGAAGTTAATAAATTTTTTACTTGTAATAATTTGTAACTTTTGAAGTTATTGCGATAGTATTATGTCATTAGTCCCCAATTGGGGATGCCGATTTGGGGATATTTCGGTCAATTTATAAGATGACAAAATGATCAATAACAAAAATGAAGTTTTAAGCGATTGTCTATCTTCACTAAAAATCGTACTTCCGATTTTGTGTGTATCTTTTTTCACTGCCTCTGCCTACGCCGGTGATGCTGGTTCAGTGCTCAAGCAGCAAACTGATTTGGACACGCGTCGAGATCTGCCAGATGCCATTCCTCAAGACTTACTTGAACCTGATGCACTTCAATCTTCAGATCGCTCTGAAATTAAAATCAAAGTCTCTCGTTTTGAATTAGAGGGAGAGATCACCTCAGTTCCCAAAGAAGATTTAATCAATATCGTTTCTGCTTATGAGGGTAAGTCCCTTACTTTCAATGAAATTCAGACGGTCGCTAAGTTAATTACTAAGTTTTATGCAGGCAAGGGTTTTTTCTTGTCTGTTGCAACGGTTCCTAAGCAAGAAGTTGTTGATGGTGTGGTGAGGATCTTAATCACAGAAGGATCACTTGATCCTGTTGAACCTGTCCGTATCAAAAGCAACCAACTTAGGCTTAAAGAGGATGCTGTAAAAAGCTATTTCGACAAAGCAGTCAAAGAGGCTGTTCTTAAACAGTCTTCGCTCGAAAGAAGTATTCTGAATTTAAACGACAATCCTGGTATTACCTCATCAGCGAATCTAGAGCCGGGCTCTAAACCAGGTACTACCCGTGTTGTGATGGATGTCAATGAAGGTCCATTATTGGATGCGAGTGTGACCGCAGATAATTATGGTGGTCGTTACACTGGCTCTGATCGTTTATCCGCAACAGTTAACCTCAATAACCCATCCCGTTATGGCGATAAATTGTCACTTTTCGCAGTAACTGCTATTGAGCAACAATTCGATTTGTTTAAACTCAGTTATGCCCTCCCTATTGGCCGTTCAGGTTTGCGTGCAAACATTTCTTATACAGATCTTAATTTTAAATTAGGTAAAGAATTAAGAAATGACGATATTACCGGTCATGCAAGAAACTGGAGTTATGGTCTAAGGTATCCACTTTATAGAACTGCAAAAACTTCATTAACGCTTGGTGGTGGTTATGACTGGAAGTCTAACTACAACGAAGTTGCAGGCGTTGCGACTGGTGATCGTGAGATCAACGTATACAACACTTCTCTCACTCTTGAGCATGTCGATAAATTTCTCGGTGGTGGCTTTTCACAAGTCCAGTTAACCCATCTCACTGGTGATTTGGATGTTTCAAGATTTACTGCACAAGACCAGGCACGTGCCGCTGGTCAATATCAAAAGACAAGTCTTCAGGTAGTTCGAATTCAGCGCGGTACCGAGCGTATCAGCTTTCAATTCTTGGCCAATGGTCAAACTGCGCAAAGAAACCTAGATGGTTCTGAAAAGTTAATTCTCGGCGGACCTGCAGGTATTCGTGCTTATGCCCCTGGTGAAGGTGCTGGCGACGAAGGTTATCGCTACAGTCTTGATGCACGTTATGTATTAGCAACGGGCACTAAGCTGGGTGATTTCGTGCTCTCAACTTTTTATGACTACGGCAAGATTTGGCAATATCAAAATTCAAGTCTGATTGCGGACTTAACGAATAACTCATACAGCCTCGAGGGTTGGGGTATCGGACTCGATATGATCGCTGCAGGTAAATATACAGTTAAAGCAGGTTGGGCTAAGCCACTTGGCAATAATCCTGCAAGAACTGCAGAAGGTAAAGACTCGGACGGCACCAGTCGTGATTCGAGATTCTGGCTAATGGGAACAGTGAGTTTTTAATATGAATCATATCTATAAATTAGTCTGGAATAAGAAGCAAGGACGTTATGTCGTTGCTCAAGAGAATGCAAAATCGCATCAAAGTAAATCTGCTAAAAAGAAGATTTTTGATGTGCTAAAGGCTGTTGTCCTTTTGATGCCATTAAGCTTGTTCGATTCTGTGTTGGCCGATGAAATAGCAGCTAATGCTTTACCTCAAAATCCAAGCGTGAATTCAGGCGCTGCTCAGTTTAATTACGGTACGAATCAACTCACAATCCAGCAGTCAACGGATAAGTTGATCACGAATTGGTCAGAATTCAATATTGGACGAGATGCGGTTGTGCAGTTTAATCAACCGAGCAGTGCAGCGACTGCTTTGAATAGAATTAATAGCCATGATCCTAGTTATATTTTTGGGTCACTTATTGCTAATGGCCGAGTGATTTTGATTAATCAAAGCGGCGTAATTTTTGCACCAGGATCACGTGTTGACGTTGATAGTCTAATTACCAGTACTCTAAAACTCACCGATCATAATTTTTTAAATAATATTTTCTCATTTGAGAAAGATGGATCTGCTGGAAGTATTTTGAATCAGGGTGATTTGAATGCTTATCGAGGAGGCCTAGTTGCCCTGGTCGCGCCAGTGGTGACCAATGAAGGCAATATTCGAAGTGATTCAGGTTCAGTCGGATTATTCTCTGGCGATAAGGTCACACTTGCCCTGGATGGAAATCGATTAGTTAGATACACCATCGATCAGGGTGCTTTAAATTCATTAATTGAAAATAAAGGCGCCATTCAAGCGGCTGAAGGTGTAGTCATTCTCTCTGCTAAAGGCGTTGAGCAGGTTAGCCGTTCTGTGGTGAATACCAGTGGCGTTATTGCTGCGACAGGTATTACAGAAGTTGGCGGAAAAATCTTGCTTGAAGGTGATGAAGTTACTGTCGCCGCTAATGCCCAAATCGATGCCTCTGGCACTAAGGGTGGCGGTCAAGTCCTATTGGGCGGTGATTACCAAGGTAAAAATCTAGAAATTAGAAATGCCAAAACACTTAACGTTGAGGCTGGCTCGTCGATTAAAGCTGATGCGCTAATCAATGGCAATGGCGGCAAGGTCATTCTGTGGTCAGATAATGCGACTCGTTTTGCAGGTAATATTTTCGCTCGTGGCGGTTCACAAAGCGGTAACGGTGGATTTGTAGAGGTGAGTTCTAAGGGCCAATTAAGTTACAGTGGTTCAAGCAATACATTCGCTTCTAATGGTCGTGTTGGTCAATTATTGCTGGACCCTACTAGTCTGTTTATAGGAACATCTTCGTCTCCAGCTGATTCTAGCCATAGTATTTTGTCTCTTGCAACTTTAAACGCAGATTTAATTTCGAACGACGTTACTTTGCAAGCTGATCGAGATATTGTGCTTGGATCTAACTTTTCTTTTGAAGATTTAAATGCAGCAACTACTAGAACGCTAACATTTAATTCCCCATTGACAGTGATGTTGGGAAATATATCAGTTGGTGGCTCTGATGATGTATTGAATGTTGTGATTGGCAATTCTTCATCACAGAACTTATTTCTATCTGGAGCTTCTAGAAGTATTAGTACTAATAATGGATCAATAACTATTGCTGGTAATGTTGGTGGTGCTCAAGATTTAAGTCTTAATGCTGGGTCTGGGGCTGTTACATTTCGATCTGCAACAGGGTTGTCTGCTGGTGGAAATTATTGGAATGGAACAAGTACATCAACTACAACAACACTAAGCGCTGGACAAGAGTTGTTCAGATATCAGCCAGGACAAGGTAGTGCTGTTATAGTCGATTTTGCAAATCAAATTTTGACCAGTAATGGTACTCAAGTAAATCCTACACTTTCAGGAAGTAATGCCACAATACCCACGTCTTTAAACAATACAAGCTCGTCTTCTATTGCTTTAGACATTAATGCGAACGGCACAATAACTTACTATAAAGTTGGTAATCCAAACGCTTTTACTGTTCAAGATAGTGGCGGTGATTTTTTAATACCTGCTAATACCGAAATTGCTAAAATTAGTTATATTGCGGCTAACAATTCACCTGTAATTGTTTCCTCTTCTGCAAGCATTCAAACCACAACAACAACTTTTACTGACTCATCAACTACAACAACTTCTTTGAGCGCTTTAAACGTTTCCTCGACTTCAGGTATAACTTTACAGGGAAATATTACTTCTTCTGGAGCGCAAAGCTACAGTGGACCTGTAAGCATCGGAGGTAATATAACTCTAAGTTCGACAACGCTAAGCTTAAGCTCCACTGTTGGGTTGGGAACTAATACCTTAACTTTTAATAACTCCTCAACTGGAACTATATCTGGTGCGATATCTGGATCTGGCTCGTTTACAAAATCTGGAGCTGGTGAGCTGACATTAAATGGAGTTAACACATTCTCAGGTAATACGACTATTAATGCTGGCTCACTTGTGATTGGTGGAACAGGGTCTTTAGGATCTGGAAGTTATGCTGGATCTATAGCAAACAATGGAACATTTAAATATTCTTCCTCCGCGAACCAAACCTTATCTGGTGCTATTTCTGGCACAGGTGCTTTGGTTAAAGATACAAGTTCTTCAAGTAGCTTAACCCTTCCAAATGCAAATACATACAGTGGTTCAACAACTGTAAGTGCAGGTAGTTTAGTTATTGGTAATTCCTCATCTCTTGGAAGTGGTGGGGTCACAGTGAGTGCTGGTAATCTTGACCTAGGTGCCAATGGAATAACAAATTCGCTCACAGTTTCAGGAAGTGGAACTACAACTAATAAGGCTAGCTCTTCACTAAATAGCTTAAGCAATGAATCAAAAACAGTAGGTGACGCTCAGTTTACAAAAACCACAACCGGTTCAGGCGATGGTACAGTTTCATACACAAGCTCAGATACCTCGGTGATTACAGTTAACCCATCAACTGGAGCAGTAACTGTAGTTGGCGCTGGAACTGCAACTGTAACGGCTACAAAAGCAGCTACAAATAAATACAATCAGGCTACAACAAGCTATACAGTTACTGTTGCCGCCTCTCAAAACAACAATAACAATAACAATAACAATAACAACAGTTCAGGGCCTACTGCCAGAGAAATCACTCAATCAAAAGCAAAAAATAACGCCTCTGACAATGGGTTGAACACCAACAACACAAGCACACCAGCGGCAAATGGAAATTCAAATAAAGCCGGATCTGTTCCCGTTAGTCAACAAAACACTCTTACATCACCACCAAATTTAATTGGTGGTGGCGCTAATACTGGAGGGGGTGCTAATACTGCAGCAGGCACAGGCCGAGGCGCAGGTGGCCCTGGAGACGGAAACGGTCCTGGCAATGGTGCAGGACAAGGTCTAGGTCCTCGTGATGGTGGATCCAACAGTCCAATCAAATTAGCTACTAATTCCCCTGGCGGTCAATCATCTAAGTCTAACGAAAGTGATGATGGCGATGGTGATGGTCAAGATGGCGCTGGTAATAAAAAAGAACGAACCGGAGGTGGCGGCGCCAATACAGGTGGTGGCGCTAATACTGCAGCAGGCACAGGCCGAGGCGCAGGTGGTCCTGGAGACGGAAACGGTCCTGGCAATGGTGCAGGACAAGGTCTAG
>JACCDS012095173.1_pt1 | contig 10284 bp, 11 predicted proteins | sample 7446441 | NCBI WGS metagenome assembly JACCDS01 (sample SAMN15323445, study PRJNA562643) | freshwater metagenome | isolation source: river surface water | place: USA:Blue River Watershed | collected 2017-08-17 | reverse complement strand
GGTGAATTTCCATAGTGCGTGCATCAATGTGCGGTTCTAACGCATCGTAAGCGTAAGGTAATGGTGCTAATTCAAAAGCCATGGTATATTTATTTAAGTGAATATTAAAAAGTGACTTCAAAATTAGGCATTTAACTTCAAATAGAAAACGCAATTGTGTTATAATTTTATTAAAGAGTCATTTATGCTTAATTATAATGGGGATTTATAAATTGCTTTCATGTTCTGAAACAACATAAAACCCTTGTCTTGTTTCAAACTGTAAGTGCGATTTTTCCAAATACCTTTTGAAGTACGATTAAGAATCACGCTATTTTTTTCTTCTTTTAAGAAGATTTCAGCTTTGGATTGGTCTTTGTTAAAAAGGATTGCTGCGGTATAATTACCTTTGGTCGCCATTTCTTTCAATTGGATTTTTTGTTCAAACGTGCGTATGCACTCTTTTTTCAGTTGAGAGTAGGTGTAACCTGCTGAACCGATGCAACCATGCGAATCTCTGTCGGCTCCTGCTTTTGGTTGTGTTTGTTGGGCAAAAATAACTGAGGTTCCAGCTATAAATAGGGTAATTAAAAGGGTTTTAATTTTCATTGTGATTTGGGTCATAATTTGGGTTCAACAAGACAAATATAAATTTATTTTTTAAGATTTAAGAAAAAAATTACAATTTCAAAAGTCAATTTCAAATTATAAAATATTTACCACATAGAATCATAGGTTTTAATTTGTTTATAAGAAAGTATAGAAATGACACCATTTTTCGCATAGCTATGTGAATAGTAAAACGTCTATCTAATTCCTAATTTAATCTTTATAATCTATGTTTCTATGTGGTAAAAAGCGAGTACCCTTTTTTCGCACCATAAGCACTATGAATCGGCCATTGCCATACAAACAATACTGATTTTGGCACCGGGAATTTTTAATAAAGCTTTGGCGCAAACTTCTAATGTAGCCCCGGTAGTTATAACGTCATCAATCAACATAAAATGTTGGTTATGGTCGCTCTCAGAAAATGAAACATCAAAAACGGAATCAATCCCTTCGGTTCTGCCCAAACGATTTTTTTGAGATTGGGTTTTGGAATATACTTGGCGAAACAAAATGGTAGTATTGACCGGAATTTGTAAAGTTTCAGCTAATGCATTTCCAAATTCAGTCACTTGATTGTAGCCTCTTTCTCGTAATTTTTTAGAATGTAAAGGCACAGGAATAATGCAGTCAACGGTTTTAAGGGTGGGGTTGTTTTTTAATTCTTCGGCATACCATTCCCCTAGAACAGTGCCAATTGTTTCTTGTCCTCGGTATTTTAAACTATGAATCAATTCTTGTACAATGCCTTTTTTATGAAAATAGAGCAATGCCGAAACCTGTTCAACAGGGATTCGGCCATAAAATTTCTTAAAGGCTTCGTTTTCTGGATTCAAATGGTGCTGTGTAAGCGGAATCTCGTGTCGGCATGCGGTGCAAATCACATTTTCATTACCCATTAAAACGGTTTTGCAACCCGCGCAAACAGGCGGGAAAAATAAATGGAGGAGACTTTGGAACATACGATTTGGGTTAGGAAACATAAAAATAAAAAAAATAGAACTTTCAGCAAAACTTTATAAATACAGATTGCCAAACATTTAACCATTAAGGAATTAAGAAAATAAAGAAAAATTCTTAATGTATCTTAATTTCTTAATGGTTTAAGCGAAATAATATTTCTGTTTTATATTGTCATAATAGAATAAAATTAATCTTTTATTCTGTGGCAAAAACAGTAGTAGCTTTTAGTACATATAAAATTCTCTTGAGAACCTTTTTTTTAAGGACACTTTTTATATTTTTGCACTACTATGGCAAAACAAGAAGATTTATTTAAGAATGTCGTTTCGCATGCAAAAGAGTACGGATTTATTTTTCCGTCAAGCGAAATATACGATGGATTGAGTGCGGTTTACGATTATGCACAAAACGGAGTTGAATTAAAGAAAAATATTCGCGAATATTGGTGGAAATCAATGGTGCAAATGAACGAGAATATCGTTGGATTGGACGCGGCAATTTTGATGCACCCAACTACTTGGAAAGCATCAGGTCACGTCGATGCATTTAATGATCCATTGATTGATAACAAAGATTCGAAAAGAAGATATAGAGCCGATGTTTTGATTGAAGATTATGCTGAAAAGCTAAATCAAAAAGCAATCAAAGAAATCGAGAAAGCGCGCGCGCGTTTTGGAGAGGCGTTTAACGAACAAGAGTTTGTAACCACCAACGCTCGTGTGATGGAATACAAAGCCAAAGAAAGAGAAATTCTAGAAAGAATGGCGCGTTCTTTAGGTAATGAAGATTTAGAGGATGTTAAAGCCTTAATCGAAGAGTTAGAAATTGCGTGTCCAGAATCAGGTTCAAGAAATTGGACTGAGGTTCGTCAATTCAATTTGATGTTTGGAACTAAATTGGGCGCTTCTGCTGATTCGGCTATGGACTTGTATTTGCGTCCAGAAACAGCTCAAGGAATTTTTGTTAATTTCTTAAACGTTCAAAAATCAGGACGAATGAAAGTGCCTTTTGGAATTGCCCAAACAGGAAAAGCTTTTAGAAACGAGATTGTAGCAAGACAATTTATCTTCCGTATGCGTGAATTCGAACAAATGGAAATGCAATTTTTTGTGCGTCCAGGCGAAGAAATGCAATGGTACGAACATTGGAAAGCGACTCGTTTGAAATGGCATTTGTCTTTAGGGTTAGGAAAAGAAAGATACCGTTTTCACGATCACGAAAAATTAGCACATTACGCTAATGCAGCTGCCGATATCGAATTTGATTTTCCATTTGGATTCAAAGAATTAGAAGGAATTCACTCTCGTACTGATTTTGATTTGAAAGCACACGAACAATATTCGGGTAGAAAATTACAGTATTTTGATGCCGAACTGAACCAAAATTATGTACCATACGTAGTAGAAACTTCAGTAGGATTAGACAGAATGTTTTTGGCCGTTTTTGCTACTTCATTAAAAGAAGAAACATTAGAAGATGGTTCTACACGAACAGTGTTGAGTTTACCAGCGGTATTAGCGCCAACGAAAGCAGCTATTTTACCATTGGTTAAAAAAGACGGATTGCCAGAAATTGCACATCAAATTATTGCCGATTTGAAATGGGATTTCAATGTAACTTATGATGAAAAAGATGCAGTGGGAAGACGTTATAGAAGACAAGATGCGCTAGGAACTCCTTTCTGTATTACGGTAGATCATCAAACTATAGAAGACCAAACGGTTACTATTCGTCACAGAGATAGTATGAAACAAGACCGAGTTAAAATCGCTGATTTGAAATCAATTATTGAAAACGAGGTGTCTATGAAAAATTGGTTGATGAAAATGAACGACTAAGTTTCGAATAGACGAAATACACAATAAAAAAAGTCCCAAATTCAATTGAGTTCGGGACTTTTTGATTTATTGAATAAATCGTATATCAAATATCGTATATGTGATTATTCTGCAATTGCATTCCAGCCTCTGGCTTTCAATAGAATTTTGGTGTTGGCGCGGGTAACCAAATGAATGCCTTCGCTTTCTTGGGTCATGTGACCAATGATAGAGAAGTTGGGATTGCCTTTTATTTTGTCAAAATCTTCCATTGCAATCGTGAAAAGCAATTCATAATCTTCGCCACCATTAATAGCAACTGTAGTGCTATCGATGTCAAATTCTTCGCAAACATTGATGAATTGAGGATCTAAAGGCAATTTGTCTTCGTATAAATTACATCCTACTTTGGATTGTTTGCACAAATGAATAATTTCAGATGACAATCCATCTGAAATATCAATCATAGAGGTAGGTTTGATTTCTAAAGCGTGTAATAAAGTACGAACGTCTTTTCGTGCTTCTGGCTTCAACTGGCGTTCAATTAAATAGGTATAAGCGTCCAAATCAGGTTGCGAATTTGGGTTGACCAAAAACACTTGTTTTTCTCTTTCTAAGACTTGTAATCCCATATAAGCAGCGCCAATGTCACCTGTTACTACTAATAAATCAGTAGATTTAGCTCCGTTTCTATACGTCAATTCGGCTTTGTTAGCTTCTCCAATGGCAGTAATCGAAATGATTAATCCTTTTTGTGACGAAGTAGTGTCTCCGCCAATAACATCTACTTTGTATTCATTGGCAGCCAAGGTAATTCCTTCGAATAATTCTTCTAAGGCTTCGAGCGGAAAACGATTGGAAACAGCGATTGAAACAGTAATTTGTGTGGCTTTGGCATTCATGGCACAGATGTCAGATACATTAGTAACCACTGCTTTGTAGCCCAAATGTTTCAAAGGCATGTATGCCAAATCAAAATGGACTCCTTCTACTAACATATCGGTTGAAACCACTACTTTTTTGTCTTTAAAATCTAAAACTGCCGCATCGTCTCCAATTCCTTTTATGGTAGAAGGTTGTGTGATAGCAAAGTTTTTGGTTAAGTGATCAATCAATCCGAATTCGCCTAATTGCGAAATATTAGTTCGTTGTGGGTTTTTATCTTCAATCATAGTTGAGTAACAAAGTTTAGGGGGCAAAGATACAAAGTTTTTGTGCGGATATTTGCCGATTTTTTCGCATCTTTATAGGTATAAAATTCGCTCAAAATGGAAAAATTCAATATTGTTACGCTTACAGTGAATCCCGCTTTAGACAAAAGTGCGCATTTCAGAGGTTTAGTTCCGGAACAAAAAATACGTTGTGAAAATCCACAATTTGATGCGGGCGGTGGCGGAATTAATGTCTCTAAAGCTATTGCGCGTTTGGAAGGAAAATCGAAAGCTATTTTTACTTCGGGAGGAGCCACTGGAGAAATGATAAACACTTTGATGGCGAATGAAAATATAGTTTGTCAAACCATTCCAATTCAGAACTGGACCCGTGAAAGCTTCGTTGCCGTTGATGATAATACCAATTTGCAATACCGATTTGGGTTCAAAGGAGCTGCCATTAGTTCAGCCGAAATAGAAAGTATTCTTGAGGTGGTTCGTCAATTGAATTGCGACTATTTAGTAGTAAGCGGAAGTTTGAACGAAGGGTTACCCGCTGATTTTTACCAACAAATGGCGAAAATTGCTAAGCAATCCAATATCAAATTAGTAGTAGATGCTTATGGTGATGCACTTAAAAATGTGCTAGACGAGGGCGTGTACCTTATTAAACCTAATGTGGGTGAGTTAGCCAAATTAATTGGGGTAGAACGTCTCGAAATGGAAGAAGTCCATCAAGCTGCCCAACAAATTATTACTAAAGGTGGTGCTGAATTGGTTGCGGTTTCTTTAGGACCACAAGGAGCGGTTTTAGTTACCAAAGACAGTTATGATTTTGTTCCTGCTCCGAATGTAGTAAAACGAAGTACAGTGGGCGCTGGTGATAGTATGGTGGGCGGAATGCTTTGGGCGCTTTCGCAAAATAAAACCTTAAAGGAAGTCATCCGTTGGGGAGTAGCTTGTGGCTCGGCGGCAACGATGAATGAAGGGACAAAATTATTTCAATTACAGGACGCAAAACGCTTGTTTGAATGGTTGCGGGATAAGTAAAAATAGTGTTACTTAGGATGTTTTTTCCAAATTTCTGGACTTCTTGAAGTATGAAAAACAGCGAAAACGGTAATGGTTTTTATATTTTCATCGATAACATAATGAATTAAAAAAGGGAATTTTTCAATTTTTCTACAACGGATGTCGTTGTATTTTACAGAAAAAACAAAAGGGTTTTTTTTTAAAGAATTAATACTTTTTATAGTTTGAATTTTGTAGCGTTGTCCCAAACCTTTTAATTGTAATTCATACCATTCAACGGCTTCTTGAATATCCTTAAACGCATCTACGTCAATTTTCAATTCCCAACCCAAAATTTACAAGTCTTTAGCAACATCTTCCCAAATCAGTAGTCTTTCAGGATTTTTTTTTGATTTTGCAATACGATTTAATACCAATTTTTGATGTTCAATGGGAATTTCGGTTTCTTCATTCCAAATAACATCATTTATTTTTAAACGATCTTTTGGAGACAATTGTTTTATTGCCTCAAGAATTTCGTTTAGGTTAAATTGATTGCGTATTTTTAAAGTTTCCATAAACCAAATTTAGTAAAATATTTGATTCAATAGTAAAAAACCCAACAACTTTCGTCGTTGGGTTTTAACTTCGTACTTCGTTATCGTACCTTGTAATTCTTAATCGTTTAATTTCAATACGGCCATAAACGCTTCTTGCGGAATTTCTACGTTTCCTACTTGACGCATACGCTTCTTTCCCTTTTTCTGTTTTTCCAATAATTTACGTTTACGAGAAATATCTCCACCATAACATTTAGCAGTTACATCTTTACGTAAGGCTTTGATTGTTTCACGCGCAATAATTTTTGCACCGATTGCTGCTTGAATTGGAATATCAAACTGTTGTCTTGGAATCAATTCGCGCAATTTCTCTGTCATTTTTTTACCAATATTGTACGCATTGTCTTCGTGAATCAATGCTGAAAGCGCATCCACCGTTTGAGCGTTCAAAAGCACGTCTAATTTTACTAATTTAGAAGTTCGCATTCCAATTGGCGAATAATCGAAAGACGCATATCCTTTAGAAACGGTTTTTAAACGATCGTAAAAATCAAATACGATTTCGGCTAATGGCATGTCAAAATTTAACTCCACTCGTTCGGTAGTCAAATACGTTTGATTGGTAATCAATCCGCGTTTTTCAATACATAAACTCATTACGTTTCCAACGAAATCGGCTTTAGTAATGATGGTTGCTTTGATATACGGTTCTTCTACACGGTCTAATTTAGACGGCTCAGGCAAGTCAGAAGGATTGTTCACAATTAGCGGTGTTTCAGGCTCTTTTTTGGTGTAAGCCAAATATGAAACGTTAGGGACTGTGGTAATAACCGTCATGTCAAACTCACGTTCTAAACGCTCTTGGATAATCTCCATGTGCAACATTCCTAAGAATCCACAACGGAAACCAAATCCTAAAGCCGCTGAACTCTCGGCTTGAAAAACCAAGGAAGCATCGTTCAATTGTAGTTTTTCCATTGAAGAACGCAAATCTTCGTAATCTTCCGTGTCAACAGGGTAAATTCCGGCAAAAACCATTGGTTTTACATCCTCAAATCCTGTAATCATATTTTGAGTAGGCTCTTTGGCATCAGTCAAAGTATCACCTACTTTTACTTCTTTGGCTTCTTTAATTCCTGAGATCAAATACCCAACATCTCCTGCCGAAATCACTTGTTTTGGCACCTGATTTAATTTCAAAGTTCCAATCTCATCGGCAAAATATTCACTGCCTGTAGCCATGAATTTAATTTTTTGCCCTTTTTTGATTTCGCCATTAATCACACGAAAAATAACTTCAATTCCTCTAAAAGGATTGTAAACCGAGTCAAAAATCAAGGCCTGTAAAGGCTCGTCTTTGTTCCCTTTTGGCGCTGGAATTTTTTCGATAATGGCTGCCAAAATATTTTCGACCCCAAAACCTGTTTTTCCAGAAGCGTGAATAATATCCTCCAGTTTGCAACCTAATAAATCAATAATATCGTCGCTCACCTCTTCAGGGTTAGCACTTGGTAAATCCACTTTGTTCAAAACTGGAATAATTTCCAAGTCATTTTCCAAAGCCAAATACAAATTAGAAATCGTTTGTGCCTGAATACTTTGTGCCGCATCTACAATCAGCAAAGCGCCTTCGCAAGCTGCAATAGAACGAGAAACCTCATACGAAAAATCCACGTGTCCCGGAGTGTCAATCAAGTTCAAGATGTACTCTTCACCCTTGTAGGTGTACTCCATCTGAATAGCGTGACTTTTAATCGTAATTCCACGTTCACGCTCCAAGTCCATATTGTCAAGCAGTTGCGCTTTTTCTTCGCGCGCGGTTACGGTTTGAGTTGCCCCAAGCAATCGGTCAGCCAGTGTACTTTTTCCGTGGTCAATGTGTGCAATAATGCAAAAATTACGTATATGTTTCATTATTCAATTTCAATATCAAGTTCAAAATTTCAATAGCAATTAGGGATCGCTACTAGTCTGCAAATATAGAGTAAAACTTTGATAGTTTTCTTGTTATTAATGTGGTTAAATCAAAATATAGAATTAGACAAAATGGGGTAATAAATTACTGTTCTATCAATTTTCCATTGCCTGATTTTTTAGAATTGGAATCAAATTTTGCCGAACCTTTATTGATTATATCTCCATTTCCAGATAGTTTACCAGTTAACTCTTTGGATACATTTACAACAACATTTCCATTCCCCGTACTTTTTACCTTAGCTTTTTTTACTAATAGTTTTTCTGAAATGACATCGCCATTTCCAGTTTTTTCAATATCAAGTTGATCGGTACTTCCATTTAATATAGCGTTGCCATTTCCGGTATTTTCCAATCTGAAATACCGTCCAATAATATTGTTTAAGATAATATCGCTATTGCCAGTATTTTTAATTACGCTTGCTTCGGGCATGGTAATTTTAATAGTAGTGTTAGTGTTTTCAATATACATTCGATTCTTACGATTGTCTTTAAATTGAATCTTTAATTCATGTTCGGATGGGTTTTCTGTGAATTGTAATAGACTTTCTAAATTGTCATCAATGGCTATTGCAACGCTCCAAGTTTTTCCAATTTCCACTTCAATGTTACCGACTACATCTTCAAAATAGACTTTGTCAAAATTTTTGTAATCATAGTTTTTGGCACTAATTTTTCCTGAACCATTAATTTGTGAATGGCAAAAAAAAGTGGTTAGTACCAAAACAATGGTTGAAATTAGTTTTATCATAATTTTCAGTATTAATTTTTATAACCCATTGATAATCCAGTATCACCAGTTACTTTTAGCGTAACATTAGCTTGTTCTATTGATTTGTTTTCAATAACTAGCGCGGTATTGCGATCTGCTTTTACGGTAACCGTTTCATTTGGGCTAACCGTGATTGGGGAATGGGTTCCTCCAGCAATAGGCGCCATAACGATTCGTAGTTCGTGATTTGAAATGTTCTTAAGTAACACTTTAAAAGAGCCATGTTCATTATTTCCTAAAACAAAACTTTCATTTGGCCGAATCGTTGTTGTTGAAGTTAAAGAACTAAAAATGCTACACGAGCTTATTACTAGCACTAGAACAATTGAAGTAAACGTTTTTTTCATTTTAATTTAAAATTGATTTTGCCAAACTACAGGCATTGGTTAGGTTATAAAAATCAAACGGTAAAATCAAAAAGGGATTTTGTGTAGAATTTTTAGTAAAACTAATTATTAATTTCAAATGATTATCATGCTTGAGTTTAAATTTCATAACTAAATTAACTTAACTATCTTTGCCAAAAATTAGCACCTTGATTAAGATTGGCAACATAGAATTACCTGATTTTCCTTTACTACTTGCGCCCATGGAAGACGTGAGTGATCCGCCGTTTCGTAGGTTGTGCAAAACACACGGCGCCGATATGATGTATTCGGAATTTATTTCTTCGGAAGGGTTAATTCGTGATGCTATTAAGAGCCGCCAAAAATTGGATATTTTTGATTACGAACGTCCTGTTGGAATTCAAATTTTTGGAGGCGATGAAGAAGCCATGGCGCTGTCATCTAAAATCGTTTCAACTGTTCATCCCGATTTGATTGATATCAACTTTGGTTGTCCCGTGAAAAAAGTGGTAAGCAAAGGCGCAGGAGCTGGTGTGTTGAAAGATGTCGATTTGATGGTGCGTTTGACTAAAGCTGTAATTGACAGTACCAATTTACCCGTAACAGTAAAAACCCGTTTGGGTTGGGACGAAAGTTCAATCAATATTGATGAGGTGGCCGAGCGTTTGCAAGATATTGGCGTACAAGCGTTGTCGATTCATGCACGAACACGAGCTCAAATGTATAAAGGCCATTCTGACTGGACCCACATTGCCCGTGTCAAAAACAATCCTAGAATCACGATGCCTATTTTCGGAAACGGAGACATTGATTCGCCAGAAAAGGCCTTGCATTATAAAAACGAATACGGTATTGACGGTATCATGATTGGTCGTGCCGCTATTGGATATCCTTGGATTTTTAACGAAATCAAACATTACTTTAAAACAGGCGAACATTTGCCAACACCTACGGTTATTGACCGAGTAGAAGCAGCTCGAAATCACTTAATTTGGTCTATGGAATGGAAAGGCGAACGTTTGGGAATTGTAGAAATGCGTCGTCATTATACCAATTATTTCAAAGGCATTCATTCGTTCAAAGATTACAAACAAAAATTAG
>JACCDS011396567.1_pt1 | contig 10284 bp, 6 predicted proteins | sample 7446441 | NCBI WGS metagenome assembly JACCDS01 (sample SAMN15323445, study PRJNA562643) | freshwater metagenome | isolation source: river surface water | place: USA:Blue River Watershed | collected 2017-08-17 | reverse complement strand
TGGGGTTGTAGAAACGGCCAAATGGCTGGCCCATGGTGTACCCGGATTTTGCCGCCTTGGTTGGGCCAGACAATCTGGGTTTTTTTGCCCTTCAAGCAATCGGCCAAAAAATGTTCAGCGATGCCATACCAGGCAAGGCGGGTCGCCCCGTCGCCAATGCCATGCGCTTCGTCTGGAAAGGTGAGCCATGCGAATTGAACCTGCGATTCAAGTAGGCGCGCAACATATCCTTGCATGGCAGAAAACGGTGCCTGCCGGTCTTTCTCGCCATGCGCCAGCAACAACCGTGCCTTTACTTTTTCAATATTGGCCATTGCAGAACGTTGGTAAAGCGCATCACGCACTGCCAGCTTACGCACGTCGCCAACACTTTCATATAAATCACTTATTTCTTACCAAAACCAGTCGAACCACGATAATTAACGGTTAAAACCACATAACCGCGCTCAATTAGCCATGCAATTTCTGGATTTGCCGGATAACTGTCACGCGCCCTTGGCCCCCCATGTAGCAACATCACCATTGGGCAATTGTTGCTATCGCACTACTGGTTGTTGGGGGTGGAAAGGTAGGCAACCAGCGGCAGGCCATCGCGGGCGGTGATAAGCAGCGGGCGAACCTGCCAGACAAACCGGCCGGGCGTGGCCATCGCGGGCGCAATCCTGGTTAAACTGCGCAACTTCCGTTGAAACAGCCAGATGGTTTCAAAACCTGCCCCGTCCTTGTCAGCCAGTAGCCACATTGTGCCATCCCGTGTACCCGAAACCAGATTCGCCCGCGCCAAACCCTGGGTTTCCAGATAGGCAATGTCCTGCGAAACCGACTGCTGTAAAGGTTGCCACCGGGGTTGTAGATAATGACTCTGCACTGCTGCCGGGCGACCTGTCGGGTCAATCCATACCGCCTTCCAGTCCGCCGGTTCGGAAAATAGCGGCGTCCTTGCACCGCTGGTCAAATTAATTTCCATCAATGTTAACGTATCACCATGGCTGTAGTCTGCAATCACTGCGTGCCAACCGGTTTCTGCCTGGTAAGTCCCGAGTAAGCTCGAATGCTTGGCAAATGCCCGGTCGTCTTCGCCGAGCAAGGCAATCGGGGCCGTGCTGGCGGTAGGTTTAAACCACCACTGTAGGTTTTTGCCACTCCGGCGCAACAACAGCCGACTGTCCGCCCGTGCATCAAATACCCACCCACCTTCGTGTTCGGGCAGCAATACACGCTCGCCGGTGGCGTAGTTAACCCGGTAATAATGGTCTTTGCCATCGGCTGCAATACTGAACACGGTAACGGGTTCGCCATTGCCTACCAGTGGATTGGAATCAGTGAACACGATTTGCGCCTGTGGCTCCGGAAAGAGTGGCACAAGGGATCGGGTAGCAATGTCAAACCGGCCCAAAACCGGGCGCGATGCCTCAGGGGAAAAGTAAAGGATCAACAGCCGATTTTCATCTGCCGTCCAAAAATACATAATAGGCGTTGCCTTCGCTGGCAGTGGCACGGCCAGATGTTTCTCATGGCAGGTAACGCAATTTGCTGGCGCAATTTTGACTTGCGTCGACTGCGGCTGCTTTTCCAGCCAGGAAATTTGCTTGCCCTTCGGGCTGATCCGGAAAAAATAGCGGTTTGCTGGGGCAAAAATGGCTTCATTAGCCATGGCAATTTGCGCGCTATCAACCACTTGCGATGGCGAGGAGGCAAGCGTACTAACCCAAGGGGTACCACAAACAACAATAAGTATTAATAAATTAACTATCATGGCTTTTCATGTGGATTAAAAGTTTGAATGAATCCATATGATCCTATCCCAATTCGTAGCATTGAGCCTGATGAGCATAGAAGATCGCGGCGAATATTTCGAAACAACAACACAGATCTTGCCAACTTTGCAGCGGCAATAGCTGGCGGCAATGCGCGGAACAGCCATCGCCCAGCCCCCCCCCACTGCCCGGAACATGTCATTTTCTCTGACTAGTGTTGAAAAGTTGCAAAAATTTTTTGGCTACTGTACCATTCATGCTTCGGCCTCATAATACGGTTAATTATTTTAAATATTATTTTTTTAATTTATTTTAATAAATATGACAAAACGTGATCACATAATTGATGCCAGCGAAGTACACTTTTTCGCCGTTTCATACGACATAGTGCAGAATATTTGGTATCGAATTTAATTGGCTTTTATCGCGCGCTTAACCCATCCTATGACTATATCAAAGAATGTGAACCTGTATCAAAAGAACAGGCGCTCACAATTTGGGACGCGTTCGGCCCGGTCGGTGAAAATAAAAACTACCAATTTCGGCCACTGGTTTATCCCAATCCTTTACTGTCATGCGGCATTCCAAGTTTGGGCAAGCTTCCGCCCAAACTTAATGTCATCATACCCGCCGTTGCGGGCGTAAAATTCCGGCGTGTACCATGAGCACACTGCCTCTTGTTAGATCCGGCAAGCCACTGGCAATTGTCGGCACGCTGGTCTTGCTGCTGGCAGGCGGTTGGTTTTTGCTTACTCAAACCCTCAGTGAGCCACAGCACCACTTTAAGAGGCATTCACTGCCGTATTTCCTGCTGCTAGACAGCGAAATTGCCAAGCTGCCCTACCTTACAACCCATCCCGACAGCTATTTCACCAGCATCGCACAAGATGGCACGGCCCCCGGCGTCGATGCGGTTTCGATTGCAACACCAGACTTTGAAGGTGCAAAGCAAGCCATCAGCAGCCATTTCATCAATCTTGGCTATATCGCAAAAACCCAATGCCAGCCTGCCTGCACAGTGGTTTGGGTGAAGGGCGAGGCAACGATCAGTATTTATCCCGAGCAAGGGCGGTTGACGGTATTAAAAACCAAGCTGACGGCAAATTAGGCTGGCCCGAGCTGGCAACAGCCTTGCCAATCGCTGCGTAGAAAGCGCAGAGAAAGCGCAGGACAGTCAATGGCCACAAGACAGGAAACAAAGGAGAAAGCGCATTACGCCCCCCCAAATTCGGCAGACGAAGCCTTGATCTCCGCCCCCAAGACAACCTGCCCACCCTGCTGCACCAGCACAGCAAGGCACTGATCGCGCAATCGGAAACACTGGCACAACGTATGGTAGGGTCGGTAGCCGGGTCAGGTCGCCCCGGGCCGAAAATTCCTCCCCTTGTAGTGATAAAATGCCCTTCTTGCAGCGGCCCGCCGGGATTCAACATGGAAAAGTACATCAATCTGTTTACCGACTTTGGCTTTAAAAAGGTGTTTGGTGAAGAACCGAACAAGGATTTGTTGATCAGTTTTCTCAATACCTTGCTGCCAGCCAAGCACCAGATCGCCGAACTCGACTATAGCCGCAGCGAATGGCAGGGTGTCACCGAGTTAATCGCCTTTAAACCACAGGAGCGTGAAGCCTATCAGGCCAGCTTAAAGTACTACCGCGACTTGAAAAACGTCATCGATACCGCCTATGGCGATGGCTTGAACGAGGGCATTGAGCAAGGCATGGTGAAAGGCATCGAACAGGCGCGGGCAGAATCCTATCAGGAACGCTTGAATACGGCGAGAAATTTCAAGCGACTTGGTATTAGCCCCGAACAAATCGCAGAGGCCAGTGGCTTAACGCTGGCAGAAATCGCCGATTTATAAAACGCCGCCCACTGGCATGTTTTGCAGGGCGGCGAGACCTTTTTATCTATCTTGCCGGTTGGCCAGTAAAGAACCGACTTACGGTGCCAGGGTCCAAACCGTATTGTTGCTCCAGTTAATCCGCGCCGGATTGCTGTTTAAGGTACCGATGAAAGTATTGTCATCGGGGAAAGTAACCCGAATCTGCCCAGTGCCCAGAATGGTGCCGCTGGCATTGGGGCGACGATAGGCCGACATGTCCACCGTCAGGTTGGTACCGGAGACGGTAATGCGCGGGCCAGGCAGGCCGCCGTAGTACCACAGGCCGGCCAACTCGGGCAGTGGTGGTTCGGGCATCAATTTGGCCAGTTCGGCCACCTGTTCTACGGTCAAGGCTTGATTGAAAACACGCAATTCATCAAGCGTCATGGCGGCAAAATCTTCTTCACCACGCTTGGAACCGATCCAGTACAGACCGAGCGGAATGGTTTCCGGGCGAATTTGCACCAGCTTGCCATTCACATACAAAGCCGTACCGCCGCTGGTGGCAACAAATACCAGATTGACCCAGTTGCTGGCACTGCCGCTGCTTAATGGCACGGAATAATCAAACGGATAGTCCCCCACCCCGGGCAGGGTAAAGCCCACCTGGTTCTGTGAGTGGTAGGTGGCCAGCGCAACCCCGCCGCGCAATGAGCTAAACAGCACGGCGGCACTTTCGCGCTCAATGTCGGCATCGCGCTTGACCCAGAACGATGCCGTCCACGGTACCGGTACGTCGGGAACGGTGGTGGTGGCAACCGTGCCAACATAGGCGTTGCTACGCACAAAGCGCACTGCACTGCCTTCCTTGCCGGGCACCAATTGCGGCGGGTCGGCAAACATCATGTCGGCATTGCCGATGGCCGATGGGATGATCTTGCCGCTTTCTTTATTAAAATTCCAGTAATAACTGGGGGTAGGCAGTGCCATTTCATTACTCCTTCGTGGTTAAAATGTGAGTGCGCCCACGGTAAAGCGCGGGCGCACGAATGGTTTATTGGCCTGCTTATTGGCCAATAATTTGGAACTGGTGTACCACCTGGCCGTTATACAAAATCTGGGCGCTACACGGCACGCCGCGTTGCTGGCATTGGAGCGAGAAGATCACTGCCTGATTCGGCACTGCCGGGATGGAACGTCCGGTAATGGCAAAGCCGCTGACCTGCATTTGTACGCCCTGGGCACTGGTATTGCCCCATGACCCTTCTGGTGGCATCACCTCAATATAGGCATAGCCGTAGCTATACACCGACACATTGCCCCCCTGGGGAATTTGCACACCACGGCCACTGCCCTGCGGGTTGTACCACACGCGCCATGCGCCACCTTGCATGCCGCCATTGCCGCCCTGATTCGGGTAGCCGCCACCCTGATTCGGATAACCACCCTGATTCGGATAGCCGCCACCATAGCCGCCCTGATTACTGCCCGGCACGCCGGAAATGGTGAACGAGAATTCCGGGTAGTTCGGGTCATTGGTGGAGAAGCTGATGCGGCAGCCATTCATTTGCGAGCCATCGACGCCACCGCGCGGAATCACCGAGAACGTAGTCTGGCTGTTTTGCGCACCACGCCCGCCATACGAAATCAAGCCGTTGGTCGAGCCTACCAGATCGCGGCTGCCGCCATCGACCATGATGTTCGGGTTGCTGGAGCGGAAGTTGTTGAGCACCAAATCGGCATCGCCCTCGTTTTGCACCGTGACGTGAATCGCGGTCACGCCCGACATCACGATATTGTTGACGGTTTGGCCGTTGTTAATCGTCATGCCGGATGGATGCTGGCGAATGAGCATGCGCGGGTTGCCAATGGCGCTGGCATTCATGCGCAGCGAAATCTGGCTTTGGTTGGCGTCGTTGCTGTTAATGACCAAATATCCGGCAAAGGTATTGCTGCCCCGGTCGTTGCGGAACGTAACCATGATGTTGGTACACTGGTTCGGTGCCAGGCTTTGGTAGCCGGTTTGGCCGCCAATGGTAAATTGCGGCTGGCCGGACAGGCTAATGCTGCTGATTTGTAAATCGGCGTCGCCCCGGTTGCAGACGCTGAAGTTTTTGGTGATGGTGCTGCCGTTTCTGATCTGGCTGCCAAAATCGCTGGCACTGCCGTTGTACACCACGCCGCGCCCGACTTCGGACACTTCAATGCGTGGTTTGGCGGCAGAGATGGCGGTGCCGCTGAAATTGAGGCGGAAGCTCGCGCTATTCGGGTCATTGCTGGCAATCGTAACCACGCCATTACCGGGACTGGTGCTTTTCGGGTTGAAGGTGACGGTAAAGCTGACCTGATCGCCCTTTTTCAAAATCTTGCTGGTTGAAGCCGGGTTCAGGAGGTAATTGCTGCCGTTATCGATACTGATCGAGCTAATGTTCAAATCTTCGGTGCCGACATTGGAGACGGTAAAGGTCTTGGTCAGGCCATTGGTATTCACGGTGGCACTGCCGAGGTTGTAGCTTGCGCCATTGCTTTGGTAAGTGCCGCTTTCGGTCACCAAAATCTGCGGTTTGATGCTGTTGTACAGTTCCTTTACCTGATTCTCATTGAGCGCCTGATCTTTGAAAACTTTCATTTCATCAATCATGGCCCCGGCGATTTCGGAACCGGAGCTATTGGAACCGACGCGCTTGAGCCCCAACACGGCATCGGTCACCGGATCGACGCCATTTTTCTTGATTTCATACGGCACGCCATTCACATACACCAGCAAATTGCTGGCGGTGGCGACCCATGCCACGTGGGTCCAGACGTCTTTCGGAATCACCACATCGGCCCACGCATCATAGGCACCGGGCACCACATGGCCAAAACTGAATTTGGTATAGCCAACCTTGCCGCTTTGCCCCCATTGTTCGAGTTTTAGGGCGGTGTTGTCGGAGAGCAGGGCCGAGCCGGTTTGATCCAGTTCGCGCTTGACCCAGACGCCAACGGTCCATGGTGCATTCATTGGGCTAATAAAGGTTGAAGCACCGGTGGCACCATCGGTCGGGTTAAAGCGCAGGCCATTGCCAACCTTGCCGGTTTGAAAGCGGTCGGCCTGATTGACCGTCATGCGTTCTTGCGCAGTCGAATCGATGGCGACGGTGCCGCTGGTTTCGTTAAAATTCCAATAGTAAGTGGGGTTGGGTAAGCTCATGCTGGTGACTCCTTTGCTAGTTGAGGGAGCGGCCCGTGCCGAGCACGAGCCGGTGGGTATTATCTGCTGGTAACGAAGCCGATCAAAATTGGTACGTTATTATTTGTCACATTCAGGTCACTCCCGATGCGGTTCATTGGCTGAACCGAAAAGATCAGCGGGCCACCCGGGCCATTCGGGCCGGTTCGGCTCAGCATGCGCAGGCCCGAGCCACTGAGTTGCACCGCACCCGGATTAATGCCGTCCCAACTGCTCCACGGTGGATGGATTTCCAGATTCGAGGGGCTATTCAGTGGCAGAGACATTTTGCCTCGGTTGGGGAAATCGACGCGGGAACCGGAACCGGCCGGCGACTCGAAAATAAAGCGCCAGCCGGACAGGTTTTGGTTCATGGACGCCGGGACATTGGTGGTGCCCATGGCACTCATGTTGCGCGGTGGCAGATCTGGAATGCCGGCAATGGTAAACCAGAATTCCGGGCAGGCCGGATCGTTGATGGTAAACGAGATGCGCGCGCCGTTCATGACGCGCTGATACACACCGGTCTGGGCCGCCACGCCAAAGGTGTTGCAATGGAACGGGGTGTTCGGATACAGCGCAATGCCGTTCGGTGAGCCGCTCATGTCACGCTGGATGTTGTAGGTCGAACCCTGAGAGGTATCGGTGGTGCCTGCCATCCCGCCCCCGCCACAGTTAAAGATTCTCACGCCAGGTGCCGAAGAACGGAAAAAGTTGAGATTTACATTCTTGTCGCCTTCAACCCAGATCGACAGGTACACCCCTTCAGCACCGGGGAACGAGACCCAATTGACCACATCGCCGCTGTTGACCACTTTCATGGTCGGGTGTTGCTTGATGACAAAGCGCGCCCGACCGACCGAACCGGCATTCATGGTCAAGGTAAAGGTACTGAGGTTGGCATCGTTGCAGCGCACGGTCAGTGCCGCGCTGTGTACCCCGGTGCCATTGGCATTGTTGTAGTTGACGGTTACAGTGACGCTCTGGCCCGGTGCCACGCTTTGCGCGGCGACTGGCTGGGCCAACGCAAACGGTGGCTGGGCACCGCTAAGCTGTACCGATTCAATTTGCAAGGCAGCGTCGCCCCGGTTGGTGATGACGATTTGTTTTGAGACCTGGGTGCCATTGATCACGGCATTGCCAAAATCGAGCGCGCCGCCATTATTCACGGCGGTGCCGCCGACCGAAACTTCGAGCCGGGGCTTGGCGGTGGAAATCGCTGTGCCGGTAAACGAGAGCTGCATGCTGGCCAGATTCGGGTCATTGCTGGCGATGCTGACGGTAGCGCTGCCGGGACTGGTGTTTTTCGGGTTGAAGGTGACAGTAAAGCTGACCTGATCGCCCTTTTTCAGGGTTTTGGTGGTGCTGGCCGGGCTTAAGGTGTAGTGGGTGTTGCTGTCGATGCCAATCGAGCGGATGTCCAGATCGGCGGTGCCAACATTGGATACAATAAAAGTTTTACTCAAGCCCTGTGCGCCGACATTGGCACTGCCCAAATTAATCGTGCTGTTATTGGTTTGATTGTTGCCGCTTTCGGTGACCAAAATCTGCGGCAAGATGCTCTTGAACAGTTCTTGCACCTGATCAGAAGTCAAGGCTAAATCCTTGAACACCTTCATTTCATCCATGATCACCGACGAGACTTCGCTGCCGGTGCCGTTCGAGCCGATGTTACGCAGGGAGAGCACCGCATTGCTGATCGAAGCGCTGCCATTGGCCTTGATTTCGCTCGGCACGCCATCGACATACACCAGTAATTTGTCGCTGCTCGCGACAAAGGCGACGTGGGTCCATTTGCCAAGCTCGGTTTTGGCGTCCGACCAGGCATCAAACGCACCGGGCACTGCGCCACCAAAGCTGAACTTGGTGTAGCCGATCCGTTGTTGCTGGCCCCATTGTTCGAGCTTGACACCGGTTGAGCCGCCAAACAGGGCGCTGCCTTCGGCATCACGTTCGCGCAGCACCCACACGCCAAAACTCCATGGGGCCGTCATTTCCGGCACATAGGTAGTAGCGTTGGTGGCACCATCGTAGGGGCTAAAGCGCAGGCCATTGCCAACCTTGCCCGCAATGAACGGGTTCGGCGCACTGGCACCGGGGCTGATGGTCATGGGAATTTGGGCGCTCGAATCAACGGCGCTGGTGCCACTGGTTTCGTTGAAATTCCAGTAGTAACTGGGGTTGGGTAAAGCCATCGTTAATCCTCCTAATTAATGATTGTTCCGATTGTTCCGATTGTTCCGATTGTTCCGATTGTTCCGATTGTTCCGATTGTTCCGATTATTCCGGTTATTCCGGTTATTCCGGTTTCCCCCTGCGCTACATGAGGGCCACCCTACCGCGCTGCCACACAGCATCGCCACCATTAGCGTCCGCCCTGCGACATTGAACCGCTATGCCAGCGGTTTTCGGTCAAAATCGTCGAGAGGTAATCCATGCTGGCCACCCGACTGATGTTTTTCCAGTAAATATGGTCGGCCCCGTAGCGCACGGTCGGTGCCAAATTCTCTGGCCCAATGCGCCAAACCACATTGCTGCGATACATGATGGTGCCGCCATGCACCCAGTTTTCCTTGTCCAGCCATTCGACTTCGGCCAGCGTATTGCGTTTCGATTTACCTTCATTGGCCGGGTCGTTTTGATCCATGCCAAACGCCACGCTGCGTGCATAGTTGTACCACGGGTCGATTTTGCTGTTCACTTGCGGCTGGCCGTTTTCATCGATGCAAACATGGCGGCCATGCAAAAAGTCGGTATCGGGATGGGCTTCCAGATAGTCATACGAAGTTTGCAGAAAACCCGCTGGCCGCCGGTCATCCGAATCGCAATGGGTCAGATAGCGGCTGCCCGAGAGCAGGGCATCGAGAATGCCGAGATTGCGCGGCGTGACATCGTTGCCCGAGTTTTCTGTTTTCAGGATCAGCTTGATCGATTTGCGCGCCATCAGCGTGGTGGGCGCGCAGTGATACAGCGCTTCACCATCTTCCTGCACGATTTCACGCAGCATGTCCGGGTAGGTTTGCACCAAAAACCCGCAAACATCGATTTCGGAGCGGTCATCAATGATGATCAACTCGAATGGCTGGGAAAAGCTTTGCTGCATCACGCTATCGACCGCTTCTTTCAGGTAGCGCAAGCCCTGTTCGGCCCCGGTTTCGCGCAGGAATAATGGCATCAACACCGAGACCGCCACGCTGCCCTGTCCTGCTGCGCCAGACTGCCCCACTTCTGCCATACCGGGTTGGTCCGCCAGCAGTGCCAGCCGCACCTGCTCGGCTACCTGCTGCATGCGCGAGAGCAATTCCGGGTCGCACAGCTTGGTCGCCAGCGCAGTGCGCAAACGGGCAATTTCTTGCTGGCCAATCCGGGCCGTGGCGCTTTTCAATGCGGGCAAATCGGGCGCGGTTTCGCGCGCATCCTGCAACAGGTCAAACCCCTGTGCTACCTGCCCGGCAGCCAGTGCCTGTTCGGCTTGTTGCACGCAACGCGCAG
>JACCDS010982797.1_pt1 | contig 10285 bp, 9 predicted proteins | sample 7446441 | NCBI WGS metagenome assembly JACCDS01 (sample SAMN15323445, study PRJNA562643) | freshwater metagenome | isolation source: river surface water | place: USA:Blue River Watershed | collected 2017-08-17 | reverse complement strand
GCAAGAGGCATCGGAGTCGGTCCAGTGTAGCGGTGCGGGTGTGGCGACAAGGCCGATGGCAACGGCCTTGTCGGCCGTTGCGGCCATGGCGCGCTCCTATGATCGGCACCGATGCGCACGACCCCGATCACGTCCCGTCCCGCCGGCAGGCAGACCCTGCGGACCTCGCCGACCCCGATGACCTTGACGGCCTTCACGGCCGTGTTCGCCGTCCTGTTCGCCGCCCTGTTCAGCACCGCGCCGTCGACGGCGCAGGCCCAGTCGGCCCAGCGGATGCCGCCCGCCATGGCCGCAGCGCTGACCCAGGCGGGTCTGCCGACCGAGGCCCTGCATGTCTGGATCGGCCCGGCCGAGGGCGGCGAGCCCTGGCTGGCGCTGCGTGCGGCGCAGTCGGTCAACCCGGCCTCGTTGATGAAGCTGCTGACCTCGGCCTCGGCGCTGGAGACGCTGGGCCGCAGCCACCAGTGGCAGACGCAGGTCAGCGTCGACGCGCCGCCGCGCGAGGGCGTGCTGCAGGGCTCGCTGCGCATCCGGGGCGGCGGGGATCCGAGCCTGGTGGCCGAGCGCCTGTGGCTGCTGCTCGACCAGATCCGCCAGCGCGGCGTGCGCGAGATCCGCGGCGACATCGTGCTGGACCGCAGCGCCTACGCCATCCCGGAGGTCGACCCCGGCGCCTTCGACAACGAGCCGCTCAAGCCGTACAACGCGCGGCCCGACGCGCTGCTGGTGAACTTCCGCAGCCTCACGCTGACCTTTCGTCCCCACCCGACCCAGCCCTGGGCCGACGTGTCGGCGGACCTGCCGCTGGCGGGCTGGCGCATGACCGAACGGGTGCCGCTGCTGGACGGGCCGTGCGACGACTGGCGGGCCCGCCTGCAGGCCGACTTGCGCTCGCCCAACGTCTGGACCTTCGCGGGCGGACTGCCGCGCAGCTGCGGCGAGCGCAGCTGGTCGCTGGCCTACAACGAGCCCGCCACGCACGGCGCCCGGGCGATCGAGGCGCAGTGGCGCGCCATCGGCGGCACGCTGCTGGGCAAGGTTCGAAACGGTGGTCCGGGCGGCGAGGCGCTGCCGCTGCTGACCTTCGGCTCGCCGCCGCTGGTCGACGTGCTGCGGCCGATGAACCTCTACAGCAACAACACCATCGCGCAGCAGATGCTGCTGGCGCTGGGCGGCTCGCAACCCGCGACCTGGGAGGCCGGCCGCGCGGTCGTCCAGGGCCTGCTGCCGCAGGTCGGCTGCAGCGCCGATGAGCTGAAGCTGGACAACGGCTCGGGCCTGTCGCGCGACGAACGCATCACCCCGCGCTGTCTGGCGCAGTGGCTGCGCTGGTCGTGGCGCCAGCCGTGGATGCCCGATCTGGTGTCGAGCCTGCCGCTGGCCGGAGAAGCCACCGCACGGCGCGCCACATCGGTGGCGGGACGGGCTCACCTGAAGACCGGTTCGCTGGCCGACGTGGCCGGCGTGGCCGGCTACATCGACGGTCCGGACGGTCGTCGCGCGGTGGTCGTCGCCATCCTCAACCACCCGCTGGCCAGCCGCGAAGGCGGCCGGGCGGTGCTCGATGCGGTGCTGGGCTGGGGCGCGGAACGGTTGGCCGGCGCGTCCCGCTGAGCGATCAGAACGGGTTGTTGCGGGCCCGGAAGATCGCCCCGCCGGTGCCGGCCGCGATCTGGTTGTGGAAGGCAGGACCCGGGATCACGTCGAAGGCCCACAGCCAGTTGGTGCTGGTCGCGTTGGCCACCAGGGTCGAGGTGGCGCAGGTCGTCGTCGGCGTGGCCGGCGTGCCGGTGCTGCAGGCCGACGTGTTCATCGAGCTGTTGTCGTCGTACAGCCCGTAGAGGGTGGTGCGCAGCCGCGACGGCGAGGTGGTCGTCATCGAGCGCAGGCGGTCGTCGAAGATGACCAGGCCGGCATGACGGCCGTCGTTGGTCACGCGGGTGCGCAGCGCGGTGTTGAAGATCCGCGTGAACTCGGTCAGCACATCGGTGCGCGAGGTCTGGTCCTGGCACACGCCGGAGATGATCAGCCCGTCGGCATAGGCTCGCGGCGAGCAGCCCAGATCGGGCACGGTGCCGTAGACGACGCGCGGACCGGCCCCGTTGTCGGTGACGGCATTGATCAGGTCGGCGAGCTGCTGGCCCTTGGCGGTCATCCGGGCCGTCATCTCGGCGTACTTGGCCGATGTCGGCGTGGCCCGGTATTCGTCGTAGGCGGCGATCACGTCCCACAGCCCGCCCTGGATGGTGGCCAGCGTGGACGGCACGAAGGCCCCCGCGCCAGCCGCCGTGCGGGCTGCGGCCACCTGGGCGACGATGTTGTCGACGGTCGCGCCGGCGGCCGCGCCCATCACGCCGTTGGAGGTGCCGCCCACGGGGCAGTTGGGCAGGCTCAGTCCCATGGCGCTGGCGAGCTGCTGGTTCCACAGCGGGTTGACGCCGCAGTCGCTGCCGTTGATGTTGACCTTCAGTCCGCTGACGGCCACCGCGCTCAGGTCGTCGCCGAACGACATCATCCGGGTCGGCACATAGGGATCGATCCGGCTGGAGCTGTCACAGCCCGCCAGTCCGGCCAGGGCGATGGCAAGGACCGTGGCGGTGCGCAGGGCGCGCGCAAGCAGGGACTGGGGCTTCATCGAGTCTCCAACGGGGGAACGTGGCTGATTCAAGGGGTGAAGGGGAACCGGGCGATCAGGCCGCCGCCGCCCGCTGCAGGCGGTCGCGCACGCCGTCCCAGGCGCTGTCCTCGGGCGGCTCGTCGACCCAGATCAGGCCGACGCGGGCATCGTCGAAGTCACGCAGGGCACCGAACAGCTCGTGCGCCGCCGCCGCCGGATCGGCCGGCATGGTCCGCCAGACCACGCCCCGCAGACCGGGCGGCTTCGGGAGGCGCGAATATACCGCCACGGTCGGCGCCTTCACGGCCGCGCCGGGGGCCTCGGACAGGCTGGGCGCGAGCACGCCGAGCGCGTCCTTCAGGGCCTTGGACGACATCAGGCGGACCTTGGCGCTGGGCGCGTAATGCGCGGCCAGCGTGCCCGATGCGCGCGGCGCCTGGGCGTCCGGCGCGCGCAGCGGCTCGCCGGCCGCCGCCTCGATCTGGGCCCGCCCCAGGCTGCCCGGGCGCAGCAGCACCGGATGGCCCCGGCTGCAGTCGACGATGGCCGATTCGATGCCCACGTCGCAGTCGCCGCCGTCGAGCACCAGCAGGTCGTCCGCATCGGGCTGGCCGGTGAACTCGTCCATCACGTGTGCGGCGCGGGTCGGGCTGACGCGCCCGAAGCGGTTCGCGCTGGGCGCGGCCACGCCGCTGACGCCGGCCTGCGCGGCCGCGCGCAGCAGCGCCTGCGCGATCGGGTGCGACGGGCAACGCAGGCCGATGCTGGACTGCCCGCCCGCTGCCGCCGCAGCGAGTCCGGGACGGCGCGGCACGATCACCGTCAGCGGGCCGGGCCAGAACGCGGCCATCAGGCGCTGCGCCAGCGGCGGGATGTCGGCCGCATAGACGCCCGCACCGGCCGCGTCGGCCACGTGCACGATCAGCGGGTGGTCGCTGGGCCGGCCCTTGGCCGTGAAGATGCGCGCGACGGCCTGCGCATCATCGGCCCGAGCGCCGAGGCCGTAGACCGTCTCGGTCGGCAGGGCCACGAGGCCGCCGTCGACCAGACGCGCGACGGCCCTGGCAAGGCTGACCGAGCGCTCGGCCTCGGTCGCGGTGGGCAGCAGGACAGGCACGGCGGCGCAGTCGCGTCAGAACGGCTCGAAGCCGAGCACGGCCGCAGCCTGCAGGGCGACGGCGCGGGCGGCTTCGGGCGTGGCGGCGGTGATGGTCAGGTGGCCCATCTTGCGGGCGCGCCGGACCTCGGCCTTGCCGTAGAGGTGCAGGTGGGTGCCGGGCAAGGCGAGCACGCCGGCCCAGTCGGGCGTGCGCTCGCGCCCGGCAGCGTCCCACCACAGGTCGCCCAGCAGGTTGAGCATCACGGTGGCCGAGTGCAGCCGGGGCGCGACCAGCGGCAGGCCGGCCAGCGTGCGCACCTGCAGGTCGAACTGCGAGACGTCGCAGCTGTCGATGCTGTGGTGACCGGAGTTGTGCGGACGCGGCGCCATTTCATTGGCCACCAGGCTGCCGTCGGCCAGCACGAAGAACTCGATGCACAGCACGCCGACATAGCCCAGCTCGGCGGCGATGCGGCCGGCCGAGGCGATGGCCGCGTCCTGCGTCGCCACATCGATGCCTTCGGCCGGCACGGTGGTGACCGCCAGGATGCCGTCGCGGTGCAGGTTGCGCTGCACCGGCAGGTGCACCCAGGTGCCGTCCGCGCCGCGCGCGACGATCACGCTGAGCTCGGCGGCCAGCGGCAGCATCTTCTCGAGCAGGCAGGGCACGCGGCCCAGATCGGACCAGGCCTGCGCCAGTTCGGCGGCATCGCGCACGCGGCGCTGGCCCTTGCCGTCATAGCCCAGCCGCGAGGTCTTGAGGATGCCCGGCAGCAGCACGGCAGGATCGACCGCCGCCAGATCGGCGTCGGACTCGATGCGCGCGTGCGGCGCACACGGCACCCCGCTGGCCACGAAGTGCGCCTTCTCGGCCGCACGGTCCTGGCACACCGCCACCGCGTCGCCGGCGGGCGCGACCGGTCGGTGCTGCGCCAGCTGGCGCAGGGAGACGGCGCTGACGTTCTCGAACTCGGTGGTGATCGCAGCGGCCACGTTGGCCAGGGCGGTCAGGCCGATGACGTCCTCGTAGCCGGTGCGCACGTGTTCATGGGCCACCAGGCCGGCGGGGCTGGCGTGATCGGGTTCGAGCACCGCCGTGCGGTAGCCCATCTGCTGGGCCGCGTGCACGAACATGCGGCCGAGCTGGCCGCCGCCCATCACGCCCAGGGTCGCCTGTCCGTCGGGCAGGATCACGGGATGCGTGGCCATCAGTCGTCCAGCGTCATCGCACGCGCCACCTCGGTCTGGCGGGCCCGGAAGGCGTCCAGGCGAGCGGCCAGATCGGCATCGCGGTTGGCCAGCAGCGCCACCGCGAACAGGGCCGCGTTGGCCGCGCCGGCCGCGCCGATTGCGAAGGTCGCCACCGGAATGCCCTTGGGCATCTGGACGATCGAATGCAGCGAGTCCACGCCCTGCAGGTGCTTGCTGGCCACCGGCACGCCCAGCACCGGCACCGGCGTCTTGGCCGCCAGCATGCCCGGCAGGTGGGCCGCGCCGCCGGCTCCGGCGATGATGGCCTGCAGGCCACGTCCGCGCGCCGCTTCGGCGTAGGCAAACATGTCGTCGGGCATGCGGTGGGCCGAGACCACGCGTGCCTCGAAGGGCACGGCAAACTCGGTGAGAATCTGGGCCGCCTGTCGCATGGTGTCCCAATCGCTGTTGGACCCCATGACGATGCCGACCACGGGCGAGGCGCTGTTCACTGCAGGCTCCGGGCGAGACAAAGGCGGGATTTTAGGCGGCACCTGCCGCACCGCTTGTGTTCGCCGGCCCAGCCCCCAAGTCCCGTCCGGCCGAGCACAGGGTCGCCACCCGGCTCAGGCCTTCCCTTCCGCCCGTCTTCCTCAGGTGCCGCGATGATCGACATCACCCTCGAAAACTTTGAAACCGAACTGATCCAGGCCTCGCTGCGCCAGCCCGTGCTGCTCGACATCTGGGCGCCCTGGTGCGGTCCGTGCCGCCAGCTCGGACCGATGCTGGAGCGGCTGGAGACGGCCTACGAGGGCCGCTTCACGCTCGCCAAGCTCAACAGCGACGAGGTGCCCGAGATCGCCGGCCAGCTCAGCCAGATGTTCGGCGTGCGCTCGATCCCGTTCTGCGTGATGTTCAGCCAGGGCCAGCCGGTCGACGGCTTCGTCGGCGCGATCCCCGAGGCGCAGATCCGCACCTTCCTGGACAAGCACGTGCCCAGCGAGGCCGAGATCGAGGCCGAGGCCGACCTCGAGGAAGCCGAGGCGCTGGCCGAGGACGGCAACGCGGAGGCCGCGCTGGCCAAGCTGCAGGAAGCCGTCGCGATCGATCCGTCCAACGAGACCGCCCGCTTCGACTACGTCAAGCTGCTGCTGCAGGAAGGCCGCGTCAGCGACGCCCGCCGCGCCTGGGAGCCGGTGGCCGGCAAGGCCATGGTCGACCAGCGCATCGCCGCGCTGGGCGCCTGGCTGGACGCCTGCGAGGCCATGGCCGTGGCCCGTCCCATGGCCGAGCTCGATGCGGCCATCGCGGCCAACAAGCGCGACTTCGAGGCCCGCTTCGACCGCGCCCGCCAGCTCTTCGCGATGCAGGACAACACCGCCGCGATGGACGAGCTGCTCGAGATCCTGATGCGCGACAAGGCCTGGTCGGACGGTCGCGCCCGCAAGACCTACGTCGCCATCCTGGAGCTGATGACCAAGCCGGCGCCGAAGCCCGCTGCGGTCGCCGAGACCAAGGGCGCCGTCGAGATCGCCGGCAAGACCGCAGCGGTCGCGAGCGATCCGCTGCTGGACCAGTACCGCCGCAAGCTCAGCATGGTGCTGTTCTGAGCCGAGGCGGGCGAGTCCCGCCTCAGGCCACCGCCTTCGGGTCCGCCAGTTGCGGACCGAGCCGGTAGCGCTCCAGATCGGCCTGCGCCAGCATCTCCAGCAAGGTGGTGCAGCGGCTGCGGTAGAGCTGCAACGGTGCCTCGGCCGCCGCCATGTGGCGCGCGCCGATGTCGGGCAAGCCCAGTCGCGTCAGCAACGGCCCGAGCAGCGCGTGCGCCACGGCCTGCTCCTCGGGCTCGGTGGCGCTCAGGAAGGCGGACTCCGCCAGCCGCCCGGCCGCCAGGGCCTCATCGCCCATGCCCAGGGCCAGCAGGCAGGTGGCCCGATCCGCCTGGAACAGGCACTCCGAGAAGCCCAGGCCCTCGCGCAGGGCGGCATCGAGGTGCGCGTCGTACAGCGCCAGCGCCGCCGCGTGTTCACCCTGCGCCGACAACACCAGCGCCTGCTGCATGGGGGTGTGGTGGCTGAGCGCCTTGGTGCGCACGTTCAGGTCGAGCTGGCGCGATGAATCGGTGCCCAGCCGGGCGCGCTTGACCTTGAGTCCGTCGGGCGCGCCGAAGCGTTCGTTGAGCCGGACCTCCATGACGCGCAGCGCCGCCATGTTGTACATGAGCGAGCTGAGCGCCGCACCATCACCTTCGGCCGTGGCGTGAGCCCGCGCCTGCAGGTACCACGGCTGGGCGAGGTCCTCGCGGCCGGCGTAGTGATAGGCCCCGGCCACCACCGTGCAGGCGCGCGAACGGGCCGAATGGTGCGTGGCCGGCGCAACGGTCAGGGCGATGCGGACATGCTCGATCGTCGCGGCGTAGTCGTGGACCCGGAAGTCGAGGTGCGCCAGCCACGCCGCCGCGAGCGAATGGGCTCGGGGCGCCCGCATCTGGGCGGCCTGCACCACCGCGCGGCCGACCCGTTCACGGGCCCGCAGGCTGACGTTCTCGAAGTAGTCGGCCAGCCCTTCGGCCAGCCACAGCCAGGCGCCCAGCACGGTCTGCGTGTGCACGTCGCCGAGCTGGCGGAGTTGCTGGACCTCGCGACGGGCCAGATCCAGCTCGCCCAGCCGGGCGTAGACCACCGCGCGTTCGGCCCGAAGAAAGGGCAACTCGCGCGGAATGCGGGCCCGCTCGATGGCGTCGTCGAGGTTGCGCAGCAGTCGGTGCATGGCGGATCGCAGTCGTTCGGGGCTACGGCGCCAGGGGCGGTGCCGTCAGGTGGTGAGGCGCAGGAGCGCCTCCCGGTAGGTCGCCGCCGTGTGGGCGATGACATCGGCGGGCAGCGCCGGCGCGGGCGCCTGCTTGTTCCAGGGCTGACCGTCGAGGCGCACGGCCTCCAGCCAGTCGCGCAGGAACTGCTTGTCGTAGCTCGGCGGGTTGCGGCCCTCGGCCAGCGCCTGCTGGTAGTGCTCGACCGGCCAGTAGCGCGACGAATCGGGCGTCAGCACCTCGTCCATCAGCGTGAGCGTGCCGTCGGCATCGAGGCCGAACTCGAACTTGGTGTCCGCGATGATGATGCCCTTGGTCAGCGCGTGTTCCGCCGCCGCCTGGTACAGCGCGATCGAGATGCGGCGCACGCGCTCGGCCAGGTCGCCGCCGATGATCTCGGTCATGCGCGCGAAGCTGATGTTCTCGTCGTGATCGCCCATGTCCGCCTTGGTCGCGGGCGTGAAGATCGGCGCGGGCAGACGCTCGGCATTGCGCAGCCCGGCTGGCAGCGCGACGCCGCAGACCGAGCGGCTCTCCTGGTATTCCTTCCAGCCACTGCCGGCCAGATAGCCGCGCACCACCGCCTCGACCGGCAGGGGCTTGAGGCGCTTGACCAGCATCGAGCGGCCGCGCACGCGATCGGCCTCGTCGGGGGCGACGACCGAGGTCGGGTCATCGCCGGTCAGGTGATGGGGCACGATGTGGCCGAGCTTGTCGAACCAGAACTGCGCCATGCGGGTCAGCAGTTCGCCCTTGCCGGGGATGCCCTCGCCCATGATCACGTCGAAGGCCGAGATGCGGTCGCTGGCGACCATCAGGATGCGGTCGGTGCCGACGGCGTAGTTGTCGCGGACCTTGCCGCGCGCGAGCAGCGGGAGCGATCGGAGGCTGGATTCTTGAAGGGCGGCGGCAGCGGTCACGGCGGGATTCGATGAGAAGTTTCACGAATTGTAGGGGGCCCCTCCCATGCAAAAAGGCCCGCAAGATGCGGGCCTTCCTGAGGAAATCGGGGGCGGATTTACGCGGGGCCCAAGCGACCGATCGCCGGGCCCGGGACGTCGATCAGCGCACCTGCTGCGCCAGCGCGCCGGCCGCGTACTGGGCTGCCATCTGGTCCAGCGGCACGACCTTGATCTTGCCGGCCTGGCCTTCGCAGCCGAACTCGATGTAGCGCTGGCGGCAGACCAGGCGGGCGGCCTCGCGGGCCGGCTTGAGCCATTCGCGGGCGTCGAACTTGTCGGGGTTCTCGGCCATGAACTGGCGCACCGCACCGGTCATCGCCAGGCGGATGTCGGTGTCGATGTTGATCTTGCGCACGCCGTGCTTGATGGCCTCCTGGATCTCCTCGACCGGCACGCCGTAGGTCTCCTTCATCTTGCCGCCGTACTGGTTGATGATGGCCAGCAGCTCCTGCGGCACCGACGACGAGCCGTGCATCACCAGGTGGGTGTTGGGGATGCGGGCGTGGATCTCCTTGACGCGGCTGATGGCCAGGATGTCGCCGGTGGGCTTGCGGCTGAACTTGTAGGCGCCGTGGCTGGTGCCGATGGCGATGGCCAGCGCGTCGAGCTGCGTCGCCTTGACGAACTGCGCGGCCTCTTCCGGATCGGTCAGCAGCGCGCTGTGGTCGAGCTTGCCGACCGCGCCGACGCCGTCTTCCTCGCCGGCCTCGCCGGTCTCCAGCGAGCCCAGGCAGCCGAGTTCGCCTTCGACCGTGACGCCCACGCGGTGGGCCATGTCGACGACCTTGCGGGTCACCTCGACGTTGTAGGCGAAGTCCGCCGGGGTCTTGCCGTCCTCGCGCAGCGAGCCGTCCATCATCACCGAGCCGAAGCCCAGGTTGATCGCGCCCTCGCAGATCTTCGGGCTGGTGCCGTGGTCCTGGTGCATGACCAGCGGGATGTGCGGATAGGCCTCGACGGCCGCCTGGATCAGGTGCTTGATGAAGCTCTCGCCGGCGTACTTGCGGGCGCCCGCGCTGGCCTGCAGGATGACCGGCGCGCCGACCTCGTCGGCCGCGGCCATGACGGCCTGGACCTGCTCCAGGTTGTTGACGTTGAACGCCGGGATGCCATAGCCGTTTTCGGCGGCATGGTCGAGCAGCTGGCGCATCGAGACGAGTGGCATGGTGGAAACCTCAGGGAGTGGATGGGAGCTTGGACGCTGCAGGCAACGCTGGACGTTATCGGCGTGGACGGCTCGACGACTCGGGAACAACCCCGCTTCGGACCCTGGCGCACGCACCTTGAAACCGCGTTGTAACTCGCGGGATTCTAGGGTCGACCCATCACGCGTCCGGGCCCGGCTCACCGGGCGGGCGACCTGCCGCGCCCGGGATGCGCAACCGTCAACGAAAAAGGCCGCCCGGTGGGGCGGCCTTCGAGGCGGGGCGCGTGGCGCCGATCAGACGGCTCAGCCGACGCGGCAGACCTTGAGCATGTTGGTGCCGCCCGGGTAGCCCATCGGCTCGCCGCAGGTGATCGCGTAGGTGTCGCCCGGGCGCAGCACGCCCTTGTCGACCAGCAGGCGCTCGGCGGCGGCCAGCGCGGTGTCGCGGTCGTCGAACTTG